>Ga0182015_10001362_pt1 | contig 32414 bp, 29 predicted proteins | sample 712P3MmetaG_FD_120478 | JGI IMG/M metagenome (GOLD analysis project Ga0182015, IMG submission 120478) | Permafrost microbial communities from Stordalen Mire, Sweden - 712P3M metaG | ecosystem: Environmental > Terrestrial > Soil > Wetlands > Permafrost | place: Sweden: Stordalen | collected...
ATCCAGTCCGATGTATTTGATCTTATCCATCTGAGCGTTCCTCCTTCGCTCTCTGGTTCTCGTTAGAGAACAGAGAAGCAGATATGCTTCTCATGATGGACCAACACCCGCAGCGAGGATGGCGGTCAAGGACGCGCGTTCTGTGCGCGCCGCGTAGCGGTCGAAGATCCTTGACGGCCACCGCAGCGGAGGGTACGCGCGCGAGCGCGCCCTCTCTACTAGCCGCAACAGCTTGCCGCGAAGGGCGCCCTTTTATAATGCGTGGGCCAAATCAAATCTGGCGCGAAGCGGCAGCACATCAAAGGGTGGGAAGACGGGCGAAAACGGCGGCTGCGAGGTCGCGGGCTCCGTCGCGATGCGTTGCGCCATTCTTTGCGTCATCGGTCGGCAGTTCCCCTCGTCGAATTTGCGGCCGGAGCCGCTCCGAGAGACATGGCTGCCCTCATTCGAGGCGAATCTATGCTGCTCAAATTGACGATTTCTTTTGTCCCTCCTTCAAGGGTTGGTCTGCGACAAAATAAAGCGCCGGCGATCCGCTCGGATCGCCGGCGCAGGGTCACTTTCTTTCTCCATGCCTTAGTGGCTCAGAAACAGTTTGCCGTCGGCATTGAATACGCTTCGGAGGATGATTCTTGCCTCGCGCATATTGGTATGCACCGTATACCGGTCGGTCCCCATCGCTTTGGCAATGGCATTCGGGTTGAGAATAGGTCTTCTCCCCCGGTCTCGCTTCCATTTGTCCGGATCGCCCGAATCTGTGTAGGCGTGCTCCTTGAGCGCCTCATCCGGGCCGAGCGCTCGAATGCATTGGAGAGTTGCGCACACATGAGGTCGTAAGTTGGGGAAGCCGGTCACTTGGTTGAGCAGGTCACGGGTGATGATTTCCTGCTCAGACTGATTGCGGAATGGCCCCTTGCGAGTGGGGACCGTAGCGAAATCGGCGACTGTGAAAACTCCGTCGTACTCCTCGCGCCGAAAATAGGATCGAACTGTTCCGAGTGCCAGTGCGCGATAGAGATAGCGTCGAAACGCATTGCTCCCCGACTCGATGACAGAGTTGCACTGAAATACTGCAATCGCGGCGGTAACCGCGCCATCGTACATCAATTCAACTTGCCAATCAGTGGGGTAAATGAATATCTTGTGCGCTCGACGGCGCGCGGACTTTTCAGCCAAGGGAAGCGTACAAGCAAGAAATACATCCAATGCGCTCGGATGGTCGTGATCATGGCGGTACACGGCTTCGGCGACCTGAATGCGTTCTGTCTTATCGGAGGCAGTGAACAAATACCGCGAGAAATCCGACATTTGTCCAGCATCGAGAGTAGGAATTCTGTTGTGAGCTAGCAAATCGCTAACGGTGTCGATGAACGGGATGACGACTGCGGCGGTTGCTGTGGTGTTCATGGGTGCTTCCTCCTTGGGCTGTTGCCTTTGCCGTTGCCATTGAATTGGCAGCGGCATGTGACATACATGCCGAACGCCTCCTGGCGAAGGTGGGGGGTAGCAACTGCAAGGGGAGGGGTGTCTCCCACCCTTGGAGCGCAGCGGAAAGGGCGCGAGGGCTGCACAAGCGGAGCGCGGAAGCCTGGGGAAACCCCTTGCGGGCGCGAGGGGGAAACACCCTTAGCTGCTTTTGTTGTTGCTGTTGCTTTTCAGCCAATCAGGGAGGGGCGTTGCGGGGAAGGAACGGACCCGCTGAGGTGGGTGGCGAAGGACTGCAACGCAGGCCGCAGACAGGGAGGAAACCTCCTCCCACCAAAGACGGCTCTTCGTAAACCGGAAAAATCGTATGCGGGCAGATCGACAGGAATGAACAGTGATGATGAAAGACCTGGGAGGAAAGCGAAATTAGGTCGGCCCCGGCAAATTAAAAGAAAAGGAGGTGCAGCTATTGAAATGTACACTGCTATATAATGAGAGATATGGAACCGCTCTTTGAAACGCGAGTGCGTTTGAAGGCGAGAGGAGCGGCACAGAGAGGATCTGAAAAGCAATGACAATGACGGCAGAGGAGACTCTGATTAAGCAGTATGGACCGCTGCTCACTATCAACCAATTGGCTGCCATCCTTGATCGTTCTCCAGACGGTGTGCGCACTACGCTAAGATCCTCCGGTGAGTGGGTCAACAAGGTTAACGCAACCCGCTTGAGACCGGGACGCCGTCTGTATTTCCGCGCGGTCCAAGTTGCCGATGTACTTGGAATCCGGTAGACAGACGAGTGAGTTCTGAACTCACGTCCGTAAGCGCGATACTCGGCCTGAATTCGATTTCGGTTGCCGACAAGCGAGCGTCAGCCCCGCGGTTCAACGCGACTGGCTCGCGAAAAGGTTCTATTGTCTCCCGGCAAATACATCCTCTGCTGTCCATCGTGCAAGCCATTCCAACGGAGAGCGCCCTCGATGCCGGCGCACTCGGCTTTATGGCAAAGTTCCTGGTCCAAACCACTCTTCCGCACAGTGAGCAGCTCGGCACACAATTCGTCCGTTCCGACGGCAATCTCACACTCCGCATCACGGATGTCGGCGGGACCGGCCTGCCTTACGGCAGCTATCCGCGCCTGATCCTCATATGGATGACAACCGAAGCCGTCCGAACAGGGAATCGAGAGTTGGAGCTTGGCTCCTCGCTTTCGCGCTTCATGGCGCAACTTGGGCTTCAGGCCACAGGCGGCCACTGGGGAACCATCCCACGCTTCCGCGATCAGATGCAACGCCTGGTTGGTGCCGCCATCTCGACCCGCTGGTCGAGTGATGCCAACGGGCAGAATCAATCGGGCGGAGAGAATCTCCTGGTGGCGGACAGGTTTCATCTTTGGTGGACGCCACAAGAGTTGCCGCACGGAAGTTTGGCAAAGTCCTCGGTGACCCTGTCGATGAGCTTCTTTGAACAGCTTGTCGCCGCTCCGGTGCCACTCGACTTGAGGGCTGTTCGTGCCCTCAAGCGCTCGCCGCTGGCACTCGATCTCTACGCCTGGGCGACGCGCCGGGTGAGCTACCTGTCGCGGCCCACGCTGATTCCCTGGGAGTCGTTGCGCCGGAGCTTCGGAGCGGGGTACGCCGACACACCGCAAGGGCGCTCCTGCTTTCGAGCAAAGGCCATTGAAGCGTTCCGTAGGATCGTCATGGTCTACCCTGAGCTGAAGATTGAAAGCCATGAGAACGGCCTGCTGCTTCGCCCTTCTGGTCCGCACATCCCCAAAGTTCCGCGGTAGTCTTCGTTGGCGCGCAGCGCCCTTTCCCCGCTGAGGGGCGGAGGTTCTCGCCTTGTCTGGTCCGCATTTGCACATTTCCACAGAGCACGGGGCTACTACAGGCCATCTATATAGATTCACCTAAAGGTACTACAGGGCGCTCTGGAAACCATTTGTAATCAATGCGGTGCGGACACTTCGTACACCGTTTATGCGCAAATGTACACCGCTTATGCGTGGAAACCTGCCCAGGATACACCGCTTATGCGTAAACAGGTACACCGCTTATGCGTGGAAATCTTGCAGGATTCACACCGGAATGTGAATATTTCCGGCGAACTGCTGCAACTGTTCCGCCGTGGCTTCGGTGGAGTTGTCGGCGGCAATGCCGCAAGAGGCATTGTGAAATGCCCGCGTCGGCGAGTGCCGGCGCGGGCGTGCCCAGCTAATACTCGCTGGGCAGGTGAATGACGCTGTTTGCGAAGTAGAGCTTCACTTCGTCAAGCGGGAAGTCCGTGAAGGGGATCTCCTGCGTGTAGACGGGGTTTCCATTGCCGTCGTCGCAGAACACGGTGGCGCTGCGGTCGGAGTGAACCTTCAGGTTCCAGACCTGGAATTCTTCGCCGGAAACGCGAGCATCATGTTGCTGAGCGATTGCGATGATGTCGAGCAGCCAGTAAGCGCCGCCCTGGTCGGCAAGGAACTTTGCGCCGTCGGTATATAGGACTGCGCGATTGATGCCGTGGCGATACCAGTTCTCGGAGCCGGTGAACTGACGGAGTTGAACTTCGGAGAGTGTTGTTGTGTTCGTCATGTTATGCCTCTTTTCCTTAAAGTGACCCCAACGGCGGGGGCAAGAGAGGCACAAATATGCTGCCGAGCAAAGCGCAGCAGTCATAGCTTTTTGGGGGGACCGTGACCGCAGGACATGGGGGAACCAAAACAGCGTCATTGACGGCAAGCGGCGGCAGCAAAAGTGCCATTAGCCAGCCGTTCATTGGGTCACAGAAAAGAGGCCAGTTTGAACACAGAAATCAATTTGAGCAACCTGGCGGCGGCTTTGCTCCGCCGTATCCGCGTTGCTGCAATATCCCGCCTGACTGCACTGCGATCGGCCGATGACTTCTAACTCGATAAGATACTTTATCGCTTACGGACCAGCTTCTTGGTTAAGGCGCTGGCGTGAGCAGTTGTGCGAAGAGCCTCCGCCCAAGCACCTCTATGATCCCGATGGAAGAATTGAATTCCTCGGAGCTTACGAACGCAAATCAACTTCACCTTCGACCCGGATGATGTAGGGCTCGACATTAACATACTTCCTTACTCTCTTGCCGCGACACGTCACAGCTAAGGCGGAGCCTTTGAGCCTAAGGCTCAGCAACTCGACATCTGCAACGCATTTGCCGATCTTCAATTGCATCGCCGCCGTTATCCACGCAATTTCCAGGAATCTGCTGGGGTACTTTCCATACTCTCGAAACAACGTCACGAATGGCGAACTCTCAATCTTCAGGAGGGCTTCGTGACCTTGCAAAAGGCTCTCACGCATGATCTTGTTGTAATCGTTTGTTTGTTCGTACCGATTTTCATTGAGGAGAATGCGCCTAGCGCGCATCTCAGCAAATTGCTCTGCTGACGTACCTGAAGTTCCCATTTCCATGCTTGAGGAGAAGTCGGTCTGCAAATTCCTGAATTCAACTTTCCACTTCTGCTTACCAGCCGTAACGATATGCTCGACGTTTGAAACGTCGCCAATGCCCGCATTATTGGAATAGGCGACTATGACATGATTTCGGCGTTGGCGAAGGCTATCGAGAAAGGGACCATCAGTCTTATCGTCCGGCTCCACTAGGAGCATGGCAGAATCTTGCGTCCACGATAGATCAGAGACCGCCGGAAATGCGACTGTGTTGAGCGTAATCGATTGAATGAGCGCTCTGGGCGACGACTCACACGCGGTGTTCGCGGCGGGGAGAGGCGCAGACGCCTGCGCACCAATCTTTTGAAGAAATGCTTCACAGATCCCTCGGGCACCATCGTGGCGAAAGTCCAAATATCCAATAGTCCTGGGAAGGCCTGGAATGTCGGTGTCATCGAAACGCACTGGCAGGATGTATTCGTTGCCCTTTTCGCTCAACGCACGTGCCTGGGCACTTTGCCTTTCATGATTGGTCCAGTTTTTTTCCTGATACTCCTTCGAAGCAAAGATGATGCAATACCTTGCCTGGTTTTGATACACGTCGCTTAGGTGCACATAAAGGTCCTTGCCCCAAAGATTGCTCTTTTCGTAGTCATCATAAAAGACATTGAGATTCGCAACCTTTAGACAACTGGCGACGATTTCGACTTCCGTTCTTTGCTCACCCGCAAACGAAAGCGCTACATCATACTTGAAAATCATTGGTGCCTCTTGTTGTGATACCGCTCACACGATCTAGCTGACCTAAGACGGATTGCGCGCATTCGAATTGGCCAGTATTATCCCAGCCTTTTCGAGCCGTCAAATTCATTCAAAGAGGGCCTACTCTCTGAGAGTGGTACTCTCGAAACCTGGCTAGGCGCTGCCTAGAAGTGGCGCGAATCTCTTTCCACCTATCAGGCGTGACAACGTTTCCCTGTTCGATGGCTTGTTGTAAGGCATCAATCTCAGTGTCAATGGCGGCAAGAGCCTCTATCACATCGATTCGAAACTGCTGTTGGTCCGTTAGCAGATTTTCAATTTCCATCGCAGCTCCCCACTTGGACTCGGTACTACTATACCGCCTCTGACAGAATTTCCGAGTCGAGGGTCCAGTACCAGTCGAAACCAATCTAGCGTTTGGTCAAGGGGAGCGCCTTCATTTGCAATGCCCGCAAAGGGAAAGAACAACACTCACTTTGCGCGTGACACGCTGCCTACTGGCCAAAACTCCCGAAGTCGGCTAGCATCTGGTGTACGAAACCATATGAATCGAGGCGTCCGTGTCCGCAAAGTATCTCCCTCATTTTCCGAAGCCCGTTCTGGATGATCTCGCTACCGGGAAATGGTTGCCAGTTATCGGGGCAGGCATGTCGCTCAATGCATTGGTGCCGACCGGCAAAAAGATGCCACTTTGGTCTACGATGAGCAAGGCGCTGACGGATGAGCTAAGCGACTTTTCAGCGACGAGTGTTCTTGACGGGATTTCCGCCTATGAGCATGAATTTGGGCGTGCGCGCCTGATAGAGCGGTTGTCGGAAATCCTCCTCGTGGGGGATGCGCAGCCTGGCAACGCACATAAGGAGTTCTGCACGATCCCTTTTGATATAGTCTGCACGACGAATTTCGATTTTCTTCTCGAACGGCAGTACGATTTAACGCCGCGTTACGTATATCCGGTCGTAGATGAAGAGCAGCTGTCTATCAACTCGGGAAATGCGGGAACTCTACTATTGAAAGTCCATGGCGATCTCCGTCATCCAAGCCGATTGATTGTCACCGAGGCGGACTACGACGGATTTCTCGCAAATTATCCGCTTCTTGCCACCTACCTTTCTAATCAGCTGATCACAAAGACTGCTGTATTTATTGGATACAGCCTAGATGATCCCGATTTCCGGCAACTCTGGCATATCGTCTCCGAAAGGCTTGGTCGGACCCGGCGCATGGCCTACACGATTGCTGTGAACGCTCACACAGCGGACATCGCGAGATTCGAACGTCGTGGCGTTAAGGTTATAAATCTTCCTGGAAGCCGGGACAAATACGGCGAGGTTCTTGCGGCGACGTTCAAGGAACTCCGAGAGTACATGCGGGATAACGTCATCGCCGTAAGCAAAGTGACCGAGGAAAAGCCACTGCAGGAGTTGCTACTGCCCCGCGATGCGGCAACTCGACTCTGTTTCTTCTCGCTTCCGTTGGAGATGTTGCCATTTTATCGAGAGCGTGTGTTTCCTCTCGTAGAAGAGTTGGGCTTCGTTCCCATCACTGCCGACGATGTGGTGAGCCCTGGAGACAATATCAATGCAAAGCTTGATGCCTTAATCGACAGAGCCGCAGTAATGGTGGCTGAACTCACCTCTTCGTGGACCATGGCAGAATATCGCATGGCGATTGCTAGGATAAAGGGCGCAGAAGCTGATTCAGCCCAGCGGAAGTCTCTCAGACTGATTGTTGTTGTGTCCGACACTGAGCAGTTACCGCCGTCTGCGCAAGGCTTTCCTACACTAACACGCCCGAGCAAAATCACCAGCGACCCAGAAGGATTCATCGCCGATCTCATTGGGGTGCTGAGAGGAATCGCGGCTCAAATGGGCGTAGATAGACAGGCAGAGCCTCAAAGGCTATTCGAGGCCAAAGAATATCGTGCAGCCGTAATCTCGGCGATGACGCTCCTGGAAGGGAAGCTACGTGAACGCCTGAATAAGGTTCCGTGGCCACAATCTCGACGGCCGCTCTCAATCCGCTCTCTCATTGACCATGCAGTGGAACAAGGCATTATTCCTCAAGAACAGAGAACCCGGTTGGATTCATGGATGAGAATACGAAACGAAGTCGTTCATTCATCGATCTCAATTTCAAGAGCTCAGGCTGCCGAAATCGTCAACGAAGTGACGCGATTGATAGCTCAACTGTAGACGATTGTGGTTTCCTCGCATCACACGTTACGAAATTTCTCCTGAATCATGCGACGGGTTCGCCATTGGGTATAGGGTGCGATAAAGGGCGTTATCATCCCTACATGACACGTTTGCAGGTCGCGTTGATGATATGCGGCATCTGTGCGGTGGGCCACGTCTATTTGCTTCTAGCGCACAAGCGACTACAAGAAAAAATGCGCCAGACGGCCGATTTTCTGCAGCATCTCCATCTTTTCCTGAAAACGCGCGCAGTGGACTCAGATAATTACAGTTGGCTCTTAAGGCACTCGTATGAAATGCAGGCGAACATGGGTGAGCTTGGCATCATGGGACAATTCCATGCTGCCTATTCACGGCAAGTAGTTCAGAATTGGCCGATTGTGATCAACAGTTTTCCAGCGATGCGCCGCTCATTGTCTCGCGATTTTGGTTCGGAACAAGAATTTGACGAATACGGCGCCTTACTCCAGGAAGCCATCCTGCTCTATATCGGCCCGCTTGAGGGCGAGGATCGTGAATCAAGAGATCGCTTAAGAAATCCGGTGATTTGGTTCCGTTATGGCATTCAATGGCTGTTGCTTTCTCCCTTTATTGTGCTGCGCTGGCTCGGTCTTCACCGCATACCAGAACAAGCCGCATTGGGAGCCAACCCGGTTTTTAGATTTTTGGCGGCCTCAGCAAGCGTCATTGCATTTCTTTCGTCTATCGTAACCATCATTGTCGGTTGGGATCGCGTCGCACCTCTTCTTCAATCGCTATTTCGGCATTTCCACCCATAGGAGAACTGATGTCGCAGAGTGTCGGAGTGCTGATCATTGGATCGCTTATATGGGACCCTGCGCGGGCGTCGTGGCGCGAAAGCAGATTGCAAATGACTCGCTTGCTGCCAGTGACCGCACCCATTCGCTACGGTCGGAAATCGGCTAGCCGCGGGGACACCTATACCATGGTTTTTTCGCGTGGATCTCCGGCTGGACAAGCTGTAGTCGTTCCGTATGTCAGTGCAGTATCGAGCGTCGAGGATCTCATCAGAGAGGCAGAGCATCTCTGGGCGGCGGAATGCAATGGCGACACGAGTGATCACGCGGTTTCTGCAAGCTGGGGATGCATCACCTTGTTTCCGAATCCCGGCACAGCAGTTCCCCAATGCATTCTCGACGGCTGGGCGGAACGGATCTCCAAAGCACCGAAGTATGGCAATGTGCCGCAGGAGGACGGAGAAGGCGAACTCGTGAGTAAGGCCGGAATCCTGCAGATCGCATGGCCGCATCTTGTCGGCGAAGACGAGAACCGGCTTCCTGACTTGCTGCTGGCAACGGCGACACACCCTACACTTCAGGGCAGGCCAAGCAGCTATCCATCCATTGCAATGATTTCGGGCGCATGGAATGCTGGTACGAATAACAATGTCGAATACTTCCGGCAGAACACGGCCCACGGGATTCGAACGTTCCAAGATGACGCAATTCGCGGACAACTCTTATGAACTCGATTCAGACACGGTTGGCGGAAATCGAATCGCTAGATTTTTCGGACAAGGGTGAGTCCTTTGTTGAATCGAAATTCTTGACGCCGCTGCTGGAATGCCTCGGCTATGAAACCCACCGGGATTATGAAGTTATCCGGCATGGCGATGATGGCTCCGCCTTCAAATTGAACTATCCGCCAGTCGAGGTAGGGGCAAAAAGGGTGAAGCACTATAACCCCGATTACGTCCCGACGATCCGGAAGAAAATGTTCTGGATTATTGAAGCGAAGTCGCCAAAGGATATAGCGTACCCGTTCGATAGCAAATATCTCGTGCAGGGGCTGCAGTATTGCATCCATCCCGAGATTCAGGCGCAGTACCTCCTCGTATCAAATGGCGTTGCGTCGTCTCTCTTTGACGCACAGGGTGCGGTCTTTCTTGAACGCGAAATGTACGAACCGATACTGGAGTTTCGAGCTTCCGAACTCCGCAAGCAATGGCCGGGCATCTATGGATTTCTTGGTGTAGAAAAGCTGAGAGCGAGGATCGAAGAGCATCTGAAGGCCGCTTACGACAAACTGTGCCTGTCGAGCCTAGACGACACCTATCCGGCTGCGCTCCTGGCCAGAATTGGTGCATCAAGGGGCCAACACACGCAGTTCATCACAAAGCGGACTAACAAAATGTTCGTGGAAAGCATGCAGAGGGATAAAAAAGCCTGGCAGGAGCGGATGGAGACGCTCGACGCAGCACAGATCCTGAGCTTGATGGATGACCCCATGCCAACCGGCAACACACATGCGCAGTATTTCTTGAAGAAGGCCATGGATGGAGGCATCCCTTATGATCAGATCCTGCATGATCTAACACATGATTTTGAGCGGCAGAGCATTTTTCGCAAACAGCACACGTTTCTGACGGTATGCTTTCTTTACCTTCACAAGGACACAGCCAGTATTAAGTTTGATGCGAAGGCCTTTCTCGATAAGTACAAAGACGCTGAGCTTCCCCTCCTAAACCAAGTGGAATGCGCTCTGCTCCGCGCAACTCGAAAGAGCAACGTTTTGGAGCAGTATCCGCAATTGCGAGGGCAGATCGCGAACGCAATGCAATCGGCTCCAGAACTGGTCCGGTTTGTCGAACGGCCTTCCGCGTTGACACTTACCTATGCATCAGAAGTAGAACTGCATCACCGCACTTTCGAAAATTTGAAATTGCTTCCCGATACGGAGCTTCAGAAACTGCTCAATATGCTTCTGCCGTTAGAAGCGGCAATGGAAGAGCCATTCAGGGCTGCCCGCAAGAACCTGCCTGACACGGAACGGGAGATCATGGGCTTTGAGATTTACGGCGAAGGCGGGAGGCACTACTTTTTCAAGGGCGTATTACGGAATTACGGAATCGACCCTCCATTTAATTCATCATCACCTGTATCGACTCCCGAAGCTTCGTGATTGCGCTTTCAGCTCTTCCTACTTGTTACTTCCGATAAATTCTGTTATCGGCTACCAACGCAAATGCGACTACGCAAACCCTTCGGCGCTCTTTTGAAAGCGCGGGTTTGCTTCGTCGGAAAAACACAGCTACTTCGTCTTGAGCCACGGCAGAGTGGCTTTCTGGTAGTTGCTGAATTCGTGTACAAATGCTTCCGCCCAGGAGGCGGCCTGCTCGACAGCCGCTTCCAGTCGGTCGTCAGCGTATTCGAGCTTGTGCCAGTGTTTGTGTTTGGCGTACGCGTCCTCAAACATCCAGGTCGCGCCCCGGCCTTCTTCCTGCAGGACAACCGTGACGCATTCGGCGGCCTTGACGACGTGCGGGATTTCGTAGAGATGACCCGATGCCTCTGTATTTTCAATTATTACGAACCTGGACGAGAGAGCGTAGCGCATGACTTTTTGCACCACACCTTCGCCTGCCTTGTCGGGCTGTTCCTTGATGATGTAGGTGTAGTAGCCGAGATCCTGTAGCTTGGATTCGATTTTCTTCAAGCGGTCGAGTGCCGGGCCGGTGTCTCGCCCGAGAATCAGGACGGAATCGGAATTCTCCAGGATCGCATCGGCGCGTTGCCACACGAGGTCAAAGGCCGCCTTTATTGAAGACACAAGTGATTCAGGCGGGGTGTCAATGGGGAGTCGAAGCTGAAAGCGCACAAAGATATGGACATCCTCCGCGTCGCGCGACGGTTCCGATAACGGATGTCCTTCATGCATCAGGCGCGTGATTGCGCGCTCCATCGCTTCAGCAAAAGCGTATGCGGAGAATTTATGCTCCCAATATTTGGTGTAGAGATGTTCCTCGATTTCGCAGGTGAGAAAATTGCCATCACGCGTAATCGAGGTGTCGGGGAAATAGTCGTCAAGAACGCGAACGACAACATCCTCGGGTAGCAACGGCAGGCTAAGGCGCTTCAGCTCCTCAATGCCTACGGGCTCGCTGTCGTCGTCCCGGAAGTCTTCCCATTCGTCTTCGGCCTGTGTGCCCTCGTCGTCAGGCTCCTCGTCGTCAGATGACATTGGCAGTCCTTTGATCGCCTTGAGTACCTTGTAGCAGACGTTAACGAATCGCAAACATTTTCATGTTAGCAGGAGTGAGTCCCATAAAAGAGGCTATGGGCCGTGAACTCTTGAGCACCTAGGCGCAGAGTTGAGCGTAATTGTGGGCCATGCTGTTGTCTTTGCTGTTGAAGTCACAGCAGAGGGCATCGAATACAATCTCCGTTTCGATGTTCGCCCAGCCATGACCGCCAGATTTCCATCGGCTGTCGTATAGCCCGTTGAATCGGTATGCGCCTTGATCGAAATAGAGAGTAATAACGCCAGGTGTCAGGGGTGTCAGAGAAGAATCAACCAGGAGGCCAGCTTTCTGAAGATTTCCGTCGGATGTTCCCGCACCCTCAAAATCTGGGTTCTGGTGGATGGGGGCGCCAAACTCGCCGAACACCATGTGCCAGAAGACTCCGCTGACACAGGCCCCCCCGAAACGGGGATCGTAGAAAAAAGATGCAAGGGCATTCGGTCCTTGTCCTGGCAACGGAAGCCTTAGAAGATTTGCGAGCGCGAATGTTGGCCCCATCTGAAACTGCGATGGTTTGAAGTTGTTTGAAGCCTTTTCAATCAGTGTCTCGATGACGCCTCGCACCGATCTGGCGTCATACTCGGGAGCGGAACCGTAGGGGCGATAAGGTGCGATTTCGTGCTCGGTCATTGCAATTGTTTTTCCATCTTGTAGCTGACGTTCGATCTCGATCTGAGCGTCGGTCGCGGCTTCGCGGATTTCGGGCAATCGTTGGGGTGCGTTGACGATGTCGAGAGATTTGACCTCGATATAAAACTTTATAGTGCGGGTATTTCCATTGAAATGAGCCGTAAGCGAGCATTCGAAATCAGGCGTCGGACGAGTAGTTTCCTAGATCTTGCTGATGGTGAGTCTGGTCCCGCAACGCTCTCTCAGTAGGTGGTAGACAACAGCCTCGGAGTAGACATCGAAAAATCTGCGGAAGACCTCATGCCGTGGTTTGGACATTCCTGTTGAGAGAATCTTCAGCAATTCGGTGACGTAGACGCGGAGCGTGGCATCGGTCAGCGCAGTGTCTTCGATTGCCCGAATCAGCCCCATGTCCACGCACGCCAGTGTGTAATCGAGGGTGAGCCCGGAGAGCGCCGTCTTTTCGTCAAGAAGCGCAGATGCGAGGGGATAGGCGTACTGGCGCGCTTTATCGTGAGCAGTTCTGAATTGTTCCTGGAAAGCGCTGCCTGCCGCCGGGGGATCTGCGAGCAGTGCCAGCATCGCCTCGGTCAAAGCGGTAAGAGTAGCATCGGAACCCTTCAGAGCTCTGTCTCGCAGTATGTTCAGCCAAGCCGGATCGTAAGCACGAAGGATATAGGTCCTGTCCATTCGATACGCTTCCTGATGCTTATCGAAGGCTTCCGTCAGATCGGTGTCGTGGGGGGAGGGGCATATCAGTGTTCTTGCTAGGAATGACATGGATATCCTTGCACTAGACCACGGGTTAATACGTCGCAAAGAAGCTCGCTAACTTCTCCGGATTATAGCCGCGCTGGTCGTAGAGCTTGGGGGTGCCGGGCTCGCTGTGCCCGGCCGCGCGCTGCACGTCGGCGGGAAGCACGGCGGGGGGCGGGCGGTCGTTGGAATGCTCCGTCATTGCGCGCCTCTTATATTCCAGCTGGGGCGGATCATCTCTATCAATCCCACTTCCAGCCCCGCCGCCGTGTTGACCGGCAGTTCCTGCCACTCAGACGACTCCGGGGTGGCGACAAGGACTTTGACGTTCTTCCCAGCGCGCAGCGTCTCGGAAATCCGCTTCTTGATGCGTGAGCTTGTCTTCTGACCTTTGTGCCCGCGGCGATACTGGTCGAACCGCGTTTTGAGCCCGTTGAGGGTCAGGCCGACATAGACCACGACATCGTCCACGATGAAAGCGTATACGCCGGGGACGGTCGGCGCGTTGGCGTCCAGCCGGATCAGGCTTTCAGGGTCTTGGGTCCATTCGCCGATGAACTGGAAGCCGGCATCCATAAGCACCTTCCAGGATGTGTCCTCGCGCGGCGCCGGCGCAGCGTCCACTTCGACCGGCTCACGCTCGGCTTCAGTTTCGCGGCGCAGGCCGCCGGCGATCCCGGAACGAAGCATAACATTGCGGACGTGCTGATAACGAATGCCGAGAACCTTGCTGATTTCAGCACGGTTGTAGCTGGCATGCGCCAGGGCGCGGATCTTGTCGGCGGTAGTGGACAAGCCCTTAATGGTTTCTTCAACTGGCCGTCGCGTGTCCATGTGACTGCTCATGCCTTCCAAATCCCTAACGAACGTTAACTCTTTCAAGCCCCCGGCCGTGTTTATGCTCTACGTGATAAACCGGATTATCACGTACTGACACCAGCGGCAACGGGCTGAAATGCGAACGCACCGTTTCTTGGTTATCTGATGTTATGCGGCAACAATGATCCGCTTCGGCACCTGCATGTGTTACAGCGTGACTAGTGATGCAGATTGAGGAATTCCCGAGGCAGATCGGGCAACTGCTCAACAGAGGAAAGCGGATGCTTGAAATAGTGTTCATCGAGCATTTTACGAATGCCAGGAGCTTTAAGCTGGTTTGAATACTCTTTCACCGCGGCTCCATCCCTCCAGTCGATTTGATATTTCTTCGTCGCGCTCTTGGCACCCTGGAGAAGTTGCGCCGCCTCGGGATGAAAGGTGCCACAGGTCCAGAACTCAAACCGGAAGGTGCTGTCGCTGAACCGCCCCTCTGATTTATGCGCCGAATATATAGTCGGAAGGCGTCGTGTGAGCCAGCTTTCGACTTCTTCTTTTTGAACGACCGCTGAAGGCTGATAGCCCTTGCATTCGCAAACGAGGACCTTCCGTTCGTTCACAAGCCGGACATCAATCTCTGCGCTCTTACCGTCCTTCGGCGATCTGACCAAGGTGCCGATATCAATGGACCCCCCTTCAATCGCTCGTACCATGTGACCGACTATCAATTCGAACAACGCGCCTCGAAGATTGCCCGCCGCTCCTTCGATGGCGGAAAGGCGGCTAAAGAGGTCCTCGATGCGATCGGGGTTAGCGGCAGCAACCGCCGCGGCGTTCGATAGCGTCCGCAGCAAATCTCCAAGCGCGCGCGCTACGTCCTGGCCGAATAGCGTCTCCGGCGTGGTGGCGATCACCCCCAATGTGCGGCACTCCCGTAACGCATCACGCGAGAAGCCGTCGGCAAGCAGCATCGGAAGGAATGGTGACGCATTTCGGAGGTGTCCGAGCAGGTCGCATTTACGCAGAAACGCACCAACTGCCGCTTTATCAAGTTGCGCGCCCACGACAACATCGGCAACGAGGAAGCCAGGAACGAGCTTCTGTTCTGAGAAGCGCCTTATCGGTCGTAAATAACAAGGACCGCAAAGATCAAACCTACAGGTGGCAAACTGTGGGACCGGATCTTCGTCTCGAATCCGCGTGGCCTTCGGACTCGCCAAATTCATTTTTCCGGCCCATGATCGGATCGCGTCCAAGAGAACGTTCTCAGTAAGCAGCCTCGCCCGGAGTCGTCCCAGGGAGTTCGAATCGGCAATTTCTCCGCTGAGGAGTACGCATTCCCCAACTCCCTCGATGTCGTTCTTCGACATCAAGTCTATCGAACACAGCCGATCCAGAACCGTAAGGCCGGCGATCTGACCTTTTTGTTTGACAGGAGAACCGGACACGATTTCGAAATGTCTCGACGGTACAAAGCCGCCCCGCGACCGCATACCTGCCAATGCTGCCGAATAGGCGGGGCTGGCCTGGTCAATCGCCGTTGTCAAGGCGTCCCAATACCGATCCGTGCTGAATTGTTTTTGAAGATACAAGAACCGGGCGCGTTTCGGGAACGGAAGGCCATGAAGCACACGGACATCTTCGGGAAGCCGTGAAACAAGTTGCCGGGCGGCCTCGGGCGACCTTCCCTCATCGCGGAGGATTGCAGCGATGGTGCTTGACAGACTTGGCCCGCGGTCATTCAATAGCTGGATTATCTTGTTCATAAACAGCGCATGTCACACAGCGCTATTTATAATACCCACTACACATTACGATCAACAAAAAACGATCTGAGATTTGGCTGTTTGATTTCAATCATTTAGTTGGTCTTTAAAAGACGGATTAGCGGGCCAAATGTCACGCTGAAGTGTCACATAGGACCAATTCGGTGCGTGACGCCCTACTCGTTCCTGAGCAATACAGTCAATTGTAAACAGCCGAAAAGACAGCGGAGCAAGGGGTTCTTAACTTCCGCTCGACTGCCATCTGCACACTTATGGTTGCATAACCCATTGTCGCGGAATAACCTCCTAGTGAATCAATTGCTGCATTTTCAACGGTTTTCTGCATTGGTGGGACGAGCCGGACCTCCGGTGGAATTGTCCCGGAGGCACGATGGAGCTCAACTCAATACACAGTTTCCTTGTCCATCCGGGCAGGAATCTCGAAGAACCTCCCGACATCAACGGCGCGGTCGTCAATCACGCCGGCCGACTCTTCGACATGCTTAAAAAGGTGTTCGACAACGCCGAGGCGGAGTGCCCGCACGATATTGCATTCTCCGCAGATGAGAGCGGCCAACAGCAAAACGAATGCAGGAACGCCATACTCGCCTACGTAAAGAAAACCGATATGACGCACGGAAGACTGTTGGCGAAGCGCCTGCAAAGTGTCACGACAAATAGATCTGGATTGGGTTTGTTGTTCCTGATGATGGGCGCAGAGAAGGGCGAAACGAAGATCGTGGTATCCCGGTTCCCCGCGGATAGCGGGATTCTGGCGGAGGAGCGTGAAAAAGGCTTGAGCGTGGAGTTCCTCGAACGAATCTTCATGAAGAGCGCCACATCCTATAAGGCCGCCGTCTACACTGGAAAATCCCACGACCATGATTTCTGGAAGGGGAAGGCTGGCGACAAGCAGATCAATAGCGCGGAAAGCTATATCGCCAGCTACTGGATCAGGGAATTTCTCAACTCTGATTTCCTCACGCCAGGTGAAGCTGGAACCCGACGCTTTGCCAGCGCTGTTCGCGATGCAATGAACCGAGCCGGCGACACCGACGTTAAGGACGAAATTGCTTCTTTGTGCCGTCTATTGCCGGGAATGAAGGGGAAAGTCGTCAGCGCCAAGAATATCCTGAGCCACTTCCAAATTTCAGCCAAGACTCAGGACAGAGTCAAAGCAAGTTTCAAGCCGGATCGTCTGTTTGATGAGCGCTTCCGCTTCATGCCCGATGAGCTGACGAAATTCATCGCATTTAAGACCGTTGAGTTGGACAACGGTGGTCTGCTGACAGCATCGACTGATGCTTTTGATTCAGTCTTCCTGCGCGAAGTTGTCGATCCAGCCAAGGCCCTCGTGAAGTTCTCAACCGAGGGCACCATCATTGATCAGCGTCTGAGGAAGACCAAATCGTGACCGCGCTCCAAACCGCATACGAAGAACGGTTCAAGCAAATGCTCCAGCCTCTGGCGCAGCGGCTGGAAGCGCAGTTGAAAGACACTTTTGGAAAACATAAGCGCATCGACCGGATTTCCGTCAGGCCCAAAAGCATCGAACGGTTTGTCGCCAAAGCGGCAAAGCAGATTGATGGCGAAGCCAAATACAACGATCCGCTCAATCAGATCCAGGACCAGATTGGTGCGAGGATCGTGACCTTTTACAAGAGTGACGTCGAGGAGATCGCGGCTGAGGTGAAGAAATACTTCCGGCACATAGAATCTCAACTCATCGTCCCGGAATCAGAGAAAGAATTCGGGTATGAGGGACAGCACTTTATTCTCTTTATCCCCCGCGATATTTTCGATGACGCCATTCGTGAGGAAGAGTCCATCTCGTTTTTTGAGCTGCAAATAAAAACGCTCTTTCAGCACGCTTGGTCGGAGGCTGAGCACGATCTTGGATATAAGCCTTCGGCCAGTCTCACCAATGATCAGAAACGGCGATTGGCGTTCACGGCCGCGCAGGCATGGGGCGCCGACCAGATTTTTGATGAATTGCACCGTCAGCTGGACCTACCTTCCTCCCACGCGGCAATAGCGCAGTAAGCGGCTATAAGGCCTCGTCGTAGACGGTGTTCCGAATTTTATACGACTGGACGCGGTGAAGGATGACACCGCATCAATGGACTATTGCGTGAAGGCCAGCGAAACGACCCGTTGCAAGAGTTCTTCAAGGGCTGTTGACGCTTCCAGGTCCTGATGTTCTACGGGTCTCTGCGACCGACGCAGCGCCTCTCAAAGCGTAAAGAGCGGGCTTGGGCTGTTGCACGAGACAACCAGCATCAACTGGCTTCTGGCGCGGCTTAGAGCGACATAAAGCAAACATCGAGAATCAGGCTTATCAGGAAAGTTCCGCGAGTCACAAGGCATCAGAATAACGCTATCGCATTCCAGTCCTTTCGCTTTATGGATGATGCTGATTGCCTTTTCTGGTGGTTTAGGTCGCGTATAAGTACGCCTATGAGTAATCTCAGCCATGGCAGCGTCCACGGACTCAAAGTCGCCAAGATGAATCGCGTCCCAGAATTCCTTATGGCAGTCCAACTCGATACTGGAAAAATTGCTGTCGGTCTCCTTCAGATCTGAAAGGCGACGAAGCATTTTCGCGACCCCGTGATGATCGCACTCCATCACGAGAAACTTAGCGAGTTCCTGGATTATGGCAGGCCTTCCCCGGCACGGCGCTCCGCAGCCCTCGCGCGCCTCCCGTATTAGCCTGTCGCCAAATGCCGACGGACTGAATCCCTTGCCGACGCGGCCCATGAACGCCACGATGGCTCCAGCGAGCGCCGCCCTGTCGGTCGGATTCCCAATAATGGCATTCACCAACTCTTCGAGAGCGGATCGAGTGTGCCCTTCCCATAGTAGGATTCTGCGATTGAAAAACCCTCGCAATGATCGCGCTGTATCGTTGAAATGCGTCAATACTAACAACGAAGATTGTCCCCTCTCGAATGTGTCAATGGGTCTCCGGTCGGCGCTGCTCAGCCGGTAGTCGAGCACTCTTTGGCTTTGATTTTCTGCGAAGACGACTGTGATACTTGGCGGAAGCCCATCGCGCAAATTGATCTTTCCGCCCGCCTTGAGCGTTGCGCGTGCGGCTAAGGTCCATTTTCCGAGTTCTGGGCAGCCATTCGACCATCGGTGGGGAATGTCCAACTGCTCGTATGTCTGAGCTTGGGCGGTGAGTTGCCCCCAGTCACATGGCGCGCATCCTCCGGCGATTGTCCTTTCCCTGAATATCTTTTGCATCGGATCGGCAAATATACGAAGCCGCGCACCTTGATTGAGCAACGCCATAACAACGGAATGCTGATCGCCACTTGAGTCCTGGTGCTCGTCGCAGATGACAAGAGGATGACGTTGGACAATCGCTGCGGCGATCATAGGGTGCCGAGTGAGCAGTGAAGCGACTCGTACCGCGAGATCAGCGTGTCCGTCATTGCGCTGTCGAATCCAAGCAGCAATATCTGCGGGTAGCCCAAGGCCTACGTGATAGGCAGACGCGATGCGTCCAATAATGCCATCAATTGTGCGGATTTCGATGCCACGTCCTATACCCTTGGTCCGGTCAGAGAAGACCGAGCAAGCGGCATGCGTATGAGTGAGAATGAGAAGCTTCCCGGCGTGTCCGCCCGTCGCGATTTCTCGGGCATATTCCGCGCCCTGTGTGGTCTTACCACAACCGGCGGGCGCTTCAACGATGACAAGCGGAGCGTCGGAGCGCAGCGCAGTGCGAACACTCTCGTCACTCATAGCTGGAGGTCCGTGATTTCATCTTGATGAACTGCCAGACGAACAGCGTTGAAGAACGGCATAAGTTGCGGCTTGAATGATTGCCATAGACCAAGACTGAAAAGCTTGTCGGCAAGCTCACGTCCCCCGGCGATTGACTTGAACCATATCTGACTGTGAGACTGATATTGCTTCTTTTCAGCAATCTTGTCAGCGGGCACTTCCCCCAGCGCGGCAGCGATTATTAGTCCCCTGAGGTGGGGACCGGCTTTCGATTCTATCGTCGCAAAGTCTTTTTCCTGAATTCCGAGCCGGTCAGCAAGCGTCCTCAGCCGCATACCGGTCTTCTCATCCTTGGGGTCAATCAGCAATACTTCCAGCTTGTCGTCGGAGAGTTTGCCGATGATCTCCACCTCTACACATTTGGATGTCCAGCGGAATAGCAGCTTATCCAGCTTCGTCGCGATCCTCTGCCAGCGTTCCGGATGAAGTCCTTCATCATCTACGAATGCTCCGAAGATTAACCCGCCGGATGTAAGTGCCTCAAGGAGGCCCAGCGTGCTTTCATGCCCACCTCCGTCAGTAACATGGATTCCACGCTTCAGAGCTGAATCTCCAAGAGCCTTCTCAAGCAGGGCGGTAACAAACCCGAATTCAGTGGCGCCCTCGGTGACAACGGCAAGCCGTGAAAGAAATGTTTCCGGGTCGATTTGGCGTTGCTTTGCCACCTGTTTCGAAGCGAGCTTGCCAATCTGTCCGTGATGGTCAACATACCAGAGGGTCGCATGGGAAGCGGCAGATATAGCTGGCGGACTGTGTGTCGTGACAAAAGCCTGAGACTTACCAGCTTGCAGCTTTTCCATCAGCTCCCTCTGCCGGTACGGCTCCAGCCCGCGCTCGATTTCATCGACAAGCGTGATCGGAGCGTCGCCTTGTTTTTGCTCGGCAATCGTCAGAGCGGCGATCCGACGCGTGCCAGCTCCCCAGCTCGCCAATGGCAGTTGTACGCCTTGACGGTCGGCGGTAAGGCCGATAAGCGAGGCGATAGAAATTCCCTGGCTACCGGTGATTGCAAGGTCCAACTTCTCCGGAAGGCCCTTTTCTTTGAAGGCCACATCGAGCACCTTGAGCGTTTCCTGCGCTGGGTCCAGCAGTTCACTCTTAACATCGTTCTTGGAAAGATCACTTCCCAACCGCGAACGCAGGCCTTTGTCCGAAAGCAACCGATCAAGCGCCGACCCCTGAACAAGGCGCAAGTCACGATCATTGCGGTCGTCACCGCTCAGGCGCACGAGACCGATTGCGCGGCGCAGACCAATAGGCAGGCTATCGGATGTGTCATCAGGCTGAGCAATTTCATACAGCAATTCGAGATCAGGAGTCCCTTGCACGCGCAAGCGATAGACCGGCGCGTCAGGGGCGGAGCCGTCCTGCGCGCCGGGGACAACCGGCTCGCTTCCATTCCAGTGCCAGGGCCACGACGCCTTAGTTTGGTTGTTGATGCCACTTGTCGGCGGCAAAGCTACAACGGCCTCAATGACGAATCCCGCTTCCAGATCACGAGCGTAATAATCGGTATCGGAAAGAGATACGGGATTTGTCGGGCTGAGTAGAAGTGCTATTGCGTCAAGCACCGTTGTCTTGCCGACATCACCGCCGCCCAAAATGAGATTTACTCCGCTCGCTGGAAGCCAGATGAGCGCCTTTAGGCCGCGAAAGCGTTCGATTTTAAGGCAGACAATGGTCGGAGCCAAGATAGCTTGAGCAACGCCTTTTGCCGCAGTGATTGATGTATTCGGCATATGTCATCCCTCAATCATGTCGTATCTCTGCGCCTCTAATGTGCGGTGTAGAACGGATTCAAGCAGGCGACTGGCCTCTGTTTGCGCAATGGTAAGGCTCGCTTCCAGTTGGTCGCACAAGGCCATCAAATCATCGACCTTGGCCACGATACGGTGTTGCTCGGCTATGGGCGGAAGGGGTACTGGTAGATTGAGAAGAATCTCGTGATTGATTTTGGGCATCGTTGCCTGAGCACCAGTGGCGTGGTTTCCAAAATAGGCTCGGGCGTAAGGAGCAGTCGAGCACAGATGGACGAAGCGCAGATCGACGAATTTGCTCACACGCACCTTGATGATTAAATCGGGATAGAGAAACTGTCCGTCTTCCCCATCAAAGTAAGCTGCCATCCCGACATACTCTCTGGTATTTCCTCGTTGAAACAAGAGGTCGCCATCCCGAAGCCAGAATTCAGAATCGCGGGGAATATTCGCCTCAATTTGTTTGAAGTAGTTCGGTTTGAAGACTCCGCTGGTGGTAGCCGTTAGCGTGATTGCTTTTGGTGCGTCTGGTCGAGATGAAGCCGATGGAGAAATTCCGTTTTGCGGGCCAAAAACCAGGAGTTGCCCAAGTGTCAACCATTGCCATGTATTGGGAAGAGCGACAAGTGATTTACCTTGACAATCACTTGCATTCAACAGCTTTGCTTTGATTACCCGCCGACGAATGAGATCTCTTCGCTCCGCTTGAATTCTTTGGATCAAGTTAGATGCAGTTTCTTCGTCGTTCATTTGGGGAACGAGTTTGCCGCGAACAGCCAGTGTTTGGATGCTCTGGCGGAGTTGTTTTAACTGGTTAGTGCAAGTGGTAAGGGTTGGCAGATGCTTGATAAAGAACTGGGCGTGACCACGAAGGACTTCTGCGTCCGCTCCATTGTTCAAGTGATGATAGCTGGCCGCTGCGAGACGGTCCCTGCTGACGATTCGGTCCCGTTGCTTAGCCTCCAGTCGATCACATACCTCCATAAGCTCATCAACTCTGGCGACAATTCGATGCTGCTCCGCCAAGGGAGGAAGTGCGACCGGAAGTTGGTCCATCCTGTTTTTCGGAAGGCCTCCTCGTCCGGCTCCAGTCTGTTCGCTTATAACGAATGATTGGAAATACGGCGAGAGAATGAGTCGATGCAAATAAAGATGAATGTCAGCTATTGCCACTCTGATAATTGCGACGTGTTGACTTACGTTCGCTTCGCCTAAATCATTACGGACAATACAACTGCGTCCGATAGAGCCGCCAGTGATGTTCAGCAAAATGTCATTCGGCGCGACCGCCGTTCCAGACATTCTCTCATGGGTGTCCTGGGAAATATAGGCGACATCATCGAGTCGCAAACCGTCATTGTAGACGTTCTGGGATCGAAGGAATGGCACACCGCTTGCCTGGTAGACGGATTTACCTCCACGGGGTGTGCTTCCCGAGCCGGTCTTCGAGCAGATGTCACCTAGCCTGACCCAAACCCAACTTGTGGGGATTGAAAACGGCGGTGGACTATCAAGGGAAAATGCCAATCGCGAAGCTCTACCGGCTAGCAGGGATGCTGGTTCGTCATTCGCATTCTGCTGGACCAGCTTCCCGCGCACCGCTAGATCAAGAATGAACTTTCGCAGTCTTGGAACCGCACCCGGCGCATTACTGATTCTGTTGAAATGTGCGAGTAGCAATCCGGCGTTCATCGTAGCAACGCCTCCGCAAGGATTTTCTTGAGCTGATCACGGATTGTGTCAGCATTTCTTTCCGCTTCATCCAACTTGGCAAGAAGCTCCCCCGGATCGTCGTGGTCATCTGCGACGGTGTTTGGATTTTTGAAGTCGAGGTTGTAGCCACGTGCCTTCACCTCATCTGCCGTAACCTTCCAGGCAACGTCGGTCTCGGCCCTACCCTTTCGCTTCGCTCCTCCCCACCACTTCACACATGGCTGCAGGTGCTCGACGCGTATGGGCTTGGTCATGGAATATGCCTTTTGGCCGTCCGGAACGTGGTGTTCATAGAACCAAATGTCTTTGGTCGGTATGCCCTTTTCAAAGAACAGGAGATTCGTGCCGATACTGGCATAAGGCTTGAAAACACTATTGGGTAGTCGCACGATAGTGTGGAGATTGCACTCTTCCATGAGGTGTTCTTTGAGCCGGGTCTTCACGCCTTCACCAAACAGAGAGCCATCTGGTAAGACTACGGCAGCGCGGCCACCAACTTTAAGTAGACGTATGATCAGTGCCAAGAAAAGATCGGCAGTCTCGCGCGTCTGAAAATGCTTGGGAAAGTTGCTTTCAATGCCGTCTTCTTCTCGACCTCCGAACGGTGGATTGGTCAAGACGATGTCCACTCGCTCGGCTTGCGTGTAACTAATATAGGGTCGTGCAAGTGTGTTGTCATGGAGTACAAAACCGGGGCTCTCGATACCATTGAGCAGCATATTGGTGACGCACAGCATATGAGGAAGCTGCTTTTTCTCCACGGCGCGGAGTGCTGCCTGCATATTCTGCTCGTCCTCCACTCGCTTCACATACCGTTCGCGCATGTGGCGAATAGCACAGGTGAGGAATCCACCTGTACCGCAGGCAGGGTCCAAGAGACTCTCTCCAGGCCTCGGATCAATCCGGTCAACCATGAAGGAAGTGACGGCACGGGGGGTGTAGTATTCGCCCGCATTTCCTGCGCTTTGCAGGTCATTCAAAATTTGTTCGTAGATGTCCCCGAAGTGCTGGCGTTCGGAAAGGTTATTAAAATCAACCTCGTTGATTTTGTTGATGACCTGGCGCAAGAGTTGCCCAGACTTCATGTAGTTGTAGGCGTCCTCAAATACGTCGCGGACGACGCGGCGGCGCTCCCCATTCTTCCCTGTAACAGTGAGTTCTTTGAGCTTGGGAAATAACTGAGTATTGATGAACGTTAGAAGCTCGTCGCCTGTGATTCCTTCGGGGTCCGCAGCCCATGTCTGCCAGCGGAGTTCCTCAGGAATAGGAGACTTATAGCCGTCCTGCATCAGCTCCATTTGCTGGTCTTGATCGTCGATGATTTTCAGGAAGAACATCCAGCAAAGCTGGGAGATGCGTTGCGCATCGCCATCCACGCCGGAGTCTTGGCGCATGATGTCTTGAATCGATTTGACTGTGTTTCGAACTGACATTGCTTAAGCTGCCTTCTGGTAAATCGCTTTTTGGAGTTCATGCACGGCGAACATAAAGTCCGCGCGGGTCCCGAATTCCTTGATGAGTTGCATGGGCGTTCCCATCGCATCAAGCGGTGGAACCTGCAGGATGCGAGGATCTCCCAAATCGATGATTCCTTGATCCTGATATTTCTGCAGGATTGCCTCCAGCACGGCGCGTGCCTGTGGACCGTATTTCGTAAATACGTCACGCTTGCGGACACTATCTGCGCGCTCGCGGCGGGTAAGGGCTGGCTGATCGAACGCAACGTGGCAGATGAGATCGAACGGGTCGAGGTCCTTCCCGACCTCATCGGCAAGGGGCTCCAAGGCAAGGCCCTCGCTCTCAAGCTCGTCGATGATCGCCTGCTTGCGGTCGGCGGAACTCCAGCGTTTGAGGAATTCATCCAGGCTGGCGAAGCGCTTCTTCAATGCTTTCTTGGAGAAGTCGCGCAATGTTTCCGTGACAAGCCTGCCCTGTTCATCCAGGTATTCGACGCGCTCGGCGATGATGGTGGCCCCTACCCCATCGACATAGATTTTGCGCGGTGTGTCTGCGGTCAGGTTGATGGTTACATCGGGCACTAAGCCATCCACGATCGTTTCGTCTTCTCCCGGCTCTTCTGGGAGAGGTTCTCCATCGTCTCCATCCGGCGGTGTATTGTCAGGCGGTGCGATGGGGTCGTCCCCTTTAGGCTCGTAAATCTGCACAGGCTCACCGTCAAAGTCAGGGTCTGCGAAATGACTTGTCGCGCCCCTGAAGTCAATCAGCGTGAAATAAAACTTCTTCGTATCTTCATGGACGCGCGTGCCGCGCCCGACGATTTGCTTGAATTCCGTCATTGAGCCCACGGGGCGGTCAAGGACGATCAGGCGGCAGGTCTGGGCATCGACTCCGGTAGAAAGCAGCCGGGATGTCGTGACAAGCACCGGGTATTTGGACTCCGGGTCGATAAAGTTTCCGAGCTGCGCCTGCCCTTCGGTGTCACTGCCGGTAATGCGCATGACGTAGCGATGGTTTTCCTGACACAGATCCTTGTTCTCATTGACCAACGCCTGGCGCATCCGGGCTGCATGCTCTTCATCGACGCAGAAGATGATGGTTTTCTGAAACCGGTCGTTACTTTCCTTCAGGAACTCCGTGACCTTAGCCGCAACCAGCTTGGTGCGGTCATCGATGACAATCGTGCGGTCGAAATCCTTCGTGTTGTAGATGCGATCCGGGATTTCTTCGTCGTCGCGGTCGGTGTCACCCGCTTGGGGCCGATAGCCCTGCACGTCCAGATCGATGTGGACTTTGATGACCTTGTATGGGGCAAGGAATCCGTCTGCGATGCCCTGCTTCAATGAGTAGGTATAAACCGGTTTGCCGAAGTAATTGATATTGGAAACATACTTTGTCTCCTTTGGAGTCGCCGTGAGACCAATCTGCGTCGCGGCGGAGAAATATTCCAGGATTTCGCGCCATGCGGCATCGTCGGCGGCGCTGCCGCGATGGCACTCGTCGATCACGATAAGGTCAAAAAAGCCCGGCGAGAACTCCCGGAACAGTTTCTGCCGTTCCTCTGGGCCTGTGATGGCTTGGTAGAGCCCGAGATAAATTTCATAGGCGGTGTCGATCCGCCGCCTCTTGTCGAGCGCTGTCGTTACTTCGGTCGATGTGCCATCTTCGCGCTCGATGGTCTTGGCATTCGTGCTCAGCTTGGCCATTGCCGCGCCGAAGGGGCGGAAGTCGTTGACCATCGTCTGGTCAATGAGGACGTTTCGGTCGGCGAGGTACAGGATGCGTTTCTTGCGACCGGATTTCCAAAGCTTCCAGATGGTCTGGAAGGCTGTGTAGGTCTTTCCGGTGCCGGTAGCCATAACGAGGAGTACACGGTCCTGGCCTTTGGCAATGGCCTCGACTGTGGCATTGACCGCGTTCGTCTGGTAATAGCGAGGCGCCTTGCCGCTGGCATCGTCGTAATAGTCCTGCAGGACGATTTTCTCTGCCTCCGGCGTCAGTCCCTTCCACGCACGATATTTTTCCCACAGCACATCCGGCGAAGGAAATTCGCTAAGCGAGAGGTTGGTTTCCATCTGTTGACCGGCGCCGGTCCGGTCGTGAAAGACAAATCCATCCCCGTTCGATGTGAACACGAAAGGGATATTGAGCGTCTTGGCATATTCCAGAGCCTGTTGCATGCCGTCACAGACGCTATGGCAATTGTCTTTCGCCTCGACAATGGCGATGGGGATGTTCGGCTTGTAGTACAGGATGTAGTCTGCTCGCTTCGCTTTACCGCGCGATACAAGCTTCCCACGAACGATGATGCGTCCTTTGGTGAAAGAAACTTCTTCACGGACCTGCGTCGTCCTGTCCCATCCGCCCTGCTCAATCGCCGGGCCAATGAACTGGGAACAGATGTCGCGCTCGCTGAGGTCTCTTTTGTTCATAAGTCTCTGCTGTTCCGCTTCAGGCTCGTATCTCTGGACCACGTCGTAAGGACGCTAGGTTGGTTTTACGATGCTGCATCGAGTTTGTCTTCCTCTCATTGGTCATGGCAACCCGTACCAGGTGGACCGGCCGGCGCCGTGGCGTACCAACAGGCCTTTTTCTACCAGTGACGTGAAAGTGACTTTCAGTGTGTTCGGGCTTGCGCCGTACTCGCGTACTATATCGCGCGTCGTGACACGGCCCTGATCACGCACATAGTCCAGGATTTTGACGGCGAGTTCCGGCAAGGCGGCGAGCGCATTCTTTTCGCGCTCCACCTTCACCGCCAGCCGTCGCTTTTGCTGCTGCAGGGCGCGCATGAAAAAGAGAAGCCAGGGCTGCCAGTTCGGCGCTTCGGTTTGGATGGTGGTTTGCGTCTGGCGCAAGCCCAGGTAGTAGCCTTCCTTGCTGTTTTCAATAACGCTTTCCAGCGATGAATACGGCACATAGGCATAGCCGGCCTGCAGCAGGAGCAGGGTGGTCAGGACGCGGCTCAGGCGTCCGTTGCCGTCCTGGAAAGGATGAATGGCGAGGAACACGACGATGAACACGGCAACGATCAAAAGCGGATGCAGGCGGCGAAGCTCACGCGCCTGATCTAGCCAGGCGATCAGGTCCGTCATTTGGCGCGGTGTATCGAACGGAGTTGCCGTCTCGAACACAATGCCGATCATCTGGCCGTCGGCGTCGAAAGCACCGACATCGTTGCGGAGGGTCTTGTATTCGCCGCGATGACGTTCATCCTTGTCACTGTATTGGAGCAGATCGCGATGAAGCTGCTTAATGAAGTTTTCGGTGACAGGGATGTCTGACCAGGCCCGGAAGACGGTTTCCATCACCTCGGCATATCCGGCGACCTCCTGCTCGTCCCGAGTGCTGAAGCGCTTAATTTCCAGGCTGCCGAGCAGGCGTTCCACCTCCCGATCGGTTAGTTTGCTGCCCTCGATGCGGGTGGATGATCCGATGCTCTCAATGGTCGCAACGCGGCGAAGGGCGTTTAATCGTTCGGGCGCAATGGTGCCGAGGGAGCGCCAGGCTCCCTTAAATTCGTCGATTTCCGACAGGAGGGCGAGCAACTCCTGCGTGACGTTAATGGTGTCGGTGTTCAGCATACCCGGAACTATGCCGGATTATACCGGATTGTCTATCGGAAAATACGCCCGATTAAACCGGATTAGTCGAAGGTGGCGGTTCAAAAGCGGGCCGCAAGTGTTGAAAATGGGTGTAAACGGGTGGAATTAGATATTCTCTTCACCTCTGCCCCGCTTCAACGCGTTGCGCTCCACGGCTGCGGCGGCATTCTGGGCGGTGATAAGAGGATAGCCGTCATCCCCATTTGCACGCGTTCGCGGGCTTTCTCGCTAACCTCGGGCAGTTTGGTTGCCGTCTCCTCGATGGGCCATCCCCAGTCAATCGCCGTCATGCACCAGGTGAAATCCGCGATGCTGCGGTCGGGACCGTTGCCGGAATGGTTCGGGGAGGCGCCGGCGAGAGAGATGGCGTAGTTCGGCCAGGCCTTGTTATTTGGGGGACGGGTAATCGCTTGGGCCTGTACGCCTGCCCTTTGATGCACCCTCAAGATTCTTCCGCACGATCTCCGCCAGTTCCTCGCATATCGGGCAGAGGTCGCGGTCTCTCATGATTTCTTCGCAAAGACGGATCCGGAGGTCGGTCTCGTTCATGAAGCGGATTCTAAACTCGTCTGCTCCATTTCTGCTCTATTCGATTGCTGAAGAATGGCACTTTCCGAAATGCCCGTATTCTCTATCGCCAGAACGAGATCGGGTGAACGCCATGTTCTTTGTTTTCAATTGATGGCCACATTCCCAAGCTGAATGTCGCCGGTTCGATCCCGGTCTCCCGCTCCATGCGCTAGCTGATCCATCTTCCCGCCTCCAACTTTGTCACGCGCATCTGTTTCTCTCCCTCCCGCTCAGTCCGTCTCCTGAATCTTCAGCACAAATGCAGTGAACGTCTTGTCGCCCGGCACGAGCATCTGGTGCGGCACGCCTGCGGGCACGTGAGCCAGGTCGCCGGCGCGAAGTTCCATCCGTGTGCCGCCCTCAACTACCGTCCCGCGAATCTCGCCGGGGCCAACGACGTGCGCGCCGGAAACCGTCCCGCCCGTAATGAGTGTGGCGCGCCCATCCAGCACCACAAACAAATCGGCAAAGTGCTCGTGCTGCTCGGCCATGCCGTCGCGGCCGCGCACCGAGAGCATGGTCGCGTGGCGCGGATACTCCTTGAGGTTCTCGGAGGCCGAGCCCTCGGAATAAGCCGCCAGCTTGCGCAGGTAAGCGGCCCTCTCCATCAGGATCGGCCGGCTCCAGTGGTGCGCCTCCGGCGGCGCGTCTTTTGAACGCTTGACGCGCGGCAGAGGCACATCCTTTTCCGCAGGCAGCAATTCCTTCAGCAGCAAGCGATCGACGGGTTCCATGCGTTCCTCCTTATTGATCCGACCCCTTAGAAACCATCTGGGTGCTTTCTGGGTGCCCCATGTCCCTCGCATTTGGGGACATGGGATTCAACAATCTCAACGGGTACAGTCCTTAACTTCCCAATCGGATGGGTGCCCCATTCTTTCCGCGTTCTTTGCGGAAAGGGTGGGAATCGATGGACTGCGTTCTCCGCAGATCATTCGAGTTGCGCCACCAGCCGTGCCCTTTGAAAGACCTTCAAAAACATCGGCCGCGTGAGCTTGCCCGTGTTGGTGTTCTGCAGCGAGGGGTGGTAGCTGGCGATTAAAGTCAGGCCGCCGGCAAGGCTGTACTCGGCCCCGTTACCAAAGGTGAATCCCTTGCGCGAACTGATCCGCCCAGCCCGCAGCTCGTGCGCCAAAAACCCGTCAAACGCAATCTTGCCCAGGCACAGCACCACGTGCAGGTTCGACAGCAGACCAATCTCCTCGTCGAGCCAGGGAGCGCAGTTGTGCTGCTCGTCCGGCGTGGGCTTGTTGCCGGGCGGGGCGCAGTGAACGACCGCGCTGATCCACAGGCCGTGTAACTTCATACCGTCGTCGCGCGTTGCGGCCCTGGGCTGCGAGGCAAATCCGGCCTCGTGCAGCACCGGAAACAAAAAATCCCCAGACCCGTCGCCGGTAAACATGCGCCCCGTGCGATTGGACCCATGTGCGCCAGGGGCCAGCCCGAGCAGCAGCACCCGAGCCTTCGGATCGCCGAACGAGGGCACCGGCCGCCCCCAGTATTCGAAATCCGCGTAGGCGCGACGCCGGACCCGTGCCACCTCGGCGCAGTAAGGCCGCAGCCGCGCACACCGCTCGCAGGCGACGATCCGCTCGTTGAGAGTTGCGAGTGATTCCCGGGCTGTCTTCGATGAAACAGGCTGCATTGAGACGGCGGCCGCTGAAACGCGAGGCATGGACAGATTGTAGCCCTCATATTTAGCCAGTGAAGGCGAGCGGTCGGCTCGCGAAGCAGGCCCGAACTACTGGCTGTGGTTGGCGGAAGATCGCCAGACACGACTACGGTCCTTGGCGATCATAAGAAGGATTGCGCAGTTACTACGTCCGGCAAGCTTATCGGCTGGCGGCACTGAGCATAATTCCAGTAATTGAGAGAAATTGGATAATTCTCCAGAAGTATGACTGGAGGAGCTCTATAGGTCGGGCTAGACAAGGGCGGCAGCAAGCTACCTCACTTTTCCGCCGCAGACAAAGGCATGCTCGATGCTAACGTTTTTTGCAAACTTTTAGCTTTGACATCAACCAAAATGGGTGGTATGCTCTCCGGCACTGGGCCAAGTAAAGATTTCCGAACTCTCCCTGCAGATAGTTACCCGATGCGCACCGGTAACACATGCACGAAGTTACCTCACGAGCAAGGGAAACTCACGCACAGGGCCTCGACGTTCGTGACCACGGATTCTTACAAAACGAAGGGCGTTTGATCTATGAGATCACGATTCGGTCCAACGCAATCCCCATGCTTAGGCACAACCTGACAACCCAAAACACCCCAAAAGAGATGGCGACCTGGAGGTAGGAATGAAAATGAAGATGTACTCAGTTGCATTTCTCGCGTTGGCATCAGCTCTCGCGATTACACCGGCTGCAATTGCCGACTCGTTTAGCGCAAGCCCAACGGGCATCCCCTCACCTACACAGACAATCGACTTTAGCGAGATCGCTCTAGCCCAGAATGCAGTGGTCACCAACCAGTACGCCGGGCTGGGAATCACGTTCTCGCCGAATGTTTACTACGACCCGGAGACCGGCTTTGGGAGCATACAGGCAAACGACATCGGTAACTTCTCGTCTACAGGGTTAGGGCCTGTCAACCCCGTAACGTTCACGTTCTCGACACCGCTCACCGCCGCCGCCTTTTCGTTTGACGCCGATTTCACCCCGTACCTGTTCCAGGCGCTCTTGAACGGGACAGTAGTCGACTCTTTCGTGGCTACCGTCGGCGATACGAGCCCCGACTACTACGGGTTTACCAATGACGACTTCAACCAAATCACAATCACTCAGGATGGGGCTGGCGGCGGCCCATATTGGCTAGCCAGCAATATAGAATTCGGCTCTGATGCCAGCGTAATCCCAGAACCCTCCAGCATTTACCTGCTAGGCAGCGGCCTGGCCTGTCTAGCTGGCTTTGTCCGGCGCAAAGTGCGGGTGTAAGAACTTCAAAAGGGATCGTCACGGTTCATCCGCAGATAGATCTTCTTCACAAGCTTGAGACTCCGCTGGATGACGGCTGCCCACCTGCTTAGGATCCCAACCAGGGCACCTAAACAGGTGGGCAACCGTTTTGATTTAGGGTTCCTGCCGCCTTAGGAATGCTCTTCCTTCACATCGGAACCGATATCCCCATTGAGTCCTTGCAGATGGATCGAAGGCTGGAGTTAACCATCGAATCCTTGCGATTGACGTTTGCCTGGGTTGCGACCGGGTTTGAGCGGGCAAGTCCGGTTGCCCCTGCGCCGCCCCGTTCCGGTAGAATTGCTGCGCCTAAGAAAACGCTTTCGCACCGGTGTTAACTCGACCGTGCGCAGGCGTGGGCAGTAATTGAGCATTCAATAAGGATGGTCTGAGATGAACGGTAGGGCGATGAAGGGTACGGTTCGCGCACTTGCGCTGATGAGTTTTGCCGGGACGGTGCTGATGACAACAAGCTTTGCACAAACCGCAACGTCGATCGGCGGCCAGCAGATTGTTAAGCTCACCCGCACGGCCACGAGCACGACAACGCCTGAGTTCACCAGCATCACGCTGGCGCCGGGCCGCGGCATGGAAGTGATCCAGATAACGGCCAACTTCCCCGGCAAGGGGAACGTCGATGTTCTTGCATCGCCCGATCTGGCCGGCGCCAAAAAGATGCTCGACGTCGACGACGACGACTTTGGCAACCTGGGCTACCGCCTCGGCTCGGCCTTCCTGGTTCCCTACCCCAACCG
>Ga0182015_10001365_pt1 | contig 32366 bp, 30 predicted proteins | sample 712P3MmetaG_FD_120478 | JGI IMG/M metagenome (GOLD analysis project Ga0182015, IMG submission 120478) | Permafrost microbial communities from Stordalen Mire, Sweden - 712P3M metaG | ecosystem: Environmental > Terrestrial > Soil > Wetlands > Permafrost | place: Sweden: Stordalen | collected...
CGCCGTTTCCGGAGATGAAGTTGCCAATGATCATGTTCCCATCCATGTTATCCGCAGGAGCACAAAAGGCCGGGCCGACATGGGAGTGAAGAGAAACGCCCGGAATACCGTTACCCGTCAGTTCGTTTCGGATGATCACGTTACCCGAGACGCGGCCGGGGCCTTGGCCATCGGAAAAAAGGCCCACTCGCGCGCCACCAACCTTCACGCCGTTCTTGGAAGAAATGTTTTCGGAGACGGTACTGTTTCAACCCCATAGTGAGGAGCGAAATTGGGAGGGGTGGAACCCGAAGGCGGATGGGACGCAAGAACGATGCCGCGCTCGGGCGGATTGTCCGTGGCGATGTTGTGTATGAGGAGGTTGTCGCGGCCTTCCGCGGTCTCGTCGCTGATTAGGACGCCATCACCATTGCCCGACAGAAGGTTGCCGGACACGATCGAGTGCACCGTCCCTACGAGGTGAAGCCCGCCACCACAATCACCGCTTTCATCGGTCCCCTAGGTCCCGGTGCCGGGTTGAGGGCCGGTGCAAGCGACGCCGGAGCCGAAGACAATGCCGGGAATCATGTCATTGTTAACGATGTGATGGTCGCGGATCGTAGCGTCGAAAGTGCTGACGACCAGAACTCCTTCGTAAAGAACGCTCTTCACCGTGAATCCGGCAATGGTCACATTGCTGAGGCCGGGATAGTCGAAACCGTCCAGAAAGATGCCATGCGCAAGGCCGGTGGCGTCAATAACGGACCAATCGGCGCCGGCGCCGATCAGTGAAACCGGCTTGCTGATGACTACGGCTTCCTTGTAGGTGCCGGGCGCAACGTTGACCGCGTCATTATTTGACGCGGCGGTTACGGCGGATTGAATCGTGGCGTAACAGCCGTGCGAGTCTGAGAGAGCGCCGCGAACAGGACGGCGCAACAAACTCCTAGGCATGAGCGAAATTGAGTTGGGTGCATGAAGATTCTCCTTTTTTTCTCAGGGGCCGAATGCCCGACGTAGAAACCGAGACGGAAATGAGGTTACGGTGGGAGAAAACTAGCTGCCCAAAACTTGAACAAAGTATGCTCGGCTGTTGCTGCCCTGTCAATCTGCAAATAGTTGGCTGTCCGGAGTTGAGTATCTCAAAGGTATGGTTGCGCCAATGTTGCCATTTCACAAACCATCGCTAGTCGATGAACTGATGAACTTCAGGCACGAGCTAAATTTTAGATCTCTCGTCACGCCAGTTCTCCTCTCTCGATGCGAGTTGCCGTAGATCCTGCGCCACTTCCTTTAGATTGAAAGGTGAAGACCAGAAGGGCAACATGCGATCGAGTGCCCGTGACCCGCTGCTCACGCAGATGAGCTACGTCGGCATCGAGATCACAAACTGTGCAGCGAATCATATTCGCGCACGAGTCTAGACGATCCAGGCTCCGCCAACAACGACATCGTTATCGTAAAAAACCGCGGCTTGACCCGGAGTGATGGCGCGCTGCGGTTGATCGAACGTTGCAAGTATCTCGTCCGCTGCAGTCTTTTCCAGCACCGCCGGGGCGGCCTCATGACGATGACGAATTTTCACCGCGACGCGCATGGGCTGGCGAAGGTCTTCGACGGAGATGAGATTCACGCGTCGTCCGCGCAAGGTTCGAGAATAAAGACGTTCGTCGCCGCCCACCACAACTTGCCTGTCCGCTCCATTGATCTGGATCACGTAGAGCGGTGATCCCGTGGCAACTCCTAACCCTTTGCGCTGGCCGACGGTGAAATTGTGAATGCCGCCGTGCTCGCCGATCACATCCCCGCTTGCGGTAACCAGTTCACCCGCGGTATCTGGCAATGACTCGCCTCGCTCCGCAAGGTAAGCATCGATAAAACGCTTGTAATCGCCGCCGGGGACAAAACAAATCTCCTGCGAATCAGGCTTCTCGGCCAGCGCCAGCCCATGCTCGCGAGCAAGTTCGCGTACTTCGGACTTGGTCATTCCGCCCAGCGGAAACAGCGTTCGGCTAAGCTGCTCCTGAGTAAGGCCAAAGAGGAAGTACGTCTGGTCCTTGCTGCCATCGGCGGAGCGCTTGAGCAGCCAGCGTCCGCAGGAGTCATCATGTTCGACCCGAGCGTAGTGCCCAGTGGCAACAGAATCGGCGCCAATTTGCTGCGCGACAACAAGCAGCTGATCGAATTTCAAATGATTGTTGCAAAGGCTGCAGGGAATCGGCGTGCGCCCGGATAGATATTCTGCAACAAACGGACGAACGACATCGCGCTCGAAGCGCTCTTCATGATTGACGACATAATAAGGAATGCCGATATGCTGGGCGACGCGGCGAGCATCATCGACGTCGTCGAGCGAGCAACAACGGCCGGTCACAGCCTCCGGCATGCCCTCGTGTCCAGCCAGGCGCCGCTGATTCCACAATTGCATGGTCAGGCCTACGACGTCGTTCCCCTCCGCACGCAAGATAGCCGCGACGGTGGAGGAGTCTACGCCGCCAGACATGGCTACCGCGATGGTCTTGGGAGTTGGCATGTTAAAACATAGCTCGCTTTCCAGACGTTGGCGACAATTCTCGCAACCGAGAGACAGCCTCAGGGACCAAGGCCAGCGCAAAGTCGACGTCTTCCGCAGTATTCTGCTTACCGAGGCTGAAGCGAATACTGGAACGAGCCCGGGTGGCAGCCAAGCCCATAGCAGTGAGCACATGCGAGGGCTCAATCGCGCCCGAAGAACATGCGGCGCCGGTTGAGACCGCGAGACCCTTAAGATCGAGAGAGATGGCCATCGCCTCGCCATCGATATGGTCAAAGTAAATATTGGTCGTATTCGGCACGCGCGGCGCGCCTTCGCCGTTCACGCCAACCGATTCCGCCTGAATGAGAATTCCCTGCTGCAGGCGGTCGCGCAAGCCGGACATTTTCCGATCGTCACCGCGTTCGAAGGCCTGCATCGCCAGTTCGGCGGCCTTACCTAGAGCGACAATCCCTGGAACATTTTCCGTTCCTGCGCGGCGCGAGCGCTCGTGTCGACCACCATAGAACAGCGGCTGCAAATGTGTTCCTTTGCGAACGTACAGCGCCCCTACACCCTGAGGAGCATGGATTTTGTGGCCAGAAATCGAAAGTAAGTCGCAAGCAATCCTATTTACGTCAATCGGAACCTTGGCCGCCGCCTGCACCGCATCGATGTGGAAATAGACATCGGCCTCTTCGGCAATCTTCCCAATCTCCTCGGCCGGCTGCAACACGCCGGTCTCGTTGTTGGCCATCATGATCGAGATCAGCTTTGTATTGGCACGCAAGGCGCGCCGCACATCCTCCGGATCCACCAGGCCGCGGCCATCCACCGGAATGTAAGTGACTTCGCAGCCCATCTTCTCCAAATGTTGGCAGGCATGCAGAACCGCATCATGTTCAATGCACGAAGTGATGATGTGATCGCCCGGTTTGGTCACGCCAGCGATGGCTAGATTGTCACCCTCGGTTCCGCCGCTGGTAAATACAATCTCTGCCGCCCGGCAGCCCAACAGCAAAGCGACCGAATCCCGTGCTCGCTCAACGGCGGCCCGGGTCTCCTGGCCATGGTGGTGGATCGAAGAAGCATTGCCAAAATGCTCGCCGAAGTAAGGCCGCATCGCTTCGAGCACCTCCGGAAGTACCGGCGTGGTGGCATTGTTATCGAGGTAAATGCGGCGCATGATCTTTATTCTATCTGCTTTCGCTTCGACGCTCTTCCCTTTGACACGCTGAAATCGCTCCGCCCGACAAAAAACCACCGCTGGCAGCCTTGTAGGATGGCACTTTGGCCTTGGATCGATTCAATCAGCGCTTTTCGATCGGGACGTAATGGTTCGGATATTCCGGACCCATATAGTCCGCCCGCGGGCGAATCAGGCGGTTATCATCGAGTTGCTCAATCACGTGCGCCGTCCATCCGCTGATGCGGGAAACGGCGAATATGGGGGTGAACAGATCCTCATCGATCCCCAGCGTGTGATAGGTGGAGGCGGAATAAAAGTCGACATTGGCATTCAGCTTTTTTTCCGACTTCACGAATTGCTCAATCTTCTCGGACATGTCATACCATTGCGGCTGTCTGCTGGCCTGTCCCAAGTCGCGCGACATACCGCGCAAGTGCGTGGCCCGTGGATCTTCCGTGTGATATACGCGATGGCCGAAGCCCGGCACCTTTTTTTTCTCTGCCAGCATTTTGCGCACGTAGTCGACCGGGTCGGTCTTCTCGCGTTCGATAGTTTCGAGGATACGGAAAACGGCCTCGTTCGCTCCGCCGTGCAATGGCCCCTTCAAAGTGCCGACGGCCGAGGTGATGGCCGAGTGCATATCAGATAAGGTGGCCGCGGTTACCCGAGCCGCGAATGTGGAAGCATTCAGTTCATGATCCGCGTGCAGTATCAGAGCGATGTCCAGAGCACGTTCGGCGGTGTCCGATGGTTTGGTTCCATTCAATTGCAACAGAAAATTTGCGGCATGGGAAAGCGATCGGTCCGCCTCGACAACCGGCATACCTTTTCGGATACGGTCATACCCCGCAACGATCATCGCAATCTGCGAAGTGAGCCGGATGGCTTTACGGACGTTGGCGTCATGATCGTTCTTCTTCTCGTCCAGGTCATAAAACGCCAGCGCCGAGACGGCGGTGCGCAGCACATCCATCGGTAACGCGGTGCGAGGTACGTCGCGAAGAAACCGGATGATCGCCGGATCAAGCTGACGCTCCTGGGCCAGGCGGCCCTCGATATCTTTCAACTGGGTGCGATTCGGCAACCGGCCAAACCAGAGCAGATAGCAAGTTTCCTCGAAGTTTGAATGCTCGGCCAGTTCGTGGATGTCGATGCCCCGATAAGCGAGAACACCGCGGTCACCGTCGATATAGCAAATGCCGGAGGTCGTGGCTACCACGCCTTCGAGTCCTTTAATGTTGGCAGTGCTGCTTACGATGGACATAATGTCTGGCTCATTCAAAACGACTACCGTTGCGGCCACTCTAGCCGGGAGGGCTTCGCAAGTTTATTTTATACGCCTAAAGCGGTTGCCCTTCCAAGCTGGCCATTCAGACAGATTTACGGTGCGACTAGGTTCTCGGACTCGCTCGGAATCGATTCACCCACAAAGACCAGTTCCGAGCTACCGCTTTCACTCCGGCCAGATGGTGTGGGCAGTTTTACTCAGAATTTGCTTCTGCATACCCTGGGCCAGCGGCAGCGCCTGAAACTCCTCGAGATTCTTCTTGATATCCGGGACACCTGGGCCGGGCCAGTCTGTGCCGAACAAAGTTTTGTGTGCGATTTCCTCGAGGCGTGGAAAATACTTGAGCAGCGTTTTCGGTGGGATGCCGCTGATGTCCAAATAGACGTTGGGATGGCGGCGCACCAAAAAGAAAGCGGTCTGCATCCAGAGCGGACGGCCACCATGCGCCAGTAAAATTTTGAGCTTGGGGAAATCGACGGCAACGTCATCCACATAAATCGGATCGCCATATTTATTACGGGCTCCGGGGAAAATTGAGGTTCCCGTATGAAACATCACAGGCACGCCATTGGCCTCGGCCGCGCGGTAAATAATCTCCAACTCCTTCATTCCGTTCTGGTAATCGTTGGGAAATAGAAGCTGGTGCGGGGGATGAATCTTGATCATGCGAATCCCCAGCCGCAAGATCAGCTCCATGTCGGCGAGAACGTTGGTGGTGTGGCGTGGATGCAAGCTGCCGCAGGAAAGCAGCCGCTTGGAATCTTCCTTAACATAGTCCGCAATGAATTGATTGACACCGTTGGTGAAGCCAATCACTTCGGGCGCCACGTAGTTGATCAGCACTGCACGGTCGATTCCACAGATGTCCAGATACGTCAGAAATGCCTTGGGGGAGTGGCAGAATTCGATGATTTGCTCAAAGTTTGGGCGCTTCTTTTTCATCAACTCCAGCGCGTGCGGTTTGAACATCTCCATCGGCTGAATGTGGACGTGGCAGTCAGTGATCATTGGACTGGGCTCAATTGTTCATTGCCGCTAGCACAGCTCGTTTTGTGAACACCCGGATCATTTCCTTCCGATACTCAGGAGTCAAAGCCGAAGTGGTTAGAGGTCTTGCCGTACGTGCCGCCAGATCGCCAACGGCCTCAGCCAAAGTCTCATCCACCGCTTTGCCGATCAGCATTTCTCCCGCACGTTGCACCAGGAATGGAGCGGGGTTTACCGCGGTGATCGCGAGGCGCGCGTCGAGCACTTTTCCATTCGAACGTCTCATCGCCACCGCAACACCCGCGAGAGGATAATCGATCGATCCGCGAACCCGCAGCTTGCGGTAAACGCCGCGATAGTCTGCTGATTCCGCCGGCAGGAATACTCGCGTGACCAGTTCGTTATTGTGCAGATTTCGATGATGGAATCCGTCGCCGGTGTAGAAGTCACTCAAAGAAACTCGCCGGGCGCCGGGCGGGCCGATGATCTCAATCTCCGCATTCAAACAAAGCAATGCGGGCGGAGTGTCTCCGGAAAATGCCGCCCAGCATTTTGTTCCGCCCGGAGCAACATGGCAGAGATCACCATCTTTCTTGATGCAGAAGCCGCAGCCTCTCCGCCAAGTGAGCGATTGGTTATACCAGAGACAACGCGTGTCCAGACAAATATTCCCGCCGATCGTACCCATGTTGCGCAGCACAGGCGAGGCCACGGTAGCTGCCGCCTCGGTGAGCACCGAATAGTGCTGGCGCAATAATTCGGATTTCTCGATTGTGCTGAGGGGCGTAAGCGCGCCTATTTCTACGGCTCCATTCTCTCGTGCGCGTATACCGCTTAATTCGTGGAGAGCGCGAAGGTCAAGTACATATTCCGGCTCAAATAGTTTCTGCCGCATCGACGGAATCAGGTCGGTTCCGCCTGCCAGCACGCGAATGTTTTCGTCATGTCTGCTTAGATACCCGATAGCCTCTTCTATCGCGCGTGGCCGGAGCAACTTAAATTGTGGAAGGCTCAATCCGAACCTCCCGCCAAGGCCGGAGTATCACGACGTGCCGGATCAAGCCTATGGCGATCGGGTCCTTTGCCTTTGAAACAGAGGGATCCCCCATGCTCGCGAAACCTGGCAGGCGAAGTCGGGTCCACGCCGCCCGTCATGTTCAAACTTTTTGCATTGGTCTTTGCCCGCAAAGCGGCCAACACACGCTCTGGCGTAAATGGAGACTCATGCAACCGCACACCGACCGCATCATAGATCGCATTTGAAATCGCCGGAATCGTTGCCGCCAGCGATCCTTCGCTGCACTCCTTGGCGCCAAACGGACCTTCAGGATCGATACTTTCCACAATGATGGGTTCCACATCGGGTGACTCTACCGATGACGGACTGCGGTATTCCAGCATTCCGGCATTCATTAGCATGCCAGCTTTCCACACCATCTCTTCGGTGAGAGCCTGGCCCATGCCCATCCACACCGAACCGATGATCTGCCCCTCCACCGACACCGGATTCAGAGCGCGCCCGCAATCGTGCGCAGCCCAAACTTTGTGGACCGTGACCTCGCCAGTCTCTTCGTCGACGCTAACTTCGGCAACCTGCGCGGAGTATGAGTATGCAGGTGATGGCCCCACGCCTGCGCCCTTATGTCTGCCGCCGCGCGCCTCCTGTGGAGGAGCATACGAACCAGTGCCAGTGAGCGCACCATGAAAATCAATCGCGGCGACCACTGCTTCCTCGAACGTCATCCATTCTTTTGGACCTTCTTCTTTTCGCTTCTGCTGCAATGAGCCGCGCAGGATCTGACCCTCGACGCGACCGCTAACCGACGCGCCGGCTTGCGTCACTTCCACTTCCTCGGCATCGTCTTTCTTCACCGCCGGCGGAACACTTCCCTTCTTGAAAACCAGATCGTCACGAAATACAAGATCCTCCGCGCCGCAACTCATTTTCTTCGCGGCTGCAGCGGCAATTCGCTTCTTCACATCTTCCGCCGCCCGCATGGTTGCGTTGCCCGCCATGAAGGTCACGCGGCTGGAATAAGACCCAATGTCAATCGGAGTGAGGTCGGTGTCAGCGGCGATGATTCTCACTCGCGGTAGCGAGCACCCCAACACCTCTGCGGCGACCTGGGCCGTCATCGTGTCAGAGCCCTGGCCAATCTCGGAGGCCCCCGTGTATACGACGACTCCGCCGTCGCGGTCAATCTTGATGTTCACCGTGGAGTGCGGCATATCCGAACGGATAATTGAATTCGCCGCCCCGCTCACATAATGACTGCAAGCGATGCCAAGACCGCGACCTTTTGGCAGTTTGCCCTTACGATGTTTCCAGCCTGAGCGTTCCACCGTCTTCTCGATACACTCCGGCAGTCCATAACTCTGGACGCGCAGCCCGTTGACAGTAATGCACGGCGGCTTCAACAAATTGCGCTGTCGAATCTCGGCCGGATCCATCCCAATCTTCGCAGCGAGTTCGTCGAGTTGCGATTCAAATGCGAAACGCACGTTAACAGTGCCGTGCCCGCGCATTGCGCCGCAGGCCGGCTTGTTCGTGAGCACTCGGTAGCCGTCGTATTGAATGTTCGGGATATCGTACAGCGCCCCCAGCAGCGCCCCGGAGTACAGAATCGTGACTACGCCGTAAGAACAATACGCGCCGCCATCCTGCACGACGCGGGCTTTCACGGAGGTGATTCGCCCATCATTCCTGATTCCCGTTTTCAGATCGATGATGGTTCGGGGACGTCCACGATGGGCCCAGAAAACCTCCTCGCGCGTATAAGTGATCTTTACTGGAGCTTGCGACTTGCGCGCCGCCACTGCGGCAATAATCTCCAGCGGAATGACTTCGCTCTTTCCGCCGAATCCGCCGCCCACCAGCGGCTTGATCACCCGGATCTTCGACATCGGCATCTCCAGCACAAGGGAGAGCTTGTGCTGCAGGTAGTAAGGCACCTGCGTGGAAGACCACACGGTAAGCCGCCCCAATTTCCCGGTATGCGGATCTAGTTCGAACGAAGCCAGGGTGGAATGTGGCTCCATAGCAGCATGCGTCACTTCATTTGCGATGAACCGCGCTTCGGCTACATGATCCGCTTCGGCAAAACCTTTGTCGGGATCGCCGAACGCGTGGTGATAATCCTTCTCTAGGTTGCCGGGCTTGTTGTCGTGGATCAGATCCGTCTCTGCCTTCATCGATTCTTCCGGATCGAAATATGCCGGCAGAACTTCGTAGTCAACATCAATGAGTTCCAAAGCCTTCTCGGCTATAGACTCGGAAAGCGCGACCACGCATGCCACGTTATCGCCGACGTAGCGGACCTTATCGAGCGCAAGCGCGTGCTCATCGTGACCCACGGGAAGAATACCGTAAGGGTTGGGAGCATCCTTGCCGACGACGACCGCGACAACGCCGTCCATCGCTTCGGCGCGAGTCGTATCGCTGCGCTGGATGCGCGCATGTGGATACGGCGAATGCAGAATTTTTCCGATCAGCATCCCTGGCACGCTGAGGTCGTCGGTGTATTTGCCAGCGCCCGTAGTTTTCTCCGCCGCGTCGACCATGGCGGTAGGCTTGCCGATGATGCTGAAATCGCTCATTTAAGTTCTACGCACTGCCACCGGCACCGGCTGTTGCTTGCTGTTCGGCCGCAATCGCCGAACGAATCGCCTCATACATCTGGTTATAGCCGGTGCAGCGGCAGAGATTGCTGCTCAGCGCCGTACGAACATCCGCTTCCGATGGGTCAGGATTCTCTGCCATCAACGACTTCACCGTCATAATGAATCCGGGAGTGCAATAGCCGCATTGCGCGCCGCCCCAGTCGCCATAAGCCTTTTGAATGGCCGCTAAACTGCCGTTTTGACTTACTCCCTCGATGGTGGTGATTTCCAGCTCTTCACAACTTGCGGCCAGCAGCGTGCAAGACATCATGGCTACACCGTCGACGAGCACCGTACAAGCGCCGCAAGACGATTCATCGCAACCCCGCTTCGAGCCGGTGAGACCTAAATCCTGACGAAGCACATCCAGCAGCAACGCGCTGGGCTCGATAGCCAACTCGTAGGCGCGGCCGTTGATCTTTAGTTCGACGAGTTCCTTTTTCATAGCAGGCTCAGCCCCTAGCTACTGACGCACGCCGCAGCTTTGGCTAGTAGCGAGAAACCAGGAGCTAGCAGCTTTAGTACAGCGGAACGTTCGTGTCCACCCGGCGCGACCAGGCATCGATTCCGCCACTCATAGACCGTGCTTTCTCGAATCCCTGTTGCCACAGCCATGCGGTCACGTTCATCGAGCGCACCCCATGATGACAAACCACCACAATGTGATCTTCCGGATCCAGTTCCTGGTGGGCGCGCGACGGGACATCCCCCATCGGAATCAATTTCGCCCCATCCATGCTGGCTGCCTGAAACTCCCACGGCTCACGGACATCGAGCAGCGTAAACTTTTCGCCATGAGCGAGTCTTGCTCGTACTTCCTCGGGCGTGATCTCGTAATCCATTTATTGTTATGTCGTTACTTTCCCGTCCACCGCGGCTGGCGCTTCTCCATGAAGGCGCGAATGCCTTCACGCGCGTCTGTCGTCTTCATCAACTCTTCCAGATAGATTTTCTCGGCGCGGGCCAGCCCTTTGTCGAAGTGCATGGCGTCCCATGCGTAAAGGGATTTCTTCGTAACGGCCAAGGCAGCTGGACTTAACTTGGACAACTCCTCTACCGCGCGGTTGACCGTGGTCGGCAACTCGTCGTCGCTGACAGAATGGTTTGCCAGGCCCGTGGCTGCCGCCTCCGCGCCACTGATCGTTCGTCCGGTCAGAATTAATTCAGCGGCACGCTTCTGCCCAACCACTGCGGCCAGAACCGTGCAGGCGACAGGCGGGCAACATCCAAGCTTGATCTCCGGAAATCCCCAACGCGCCGAAGCGGTCGTATATACGATGTCGCACACCATCGCCAATTCCGCGCCACCACCCAGACAGTTTCCCTGCACTGCCGTGATCGTGACTTTCTTGCTTGCGATTAACGCCCTGATCACAGCATGAAACTTGCCTAACATGGCCTCAACTTTGTCAGGAGTATGGGCGGCAACATCGACTCCGGCAGAAAACGTCTTGCCTTCGCCGCTCAACACGGTGACTGAAATATCAGGGCGCTTTTCGATGTCCGTCAGCGCCTGCGCCAGCTCCTCCATCATGGGAACGTCGATCACGTTCAGCGGGGCATGGCGCAATACGATCCGTGCCACCGCCGCGCTGATGTCGACCGTGAGCCGTGCCAACGTAGACTCCACTAAACCAGCTGCCATGCTTTCTGCCTCTGTGCTGAGAACACCCTGCCTACAGATTGATCGCCGACTTCCGAACTTCGCCGATGGTCGACAGTGGATCTCGAGCCCCCACTTTCTCGGCAATCCACTTCTTTTCGTTCGCAATAATTTCCAGCAGAAGTCTTTTGTCTTCCTGAGACGGCATATTCTCTTTCATGTGCTCTTCGTAGGCGCGGTCGTCGAGCAGATCGCCCGTCTGCGCGTGGAACTTCTGTTGCTTCCACCGCCCAATCTCGCGATTAAACTTGATGTGCGGGGCGTAGAGTTTTGGCTGCCCTGGCTTCAGAGAACTGTTGAAACGCTCGATCAGACCTGCGACCTCGTTGCGGTAAAGATTCCGATTGTAGTCGTTCAGATCGTCAAGGTCTGGAGGTTGATCGTTCTTGGGTTCATCATAGCGGCCCTTCACGCCCCAAACGTAGGCCCAGTGTGCGGATGAAGAATGATCCGTGCCGAACAGATCGTACGAGCTGGAAATCCACTTGTTCAGGTACTTCTGAATCAGCCAGGCGGGAATGACACCCGCCTCCACAATGCGCCGCAGGCCATCGTTGCCTGTGCCCATGTGGAAAGCCTCCTCGCGCAGCATGTATGACATCGAGCGCCCTAGCGGCGCGAAGGCGGAAAATTTCAGCATCTGCAGCTGGAACTTACCGTCACGATCTACGAAGTCGGTGTAGGTAAAAAAATCCATCCAGTTATCGACGTCGACATTGAAGGCGCCCAGGAGCCGCTTATTATCGAAGGCGCGCCGCTCCAGCATTTTCTGCGCCTCGACCTTGCCTGAGTATCCGAAATGATCCACTAGCAGAGCACACATCTGCCAGCCGTGTCGCATTTCTTCAATCATGACGCGCGTAATCGCGCGACGATCCCAGTCGGTGGGAGCGTTTTCCAGGAGATTACGCTGCTGTTCGACGCTGGCAAACTCGGTGTCGCCCTGGTAAACGATCATGTTCATCAATGCATCGCGCATCTGCTGCGTCGGAATCTGGCGGAGGTTCTCCCACTTGCGGCGCCCCTTGTAGGAGCCGAATTCAATTTCCTCCGTATCGATGGCACCGTAAAGCGTATCGAACTGAAAAGCTTCGATGTCTTTCGTGTTGACGCCGATATCTTTGCGCCAATCGTTAAACATCCCGATCCAGTCGCTAAAGGTTCCGATTTTTGCTACTTTCCCTGGCATAAGCTCATCCCTTGATTCGCATGTTACGCGAGCGATCCGCAGTCAGCGATGGGAGCGCCCGTCCCCACACTAAGCATGTCAACACCAACATCTACTTCGCCTTGAACACCGCCGGCCGCTTCTCCACATACGCCGCCAAGCCTTCCTTAGCGTCTTCACTCTGGAAGAGGATCTGCTGGTTCTCGCGCTCGATGGCGAGCGCCGACTCCATGGGGATCTCCCATCCCGTCTGCACTGCCCGCTTGATCCGCCCCACCGCCTTTGCCGCCTTGTTCGGCGGACAGAATTGCTTGGCATACTCCATCATGTTTTCCATGAAGCCGTCGCGCTCGTAGATGTCGTTGATGATGCCGAGTTCCTGCGCCTCTTCAAACGAGAAGGTGTTCCCGGTGACCATCAGTTCGATCGCCTTGCTCTTCCCTACCAGGCGAGAGAGCCGCTGCGTGCCGCCAGTGCCCGGAAGCACGCCCAGATTCACTTCCGGCAGACCGATCTTGCCCGCATCCTTGCGTGCGATGCGGATATCGGCGGCCATTGCAATTTCCAGCCCGCCGCCCACGCAGTGCCCATTGATGGCGGCAATCACCAGCTTCGGCGTGTGCTCCAGCCGAAGCAGCATTTCATTCGCGTGAAGGCAGAAGTAATACTTAAAAGTGGGATCGACGCTGGAAAGCATCTTGATGTTCGCGCCAGCGGAGAAGAATTTGTCGCCGGCTCCGGTGAGCAAAATCACATAGACATCGTTCTCCATGCGCGCCCGCAGGATCGCTTCATCCAGTTGCCGATTCATCTCATAGGTATACGTATTGGCCGGCGGATCGCACATTTCGATCACCGCAACGCCGCCATCGGTGCGGTAATTGACTAGTTGCCTGGTGGTTTCGCCGGCCGTCGGCTGCATTGTGGTCGCCATCGTCATGACTCCTTTTCATTTCGTAAACTGAACTTATCTTCGATCCACCGCAATCCCTTTTGCACCTTACTCAGGTGACCGCGGACTCGGCTTACTTGCGGACTCTTGCGCAGTTCATCACACCTCGCAGAAAGATATCGCCCATCTCGCGGGCGATACTATCGGCATCGGCATCGCTGCGCGGATTGTGCCAGGTGTAAATCCAATTCATCATGCCAAACAGACTTAACACTGCGATGCGCGTAGAAACCTGCAAGCCCCGTTCCCGCCGCATTTCTTCAAGCAGTCCCACGCAAATGCGATAGTATTCGCGCTTGATAGCCGCCACTTCCACAGCAAAGCCGCTTCTTAGCGCCTCCGCCTCATGTGAGAGCACCTTCATGGCAGCCGGGTTGGCCAGGAAATACTCCAAGTGGTTCAGAACGAAGATGCGAATCTTTTGTTGGGGATCGCTCACTCCCGCCAAGCGGAATTTGAGCCGTTCTACGATGGTCGTGAACGTGTGCTTTTGAATAAGGAAGAGCAGTCGCTCCTTGGATTCGAAGTAGTAATACAGCCCAGCCAGCGACATTCCACTCGCGCGCGAAAGGTCGCGCATCGATGCTCCTTCGTACCCTTTTTCGCAAAAGACGTTCGTGGCATGCGTAACAATCTCGGCCAACCGCCGGTCGAAGCGCGTGAGCGAAGGGCTAACCGTGCGATGGCGGCCAGCGGAAACTCGCGTTGCAGTGGAGGTGCTCGCCATAGTGCGGAAGCGGCTTCTAATTCGAACGTTCGTTCGAGATCAGTATACGAGATCGTGATCCAGATCACAAGACTTGGGTCGCCTTCGTCGCCTTCGGAGACCCCCCCGGTTACCCGCGCAGTCCACTGCAGCGATTAGCTTCGGATATCGGCCAGCAGTCGCTCCACTTCGCTCTTCCTGTCGCCGGTCAGCGGCAGGAACGGCAGGCGTGCCGGGCCCCCAAAATAGCCATTGAAGTCCATGCCGTACTTCACGCCGGGAATACCAAGCTCGCCCACAACGCGTCTCGAGGCGAGAGCGATGCGTTCTTGCTTCAATTGTGACAATTCGGCATCGCCTTCTTTCCACGCGGCGTAGATCTCGTAACAAGACGTCGGAGACATACATGCGAAGGCAAGAATCGCTCCCACCGCTCCACCCTCGAGCGCTGGAAGCAGCTTGTCCGCCGCCCCGACCATCACCTGAAATCCAGTTTCCTTTTGCCGAGTTTTCCTCTTGCCAATCACCGTGACAGCAGAGGACGACGCCTTTGCCGCGGGCGACGAGACCGAACCGGTTAAAGCCGCCACTGAGACCAGTTCACCGGCTTCTGCCCCCGCGCTGCCAGGCGCGGACGCCAGCATGCGCGGAGTCACGGCATCAAAGGTTTCGGTCACGGTGGCGCTGCGCTTTATGTGTCGGGTACCTTCCACCATCCGGCAAACCTTCTCCACGTCGCCGCTGGACTCCTTAATGCCAATCACGTTCGGATGCTCGGCCAGCTCAACCACCAGTTCGACCGGGATGTCGTAGCCGGTGGCTTGCGGAAAGTTGTAAATGATGACGGGAAGCGGGGATCGATCAGCCACGATACGGAAGAATGCCAGAATATTGGCCGGTTGCATCTGCTTCTTGTAGTAATGTGGCGTGCGCACCATGGCAGCGTCGTAGCCAAGTTCCGCGGCGTAGTCGGTCAGACGCAATGTCTCGGCTGCAGATTCGATTCCCGTGCCCGCGATCAGGACTTTATTTGGGGCAGTCGCCTCGCGCGCAGACTTCAGTGCATCGCGCCGTTCCTGGTCCGATAGCAGAATGGCTTCGCCCGTCGAGCCAAGCACGACGATCCCAGCACAGGGCGTGCGTGAATAGCGCTCGACGTTGCTTTCGAGCTTTTTGAAATAGACATTGCCGTCGGGGTAAAACGGAGTGGTGATCGGAGGAAAAATACCGTGAAGTAGCATTCGCAATTCTACCCAGAAAGCATCCGACTGCATAAGGCAAGGCTCAGATAAATTTCCGCCCCGCCATCGCGCCAAGCTGAACTAATGGACCCAACTGGTCCCAGTTATCCCAGGCTGTGGCCATCTGGCCTTTCACAAAGTGCTGAATGCCCCCTGGGCACACATTTCATCGATGGTCCCCTCGCGGCCTTGGTTCCAGACTTCATCGAACCACTTGCGAATCAGCGCTGCATTTTTAGCCATCGAGCACCTCTTCAGTTCCAGGACCAACTAACTTCGGACGACCCCGCGCTCGGCGTGCAGCTGTTGCAGCGCCCTGATGTTCACTTCCCCGCGCTGCAGAGCCGAGATCCCTTCCGCCGCCGCCCGCGCCGCCGAGAGCGTAGTAATGGTGGGAATGCGCGCCATCACCGCGGCGCGCCGGATCGCTTTTTCGTCGAACCACGGCTCCGGCCCGCTGGGAGTGTTGACGATCAGGTGGATGCCCTGGCCCTTAATAAAATCCACCACATTCGGACGGCCCTCTTTCACCTTGTAGACGCGCTCCACCTTCATGCCCGCCGCTTCGATCACGTCGCCCGTGCCGGAAGTAGCCACCAGCTTAAATCCCATATCCACAAACTTGCGGGCAACTTCTGCCACATGAGTCTTGTCGTGGTCGGTCACACTGATGAATACCGTCCCTTGGGTCGGTAACTTCTGACCCGCAGCCAACTGCGCCTTGCCGAACGCTTCACCGAAGCTATCTCCCACGCCCATCACTTCACCGGTGGATTTCATCTCCGGCCCCAGCACCGTGTCGACGCCGGGAAACTTATTCCAAGGGAACACCGGCGATTTTACGTAGTAGCAGCTTCCGGTATCGAGATCGGCACGGCGCTCGATGTTGTCCGGTAAAAACTCGCGCAGCTTGCGTCCCGTCATCAGACGCGCGGCAATCTTCGCCATGGGCACGCCTGTCGCCTTCGAGACGTACGGCACGGTGCGAGAAGCCCGCGGGTTCACCTCCAAAACATAGACCTTATTTCCCTCTGAGCCGTCGCCGGATCTGCTGCCATTGCCACGTGGGATGGCGAATTGGATATTCATCAGCCCGACCACCTTGAGCGCACGCGCCAGCCTGAAGGTGTAATCGCGCATGCGATCCATGAGTGGTTGCGGAATATCCACGGCCGGCAGCACGCACGAGGAATCGCCGGAGTGAATGCCGGCCTCTTCGATATGCTGCATGATTCCACCGATTACCACATCTTCGCCGTCAGAGAGCGCGTCGACATCTACTTCAATCGCATCTTCGAGGAAATGGTCGATCAGCACCGGACGATCGTGTGAGTACTCGACCGCCTCCTTCATGTAGCGCACAACGGACTCTTCGTCGTAGGCGATCACCATGGCTCGCCCGCCCAGCACGTACGATGGCCGCACGACCACCGGATATCCGACGTGCCTTGCGCCTTCGATAGCCTCTTCGAGAGAGGTCGCCATCATTCCCGCGGCCTGCGGAATCTGCAATTCTTCCAGCAGCTTGCTGAAGTGCTTGCGATCTTCGGCCAGATCGATCGACTCGGGAGAAGTGCCGATAATATTTACGCCGGCGGCTTTCAAAGGCAAAGCCAGATTCAGCGGCGTCTGCCCACCGAACTGCACGATCACTCCGCACGGCGCCCCTTTAGACGTTTCGTGCTGATAAATCGCCCAAACGTCTTCGAACGTGAGCGGTTCGAAGTAGAGGCGATCGCTGGTGTCGTAGTCGGTCGAGACGGTTTCAGGATTGCAGTTGATCATGATCGTCTCGTAACCGTCTTCATGCAGTGCGAACGAAGCGTGACAACAGCAGTAATCGAACTCAATTCCCTGCCCGATGCGGTTCGGCCCGCTGCCCAGAATGATGATCTTCTTCTTATCGGTCGGCGCAGCTTCGTCTTCGTCTTCGTAGGTCGAGTAAAGATAGGGCGTGAAGCTTTCGAACTCCGCGGCGCATGTGTCCACGCGCTTGTACACGGGCATTACGCGATGCTTCTTGCGCAGGTGCCGAACTTTTTCCTGTCCCTCGAGCCGCCACGCATTCGCCAGCCGCCCATCGGAGAAGCCCATGCGCTTGGCCTCACGCAGCACCTCGCCAGGAATTGACTCCATCGGGTGCTTCTCCAGCTCGAGTTGCATGTCGTTAATTTCCTTGAGCTGGTAGAGGAACCACGGATCCATCGAAGTCATCTTGGCAATCTGCTTCACCGTATGTCCCTGGCGCAGAGCATACCGTATATACGCGAGACGCTCGGGATGCGGCGTGACCAGCCTTTGCGTCAGAATCTTGGGCTCAATCTTCTCACCGCCCACGCGCTTTCCGGTATCGAGCGAGCGGATGCCCTTCATCAGCGCTTCTTTAAAGGTGCGGCCGATTGCCATCACTTCACCGACCGACTTCATCTGCACCCCGAGGCTCTCATCCGCCCCGGGAAATTTTTCGAACTGCCACTTCGGAATCTTCACCACCACGTAGTCGAGCGTCGGTTCGAAACATGCCGGAGTTTTGCGAGTAATGTCATTCGGAATCTCGTCCAGCGTATAGCCGACAGCAAGTTTCGCGGCTATCTTCGCAATTGGAAAACCCGTTGCCTTCGACGCCAGCGCCGACGAGCGTGAGACGCGCGGGTTCATCTCGATCACCACCATGCGTCCGGTTTCAGGATTCACTCCGAACTGAATGTTCGATCCTCCAGTGTCCACTCCGATTTCGCGAATCACCGCGATCGACGCATCGCGCATCGCCTGATATTCGCGATCGGTGAGGGTCTGCGCCGGAGCCACGGTGATGGAATCTCCGGTGTGCACGCCCATGGGGTCAAAATTTTCGATCGAGCAGATGACGATGACGTTGTCCCTGGTATCACGCATCACCTCGAGCTCGAATTCCTTCCATCCCAGCACCGACTCTTCAATCAGGGCCTCGTGCACGGGAGACATATCCAAACCGCGGGTGAGCACTTCGACCATCTCTTCGCGGTTGTAGGCAATGCCGCCGCCGGAACCTCCCAGCGTGAAGGACGGCCGCACGATCACGGGGAAACCAATCTTCCCTGCGAATTCCAGACCATCTTTTGTGCTGTTCACCAGGGCCGACTTGGGAACATCGAGGCCTATTTTCTGCATCGCGTCTTTGAAGAAGAGACGATCTTCGGCCTTCTTGATGGCTTCGACGTTCGCGCCGATGAGGATTACGTTGTATTTCTCAAGAACTCCGCCGTCGGAAAGTTCGATCGCCAAATTGAGAGCAGTCTGCCCGCCCACAGTCGGCAACACGGCAAAACCCGCGCCTGGCGATAGTTCCCGCTCGACGCGGATGATCTCCTCCAAATACTCGAGGGTAAGCGGCTCAATATAAGTGCGGTCGGCAAACTCCGGGTCGGTCATGATGGTCGCCGGATTGGAATTGGCCAGCACCACTTCATAACCCTCAGACTTGAGCGCCTTGCAGGCCTGGGTGCCGGAGTAATCAAACTCGGCCGACTGCCCGATGACGATGGGTCCGGAGCCGAGAATCAGGATTTTCGAGATATCAGTGCGTTTGGGCATTATGCAATTTTGTCTACGTTCCCGGGGGGTAGCTTTTTCTCACTGACCACTGGGCGGCTTTGAAATGGTGCTTCTCCGACGCGCCGCTGGCCTCACGTTTTCGTGGCTATAGCGGTTGACCTCACCCTTTCCACTCCTCCATCATCTTCGTAAATTCCTTGAACAGATAATGCGAATCATGCGGACCGGGTGCCGCTTCCGGGTGGTACTGCACGCTGAAGAGCGGCAGGTTGCGATGCCGCAAGCCTTCGAGTGTCTGATCGTTCAGGTCGATATGGGTGAGCTCGACTTCGCTTTCAGGCAGCGAATCCGGATCCACCGCGAAGTTGTGGTTGTGCGCTGTGATCTCAATCTTCCCCGTGGCCAACTGTTTCACCGGATGATTCCCGCCGTGATGGCCAAACTTTAGCTTGAAGGTTTTTCCGCCGAGCGCAATGCCGACGAGCTGATGTCCCAAACAAATGCCAAAGATCGGCTGCCGTCCCATCAAACGACGAATCGAATCCACGGCATAAGTACACGGCTCGGGATCGCCCGGACCATTCGACAAAAACACTCCATCCGGTTTCAGAGCCAGCACGTCTTCCGAGGGCGTCTGCGCCGGGACCACGGTCACCCGACATCCTTCTCCGCGTAACTTACGTAGTATGTTTTGTTTAATTCCAAAATCATAAGCCACTACATGAAATCGCTCGGGCTCGTCCTTCACCCCCACCACGGCCACCGGTTCATGCGAGCGCTCGCCCACTTCCCACACATAAGGCCGCTTGGTACTAACTTCTTTGGCCAGATCGGTACCATCCATCTTTGGAATCGAGTTTGCCTTGGCGACCAACTTTTCCGCATCGTTCTCGAGGGTTGAAACGACTCCGCGCATTACGCCGTGATCGCGCAGATGCCGCACCAGCGATCGCGTGTCGATATCCGAAAGCACGGGCACTTTGAACTGTTCCAAATATTCTTCGGCCACCTGCGATGACCGCCAGTTGGAGCTTACTTTCGAGAACTCGCGCACGATCAGTCCTTCGATCCACGGGCGAGTGGCTTCGTTGTCTTCGTGATTGGTTCCGTAATTGCCAATCTGTGGGTTGGTCAGGACGACGATTTGTCCTGAATAGGAAGGATCCGTGAAGATTTCCTGGTAGCCGGTGATGGAAGTATTAAAAACGACTTCGCCGTAGCATTCGCCTTTGGCGCCGTAACCTTTGCCTCGGAAGACTCGCCCGTCTTCCAGCGCAAGGATAGCTTGCATTCTCGCTCCGATGTGTGGATTTTCAGGATTTTATCAGGGAACGTCCGCAGGACCAAGCCTGGAACTCGCGCTAGGTGTGGAAATCACACTAAGAACACGGTTTTGCCGGCGCGCATCTAACGTACTCGCCCCAACTTGTCCATTGGCCAATAACCAAACACAGCCTTGCCGTAAATATAGCTTTGGTTCACTGGGCCGAAGTCGCGGCTATCGTTCGACATGGAGCGGTGATCTCCGAGCACGAGATAGCAATTCGGCGGGACCACTGTTTCCGTGTACGAGCGCGCGTCCGCATAGGCAGGCGGGACGTAGTTCTCATCCAGCGCCTCGCCGTTCACATAGACCTGTCCGCCATCGATGCGAATGCGGTCTCCCGCAACTCCAATCACTCGCTTGATATAACTTTTCGAAGGATCACGCGGATAACGGAACACGACAATATCGCCGCGCGAAATCGGCTCCAGGCGGTACACGAACTTGTTGACGAAGATTCGCTCCTGGTCTTCGAGCGATGGCATCATGCTGGTGCCTTCCACCTTAACCGGCTGATAGATAAACACGATGATGAAGGCCGAAATGGCCAGTGAAAGAAACAGATCCCGCAGCCATACTCCCAAGCCTGGACGCAAACGTACGCCCGCGTCCGCAGTACCGACCGCTACGCTCTGCGGAGAAGTCGGGCCCGAGCTCGTGCTTGTTTGTGGCGCCTCAGACATGCGATTTCCTATTGTATACAGATCACGTCTCCCTTGACCCGGTCGCAACCTTATCTCGCCGGATTTCCCTTTCCCCTTCGTCCCGAGGAAAAGCAGGTTAAAATATGAAGCTTAGGAGACATATGCCAGCGACTCGAGTCCTTCAGCACAGGTTTGTCCACCGTGCGCTTACTCTCGCCTTGCTTTTGGCGGTTACCCTGACCATGACTTCTCTCTGGGCCGCCCCTGAAGAAGAAGAAAGCGGCATTCCCGCCTACAACGCAGCTCCTCCGCCGAAAGGGACGAGGCTTCCCGCCGTTCTCCTTAAGGATCAGCTTTGGGGAGCGGATGCGCAATATCCCTATCAGACTCATGCATACGAGCTGGCATCGAAGATTCCGGCCGTTCTTCACCAGCAGCCTTGCTATTGCTATTGTGACCGCATGGGCCACAATAGCCTGCACAGCTGCTTTGAGAGCACTCATGGCGCGCGATGCGCCACCTGCCTCAAGGAGCTTTACTATTCTTACGAGCAGCACAAGGCGGGCAAGACGGCCACTCAGATTCGTGCCGGCATTATCAAAGGCGATTGGAAGCAGATTAATCTGGAGGCGTCTGCCTCGGTGAATGAGTAATGCAGGCCGCACCCCCGGGCAGTTAGGCGTCCCACCGTATTGGCTTGTCTAACTCGGTACGCTCGACTCACCAGACCTCGGCGACGGATTGCCCTCCAGCCGCCCTTTGAGTAATACTGAAGCATCGAGTTCAATTAAGGAGTCTTATTACGACGAGTACAGGAAAAATTCTCCACATGGCTCAGAAGGCTACCCCCAAGAAGTCATCGATAGCGGACGACCCGCGGGCCTCCCAAGCTCTGCAGAATTACGAATCCGGCTTGCGTGCGTTGCAAGAGCACAAGTTTGACAAAGCCAAGCCCCTGTTCCAGAAGGTTCTCGCTGGAGGAAGCAAGGAACTGAGCGACCGCGCGGCCATCCACCTCCGCATCTGCAATCAACACCTGGAACGTGTGACCACTACCCAATTCAAAACTGTTGAGGAGCATTTCGACTACGCGGTGTCGCTGATGAACGTGGGAGACTACGTCGCTGCCCGCGAGCATATCGAAAAACTTTTGAAGCAGGCGCCCAAGACTGATTTTGTTATCTATGGTCTGGCAGCTTTGGATTGTCTTACCGGCCATGTAGAAGACTCACTAAGGCATCTCGACGAGGCGCTTCAACTAAACGCAGCGTTGCGCTATCAAGCGCGCAACGACACGGATTTCCATAATCTGGCTGAAGACCCACGCTTCACCGAGCTTCTGTACCCAGATCCCGCTGCCGATCTTGCTTCGTCGGAAGGCTCCTTCCGGGAAGACGAATCTTTCTAGTCAGGCAAGCAGTCGAGACCCGCTCGATGGAGACAAAAATCTCAGAGTTTTTGACGATGGAAAAGACCACGCGCGAGCACGGTCTCCGGGTTGTCGCCATCGGCGGCGGCACCGGGCTCTCCACTTTGCTCAAAGGACTGAAGCGCTTCGCTCTCACCGCGGCCGAGATGGCTGCGGCAGATCCTGGTGCGCCGATCATCGGCGACCTCTGTGCCGTGGTTACCGTGAGCGACGATGGCGGATCCAGTGGACGCCTGCGCAAGGAGCTCAACATGCTCCCTCCCGGCGATATCCGCAACTGCATTGTTGCTCTGAGTGAGGACGAAGCTTTGCTCTCCCAGCTCTTCCAGCATCGTTTCAACAAGGGTTCCGGCCTCGAGGGGCACAGTTTTGGAAACCTGTTCCTGGCCGCGCTAACTTCCATCACGCATGACTTCTCCGAAGCCGTGCGACTTTCGTCAGAAATCCTGCTGACGCGCGGTCACATCCATCCCGCCACCACCTCAAACATCGAATTGGAAGCGCTGATGGAAGATGGTTCCCGCGTCCGCGGTGAGACCAGGATCACCGCCAGCAAGGTTCGCATAAAAGAGCTTTTCCTTGTTCCCGCGGATGTAGATCCATTGCCGCAGACGCTCGACGCCATCGCGCGCGCCGACATCATCAGCATTGGCCCGGGATCATTGTTTACCAGCCTCATCCCTAATTTACTGGTGCATGGAATTGCCCATGCAATCGTCAACTCTCCGGCCACCAAGCTTTATATTTGCAACTTGATGACCCAGGCCAACGAAAGCCTCGGTCTTACTGCGGCCGACCACATTCGCGCCCTTAACCGCCACGCGGGGCAACAGATTTTTGATTTTGCCTTGATCAACCGCACGCCTGTTTCCGATGAGCTGAAGGCGAAGTACGCGCTCGAAGGTGCCTGCCCGATTGTTGCCGATCTCGAAGCGATCGAGGCTCTCGGAGTGATCCCCGTCCTGGGCGATTATCTGGACGAGGGTGGTGTCGCGCGTCACAACACCGCCAAAGTCGCCAGTGACCTGGTGCATCTACGATCGCAAGAAAGTGGTCCAGGGCACAGAGGTCCATTCGACCGCTCATCTTGAGCTCGGCCATCTTTCTGATTTCCTTGCATCGCTCTTCCCGACTCTCTGCCAAGCCGCTAGAATGTCCATTATGAAATTGGTATTGGCTTCGTCGAAATGTAGAAAGAAAACGGAAATGATCGTGCCGCCGCTGGTTTGCCTTCTCTTGGTCTTAGCGATCGCGAGCGTTGCATCCGCGCAGCGAGACAAAGAAGAACCCACTGCGGTTCTGACTTTTCTCGTTATCAAAGAAGACAACGGCAAACCGGTGCGCAACGCGGCCGTGATCATGCATCCGATAGAGACGAACGGCAAACAAAGCAAGGGCGATCTCGAACTGAAAACCGACGTCGACGGAAAGACCAGCTTTGATGGCATCCCCTACGGCAGGCTGCGTGTGCAGGTGCTGGCTTCCGGATTCCAAACCTTTGGCGAGGACTATGACATAGCCCGTGCCAAGCTGAATTTCACGATCAAGCTCAAGCGTCCGCAGAGCCAGTATTCAGTTTACGAAAACCACAACGGCACGAACCAAGAGAAAAAGGACGACAAGACTCCCGCTCCCCCAGAACCAAGCGCCAAGCCGCAGTAGCAGGCATTTCAAATTCGACGTTCCAGTCCTCGGGATTCGCCGCAATCACTTGCGTGAATCTTCGTCCGAGCGCGAGTAAAATCCTTTTCATGCCCTACCTCCTCAAAACCGAACCCTCCGTATATTCCTTCGCCGATCTCCGGCGCGAAAACATAACGATCTGGGACGGAGTCACCAATCCCGCCGCTCTCAAGAATCTGCGGGGCATGAAGCCGGGCGACCACTTAATCATCTATCATACCGGCGACGAGAAGAGCACAGTCGGCACTGCAACGGTCGTGTCGGTGGATCCGGCCGATCCCAAGAATCCGCAGATAAAAATCAAGGCCGGCAAGGCACTGCCTAAGCCGGTAACTCTAGCCGAGATGAAGGCGAATAAACAATTCGCCGATTCGCCTTTGGTGCGCCAGGGAAGACTGAGCGTCGTGCCTTTGACCGACGCTCAGTACAGATTTGTAACCGGCTCGTGAGGAAGGTCGCCGGGCTAGAGAGCTCTCGCATCCCGTCGGATGAGCGCGTGATCGACAAAGAAACCAATGCCTACCGCGAGCGGAATTACGCCGAACGTAGCCGCAATCATCGCGTCAGGCTCCTGACGCCCAATCAGGACGAAGGTCACGATATAGCCGACTGCACCGGCAACCAGCAGAATCCCTGACCGACGGGAACGCGCCGCTTCCGAAAGTTCAGGCTGCATCGGCACGTCCACTCCGCGTGCAATCGCCGCCAATCGCTCTTCGCTGCGCAGCTTGCGTACCCGGAAAAACGTGTACATGGCTGCCATCGGTATTCCGAATACCATTACGACCGCCGCCAATCCCACAAAGTTGCCGTCCATAAAGCCTCCCGGTGAGAGCGTGGTCTAGCCGGTCACTCTCATCACTCATAGGTACGAGGCGAAAGAGAAAAAGTTCAAATGGGGTTCATGGACTTTTACAAAACTTTGCAAAGGCTTGGGCATCTCCTAGCAACCTCGGGCCGCCTTGGGGGTTCTTAGGGAGTTGGGGCGCAAGTTGCCCGGACCCTGTAATCAGTATTCACTACCTTGCGCTCTCACAAAATCAGACGGGAATGGCAAGAATGAGATCGATAGCGTCGTCCTTCAGTCTTCATCTGGCCGGAAACTCTAAACTCGCATATTCACTGGCCGCTTGCTTCTTCGGATTGCTTTTCGTTGCTCCGATGCTGGCCCAGGAAACGCGTGAAAAGATCGACGTGGATGATGTCTCTCGCAACTACATCTTGCGTCTGCCGAAAGGCTACAACCAGCAGCAACATTATCCGGTCGTGATTCTTTTTCACGGGCGCAATCAGGACGCCGATGATATGGCGAGGCTCACGCTCTTTAACCAATTAGCTGACAAGGAAGGAATCATCACGGTCTACCCCAACGCTGCGCATGGCGAATGGAATACGGGAGTGCGCCCGGAACAAGCTTCACAGGTCATGCCGCGACGCGGGGGCGGGGGACGGCGCGGAGGCTGGGGCGGCGGCGGAGGTGGCTACCCGGGCGGCGGTGGAGGATATCCCGGGGGCGGCCAGACCGGGGGACAAAATCCTGAGCAAAACAGGAATCGGCCTGAACCTGCCGATGATGTCGCCTTTATCAATCAGGTGCTCGACCAGTTGGCCCTGAAGTATTCCATCGATACGCACCGCATCTATGCCACTGGTCTGGAGGATGGAGGCTTCATGGCGCTGCGCCTCGGTTGCGCGATGGCAGACCGGGTTGCGGCCATCGCCGCGGTAGGCGCGAGCCAGCCTAAGACCATGATTTGTCTGCCTTCGCGCGCCGTGCCGGCGCTTTTTATCGAAGGCACGGACGACCCCATCGTTCCTTACAACGGCGGAACATACAAGCCAGGCCGTTTCCACGTGCTCTCCGCCGAAGATAGCGTCAAAACCTGGGCCAAGTTCGACCGCTGCGGAGAAAAGCCGGCGCCGGAGAAAATTCCGCCTTTGCAAAAAGGTGGCAAGGATACGAAAACCTACACTTACAGCGGTTGCCAAGACAACGCACAAGTTGTCCTCTACAGCGTGAAAGATGGAGGCAACACGTGGCCTGGCGGCCAGCAGTACATGACGGAAAAAGAGGTTGGCAAAACCAGCAACGCAATCGACGCCAACGAGACCATCTGGAATTTCATGGCTACGAAAAAGATTGCCGGTGAAACCGGCGTCGCCAAATAACGCATTCTTCCCCGAATTAGCGAGATCGCCCGACGCAATCTGGGATGCATTGCTAATCGTTTCCCGCGCCAGCAACTTGTTCAGTGCTAGCTTGCGGCAGCGTTTTTAGCGGACGCGCCGTGTGCCAAAGTTCGTATAAGTAGCCGTCGGGGCCGCGAAAATAAGTCCAAGCCTCTGATTCGTCGCCATCGACCGCTGTGATGAACTCGACCCCCCGCGACTCCAACTCCTTCCTGGCCGCGCGCACATCCTCCACCTGAAAGGCTAGAACTGGGCAAGTGTGAAGCCGATAGTAACGACTCTCCGGACCGAAGACCTCGAACAACTGCCCCGAAGGCATCTCAAACTGGGCTAGGCCATCGCCCTCGTGAACGCGTGAAAAGCCCAGGACGTCGGCAAAGAAGCGCGTGGCAGATTTCATGTCGGCAGTACGCACGCCTGCCCATGTGTACCCAAGCACGCGCATGGCGGCCTCCTTTTCCCTCCAGCAGTCTCGACACCGGTTATGCGTCCAACCCTTGACTATTTACTCCAGATTCGCGTGCGCGACCGGATAAAATTTGGCAATCATCCGTCCCGTCATCAGGCCGCCTTCGTACTCCGGAATGACCACTTCGTCCGCGCCCGAATTACGCATGGCTTGCGCATAACGCGATTGCCCGGCCCGCGTGATGATTCGCGCTTTCGGATTTAGCGCCTTCGCTGTGACCGTGATGTAGAGGTTGTCGGCGTCATTGTCAATTACGATGCACACCCCGCGTGCCCTCTCAATTCCCGCGGACTGCAGCACATCTTGCCGCTTGGCGTCGCCCTGGATCGCCAACACTTTTTCTTTCAGCAACTCGCGGCACAGGCTTTCACTGGTCTCAATCAGCACGAAAGGAATCTTGAGGCGGTTTAGCTGGTCCACCACCGTGCGGCCCACCTGCCCGTAGCCACAGATAATGAAATGATCGCGAAGCTTCTCAATGCTGATGTCGTTCACCATCGTTCTCCAGGCCTCCACCCCCTGCCGCTTGAAGATCGTGACTGCTACTCGTTCCGCCACCCAGATTTGAAAGGCGAACACGCCGCAATACACGAAAAAAGAAAAAAGCTTCGTCGAGTTATGTACACGCTTCGGATCGATCGCGTGCGGCTGGATCATCCAGAACAATGCGTCCTGCCAACTCAACCACTCCAGATGCCGGTACACCGTAACACACACCACACTGAATCCGGCAAACATCACCAACGGCAGCCATAGCCGCCGGACGAACAGGAGCAGGATTCGGAACATGAGGCAGCGATACTACTGCAAGTTCAGGGAGAGAACAACGGGAATGCGGATTCTCAAAAGTTATCAAGCGAATCGATTTCTTAAACTTCTGCAAACATAAAAACCCACCTTCCTCTGACATCGCGAAAGGTGGGTGACACTGGGCCCGTGTCAGTACGTCACTGGAACAGATTCAGTGTGTTGGTGGCATCGTCTACGTAGTAGAGTCCCCGCCCTTCAACTATCAATCCGAACAAGGCACCCGCTCCGGGAGGCATGCCGCTGTTGTCCAAAAGGTCTTCGCTGACCTGATCGCCGCCCGGTGTAATGGTAACCAGGAAACCGTTGTTTCCGTTTGCCGATAGGATGTTGCCGTCCGGCGCGACTGTCAGGCCGAGAGGATCATTGAGGAAAACACCTCGTGTAACTGTCGTTGCCGTTCGCGCGGAGGTAACGCGAGTCACCGGATCTGAGATGGCCGCGATTCGGTTGTTGAGACTATCGGCTACGTACAATGTTTCCGCGTTGCCACTCAGGGCCAGCCCGGTCGGCCCGATTACCAGAGCTGCGGGGTCAGTTCGTTCGGGGAAGCCCGAGCCAATCACTGTGATCGATTGCAAACTCGGCATTGCCCCGAACAAACCATCGAGCGTCAGCCGCACCACCGTTCCAGCGTGAACTACTTTTCCGCCGCCAGCGACGGTCCCGTTCAAGACATTCGTGACGAACAGATCCGCCGTGCTTCCGGAATCGAGGGCGGCCATATCCCACGGACCGTTGATCAGTGAACCATAGAACGTCTCCGCCACGTTACCGTTGCTGTCCAGCACCAGCAGGCATCCTGCCTGGGCGGTCGCGGAGGTTCCATCCGTGGTTGGTAAGCTGCCGACGATTACCCACCCCGGTCGGAGCACCGCCAACGCCGTCGTCAAGCCCACGCCGCCCGGACAAGGTCCCGGAAGATTCGTGGCATCAATTTGAGCGAATAGAGTACTCGAACCATCGGGCGAGATCTGCACGATCGTTGTGCCTGTACCCTGAAGGTTCGCTCTGTCATTGAAATTGCTGACCAGAATGTTTCCCTTGATCAGGGAACCTTTACTATCTGGCACGCGCGCTACTCCATACGGGTTCAGATCGCCGTTCGCTGGAACGGTGGATGCAACCACGCTGATCCCGCCTGGGTTGCTGGGGTGACTCGTCTGTGCGGTCGCGGGCAAGCCGCAGGCAGCGGACAGCGTTACGACCGCGCCGCAAGCTTTGACTTTGTCAAATACTTTCATGAAACCCTCCTGTAAGTACAAACCTGGGATTGAGGCAGTACGTTGAGATTCCGCATCTGCGCGAGGATGAGTGTGGGACGAACCGGGAAGAAGATTGTCAGGAAATTGTCAATTTCATGTCACTTCTGAAGTTGATAATTCGCGTGGTGGACGGACTTCCATCGCTCAGCGGACGAATTGTCTCAACTCCCGCCGCAGAATTTTTCCTGAGGCTGTTTTAGGGACGACCTCCACAAAATGCACTTCGCGCGGCTGTTTGTAGTGAGTCAGCCGTTCGCCGACGAAGGCGCACAACTCTTCTTCCATCTTCCTACCGGTGACAAAGCCGTCCCGCAGAGCCACAAATGCCACAGGGATTTCCCCCGCCGCCGCATCCGGACGCCCCACCACTCCACACTCCCGCACCGCGGGATGCTCCAGCAAAACGGCTTCCACTTCCGACGGCGCCACGGGAAATCCTTTGTACTTAATCATCTCCTTGCGGCGATCAACCACCCGGTAAAAGCCTTCGCTATCGCGAGTGACAATATCGCCCGACCAGTACCACCCGTCGCGGAGCACGGCCGCAGTCGCTTCCGGCTCTTTCCAATAACCTTGCATGAATTGCGGACCGCGCATCACCAACTCTCCCGGTTCGCCCGCAGTAACCTCCTCTACATTCGCCGACGCGGCTAGATGCTCAGCCCCAATCACGCGGCACTCCGTCTGCGCCAGCGGATGCCCAATCGAATCCGGCCGGTACCGTTCCGGCTCGAGATATCCCACATGCGTCACCGGCGAGGCTTCCGTCATCCCGTAACCCTGACAAACCAATATGCCGGTCAACTCAGAGAACCTGCGCGGTAATTCCGGAGCCAGAGGCGCAGCTCCGGACTTCACCCAATGCACGTTATGACCCTTCGGAAACTGCCCTGCCTCAGCCGCCAGGCACAGCGCGTTCATGGCCGGCGGAACCATGAGCATGGTGGTGATCGATTCGTCCACCATGAGAGAAAACACTTGGCGTACATTGAAGCGCGGCATCAGGACGATCGTCGCTCCCATCATCAGCATCGGGTTGAGAGCCACGTTCAATCCGTAGATGTGATACAGCGGAAGGAAGCAAAGCAGATTGTCCGTCGGCTTCAGCAGCACCGCACTTGGACCCAGCAACTGATAAACGTTAGCGACCAGGTTGTGATGGGTAAGCATTACGCCCTTGGGCAGGCCCGTCGTACCGCTGGAGTAAGGCAACGCCGCCAAGGTTTCTTGCGATCCGTGATCAGGAGTCGGCAGCTTGCCGGTCACAGGCTTCAGCAAATCGGAGAACAGCTCAGTTCCACTTGCCTGCACTCGGGTGCAAAATACTCGCCGTAAATTCGGCAACCCCGCCAGATTGACGCCATCGATATTCGGCGCGTCGGTGATCAGCAAAACCGCTCCCGAATTCTCCAACTGATACCGCACTTCCCGTTCGCGATACGTCGGATTCAGCAGCGTCGGAATCGCCCCCGCCAGCGTCGCCGCGTGATAAGCCGCACAAAACTCCCACGAATTCGCTAAGAAGACCGCGACCACTTGCCCCGGCTCTATCCCGGCCGCAACCATCCCTCGCGCCAAAGCTTCCACGGTCTCGCCATATTCCGCATACGTAAGCCGCCGTCCACCGGAGGCATCCACCAGCGCGATCTTCTGCCCATTCCGGCGGCAGGAATCCAAAATCGCATCATGTACAAAGATGTTATCGGGATTGGCGTACAGTTCCGTGCGCAACATGGCGGGATGATTGTAGCGGAAAGGGGCGGGCGTGGGCTGTGGGTGCTACTAAGCTCGCAGCACTGCTCGGCCTTCTAATCGATATAACGGCGATTTCTAGACTGCAATGACTCAGCCAGCAATTGGCCTTCGCCTACTTCTCATCGCGGTCACAGATGAACACAAACGGGCGTGTGCCAGATGAGCCCAGAGCCCCGAGCCCCTCGTCGGCAGTTGGCTGCTGGCTGGAGAAGACGTATTACAACAGTTCTCGGTGCCCATCCCAGGTCACTCGCCCGAGGAAAAATTGGCAACTGATTGCGGCTGAGCCTCGACCTGCGCTTCCCACGCATTTAAGGTGGTCCCCCCTCACTTCGAGTCGCTGGTTGGATCAATCAGCTTCGTCGAGAGACCGAGGAAAAACAATAGCGATTCCTTTATCGGGCAATTCGCGTAATCCCATGTCAATCATTGCAACTAGAGGCCGACCATCAACGTTGCCGTGTATGACTGAAAATATTCCGACGTCAGACACGATGTTCGTTCGTTCCTGTGTTCAATGAAGCCGAAGGCCTGCGACCGTTACGACGAGAACGATCGCGGATAGAAAGCGCAGCCAGCCGTTAACCATCAATTACCTAACGAAGGATAGTTTTTCAGCCAGCTACCTAGTCGATAAGCTATACCGCAGCCGCTGGCCTTCACCTCTCCTGCAACTGCTGCAAATCCGCCAGCACTTCCTCGCTGTGCCCCTGCGGACTCACCTTCAAGTACACCTTTCTGATCACGCCGGTAGGATCGATCAGGAACGTATTCCGGGCCGCCAGCGTCATCCCGTTGTACTCCATGGTCGAGCCGTATTTCTGCACCACCGCGTGGTCGGGGTCGGCCAGCAGCTTGAAGTTCAACCCTTCCTTCGTGCAGAAGCTCTTGTGAGAATTCACGTCGTCAACGCTGACACCCACGATCGCGGCATTCTTCGCTGTGTATTTGTCGATGTCACGCTGGAAATTGTGAGCTTCAACCGTGCATCCCGAAGTGAAATCCTTCGGATAAAAATAGAGAACGACCCACTTCCCCTTGAACTGATCGAGCGATACTTGCGCTCCTTCCTGGCTGGGCAAAGTGAAATCCGGAGCTTGAGTGCCGGCGGTTGGAGGTTGAGGCCGCTCCGCAGCCACTGCGAAAACCATAGCCATCGCCAATGTCAGGGAAAGTACCAGGAGAGTTTTCATGATGCTCCTTTCAAACTAAGGTCTAGGATAAACGAAGACCGCAGCACCTTGGCAAGCTACCGAGATGCAAACCGCTCGGACCACCGAATCCTCCCGGTCACTTGCACCAGCACAAACAAAGTAATGATCGCGATCATGATCGCAAGGCCCGTGATCCAGAAAAACGCATACGAGAACAGTACCAGATAAATTAATTGCGCTGTGCCCGCCTCCAACGCGGCAAACCGCAGTCCTACGACCAACCGCAGGTAGGTCACTACCAAAGTCACGGAAACCAGCGATGCCAGCACCATCGCTGCGTGAATCGAAATGTGGTCCACGAGATAAGCCAGCAGGAGATGGAAGGCGAAAAACGCCGTCGCCAGGAAAAAGTAGTTCATGGGATGCAGATCGATCTTGCGCAGCGTGGTGATGATGAAGATCAGAAAGAAAAAGAATAACGATACCGGCGCGGCGTAGCTGATATCGCCCGCGAGCGGGCCGGGTTGCAATTTCGCAGGCATTGTCACGCCAATCTGGAAGCCCGAAACCAGGTTGGAATACTGCCGTGTCGATTGCCAACCCCCAGCGATCGGCTGCATGGAGTTGGGGGGGGAAAAAAGCGTGTCGTCAGCGAAGTCGATGTCCCGGAAATTGGTCTGCATGGTAAGCATGAAATCCCGAGCCGGTGCGACTCCAGCCCCCAGCCGGTACCGCCAACAATCCAGTCCCTGCGAACGATATGCGAC
>Ga0182015_10001368_pt1 | contig 32343 bp, 29 predicted proteins | sample 712P3MmetaG_FD_120478 | JGI IMG/M metagenome (GOLD analysis project Ga0182015, IMG submission 120478) | Permafrost microbial communities from Stordalen Mire, Sweden - 712P3M metaG | ecosystem: Environmental > Terrestrial > Soil > Wetlands > Permafrost | place: Sweden: Stordalen | collected...
AGGGTCTCGCCAACGATGCGTTCATCGCCGAGCGCACCGAGAACTACGAAGCGCTCAAGGCCAACGTCGCCGACTACAGCCCGGAGAAGGTCGCCCCGATCACCGGGATCGACGCCCAGACGATCCGCGAGGTGGCGCGCCTCTACGCGACCGCCAAGGCGGCCATCATCTTCTGGGGCATGGGCATCTCGCAGCACGTGCACGGCACCGACAACGCGCGCTGCTTGATCTCGCTCGCGCTCCTCACCGGCCAAATCGGCCGGCCCGGGACGGGGCTGCATCCGCTGCGCGGACAGAACAACGTGCAGGGCGCCTCGGACGTCGGTTTGATCCCGATGATGTTCCCGGATTACCAGCGAGTCGACAACCCCGCCGCGCACACGAAGTTCGAGGCGCTCTGGAACACCAAACTCGATCCGGTTGCGGGGCTCACCGTGACCGAGATCATGGACGCCGCGCACCACGGCGTCATTCGCGGCATGTACATCATGGGCGAAAATCCGGCCATGTCGGATCCCAACGTCGAGCACGCGCGCGAGGCGATGGTGAAGCTCGAGCATCTCGTCGTTCAGGACATCTTCTTCACCGAAACGGCGAGCTACGCCGACGTCATCCTGCCGGCGTCGGCATTCCCCGAGAAGACCGGCACGTTCACCAACACCGACCGGCGCGTGCAGCTCGGCCGCAAGGCGCTGGACCCGCCGGGCGAAGCGCGCCAGGATCTCGAGATCATTCAAGAGATCGCGCGCCGCATCGGGCTGGACTGGCATTACGCCGGACCGGCCGAGGTGTTCGAAGAGATCCGCACCGCGATGCCGAGCCTGGCCGGCATCACCTGGGAACGGCTCGAACGCGAGGGCTCGTGCACCTATCCGCTCGAGCACGAAGGGGACCCCGGCGAACCCGTGATCTTCATCGAGAATTTTCCGCGCGCCGGCGGACGTGGGCTGTTCTATCCCGCGCCGTACACGCACGCCAACGAGATGCCCGATCCCGAGTATCCGTTCATCTTCACGACCGGACGCCAGCTCGAGCACTGGCATACCGGTTCGATGACGCGGCGCGCGAGCGTGCTCGACGCGCTCGAACCGGAACCGGTGGTCAGCGTGCATCCCGACGATCTGGCGGCGCTGGGCGCCGAGCCCGGCGGCATCATCACGCTGACCTCGCGGCGCGGCACGCTGACCGCGTACGGCCGTGCCGACCGCGGCATTCAGCGCGGCGTGCTGTTCATGCCGTTCGCCTACAACGAGGCGGCCGCGAACCTCCTGACCAACGACGCGATCGACCCGTTCGGGAAGATTCCGGAGTTCAAATTCTGCGCGGTCAAACTCGCCAAAGGGGAACGGGTCACCGCCTCCATTCTTTGAGCTCGTCGTGCCGGGCGCGACCGCGGCCGGGTAACGGCCGCTCGGGCTGAGAAATGGGGAGGATGGAGCAGCGCGCTGCGGGCTCGGTGTGGCGGATGGTGGCGGTCGGGTTCATCGCCCTGGTCGCCGCCCTCACGGTGCTGCCGGACGTCGCGCTGCCGTGGCACCCCTTCTCGGGGTTCGGAATGCAGTTCGACGGTGCGGGCAACGTCATCGGTGTCGAGCACGGCCGCCCGGCCGACCGGGCCGGGATTCGCAAAGGCGACCGCTTCGACATCGCCGCGATGCCGATCGAGTCGCGGCGCTATTTGGTGACGGGCTTCAGCGCCGCAGCCGACGGAACGCGGGCCGACTTCGTCGTGCGACGCGGGGGCACCGAGCGGGACGTGTCGGTGGTGGCGAACGTCCATCCCCGCACGCTTCTCGACAACATCACCGACGAAGTCCTCATGGTCGCGGCCGCCGCATTCATCATCATCTCGGCGGCGCTCGTGCTCTTGCGGCCCTCGAAGATGACCTGGGCATTCTTCATCTACGGGTCGTTCGGCGGGGTCGGCGCGTCGGTACTCGGACTTGCGCTTGCGCCCTTGTGGGTGTACGTCGTCTACGTCCTGGTTCTCGAGCCGCTCAACACGCTGGCCTGGATCGCTTTCGCGCTCTTCGCGCTGCGGTTTCCGAGCGACAGCGTCGCCGGGTGGCGCCTCACGGCGCAGCGCGTGCTGCTGCTGGCGCTGATTCCGCTCGTTCCGCTGACGATCTGGACCAGTGCGGGCGCGCTGTTCGCGCTGCCGCCGCCGGACCTTGCGCTCGATTTGCAAGGGCTCCTGACGGTCGCCGGTTTCGTGTTCGTCGCGCTGACGTTCGCGCTGACCTACGCCGGCGCGTCGGCCGTCGACCGCCCGCGCCTGCGCTGGGTGATGGTCGGCATGCTGTTCGGCGAGGCCGGCATTCTCGTGTACGAAATCGCGACGTCAATTCCGGGGGTCGCCGTAGCGCTGCCCATTCCGGCGATAAATGTTCTGACCTCGCTGCAGATCGCGGTCCCGATAACGGTGGCCTACGCCGTCATCAAACATCGTGTCTTCGACGTCCGCTTCGTCATCGGCCGAGCCGTGGTGTACGGTCTGCTGACCACGACGCTGCTGGTCGGGATCGCGCTGCTGGACTTCCTGATCGGCCGCGTGCTCTCCGAGACGCACATCGCGACCATCGTCGAAGCGCTGGCGGCGGTCGCGATCGGTCTCTCGCTCAACACGCTGCACAAGTGGCTCGAAGGGCTGGTCGACGCGACGCTCTTCCGCAGTCGACGTCGCGCGGAGCAGCGGTTGCGCCGGATCGCACGCGGGCTGGTTCACGCCGACTCGGCTGCCGCAATCACGCGCGTCCTGGTCGCTGAACCCTACGACGCGTACACGCTGGCCTCGTCGGCTTTGTTCCGTCGCTGCGAGAACGGATTCGCGCGTGACGAGGCGATCGGCTGGGAGGACGCCCAGCTTCGCACGATCGGCCGCGACGCGTCGATCGTATTGCAGCTGCAGGCCGCCCGCAATCCCGTCGCCGCGCACGACGCGGCCTGGCAGCCCGCCGATCTGCCGCCCGGACTCGCGTATCCGGCGGTCGTGCTTCCCGTGTTCGTGCGCGACGTGCTCGACGCGATCGTGTTTTACGGTCCGCACGCCAGCGGCGAAGACCTCGATCCGGAGGAGGTCGGGGTGCTCGAAGAACTTACGCTCGCCGCTGCCGCCGCTTACGATCACGCATCCGCCGAACTCGCGCTGGCGCGCATGACGCTGTTGGAGGCCGAGGTGACGTCACTGCGCGCTTTGGTCGCGCCGCAAGCCGCGTCCGCCCTCTTCGCGCCGCCGTAACCCTGCGAACGTTTGGGCTGAAAGAGAACGAGGCCCGCGCACTGCGCGGACCTCGTTCGCTTGGAGCCTGCCGAACGCTACTTGGCGAACAGCTTGGCGGCGTTTCCGATCGTGACCCAAACGCCCCAGGCGATCGGAATCCCGACCCAGATCCAGGCGAAGACCAGTTCGGCCATGTTTCCGCCCGCCGGCGTTGTCGTGTTTGTCGTCATCTGTCCGGCTCCTACGATGTCGCTTCTTGCAGGTTGGTGGCGTAATACTTCTCATCGATCGGGGTCACCAGGTAGTTGCAGATGAAACCGACGACGAGCAGTGCGGCCATGACATACATCGTGACCGAATACGCGTCGGCCTTGGCGACCCCGTGCGTGATCTGATACTCGCGGATGTAGTTGACGAGCACCGGCCCAGCCACACCGGCCGCCGACCACGCGGTCAGCAGCACGCCGTGGATCGCGCCCACCTGAGCGGTGCCGAAGAGGTCGCGCAGATACGCTGGGATCGTCGCGAAGCCGCCGCCGTACATGCTCAGGATGATCCCATAGGCGAGTACGAAGGGCACAATCGCGAGCAGGTGACCGAAGGTTGGAACCAGGGCGTAGAGTACCGCCCCCAGGGCGAAGATGATGAAGTAGGTATTCTTGCGCCCGAGATAGTCCGAGGAAGACGCCCATATGATGCGTCCGAACATATTGAAGAGGCTGAGCAGGCCGACGAACCCGGCTGCTGCTGCGGCTGCTACCCCGAACATCTCCTGAATCATCAGCGACGCCTGGCTGATCACGCCGATTCCGGCCGTCACGTTGAGGAACAGCACGCCCCACAGCAGCCAGAACTGCCGGGTCTTTATCGCTTCGCTAACGAGCACGTTTCGCGTGGTTACGAGTTTTTGCGGTGTCGTCGGGACAACGAAACCGGCAGGCTTCCAACCCGGAGCTACGACGCGCACGAGAAAGACACCGACCAGCATGAAGATGAAATAGAGCACCGCCATGGTCCACATGGTCGGTGCGACCCCGACTGAGGTCGCGGTCGAATAGTGCTTCATCAAGATCACCGCCAGTGGGGCACCGATCAGGGCGCCGCCGCCGAAGCCCATAATGGCCGTTCCCGTCGCGAGTCCTGGGCGGTCGGGAAACCATTTGATAAGCGTGGAGACTGGTGAGATGTAGCCGATCCCGAGGCCGCAGCCGCCGATGACGCCGTAGCCCAGGAACACGATCGGCAAGTTGTGGATCGAGACGCCGAATCCGGCGATGAGGAGTCCGCCGCAGAAAAGCCCCGCGGAGGTGAACATTGCCTTGCGCGGTCCAACGGCCTCGACCCAGCGGCCTAAGAATGCGGCCGAAAGTCCGAGGAAGACGATGGCAAGGCTGAAGATCCAGCCCAGATCGGGGATCGACCAGTCGCCGGGGACGTGGTCGGTGATTCCTATCAGCTGCGACATCGGCTTGTTGAACACGCTAAACGCGTAGGCTTGGCCGATGCACAAGTGGATGCACAACGCAGCCGGCGGCACGAGCCAGCGGCTATACCCGGGACCGGCGACGGAATGCGACCGGTCGAGGAAGTCTGCCAAGAGTCTAATCCCCCTCTGCGCCCGTACGCCGGGCGCGGTCTCGCCTCATTTTACGCGAAGTTTACGAATGCGGCGGCCCGTTGCCTGCCCACGCCCCGCCGGCCATACGAATATTCCCATCCGCACCCAGCCGGCTCTGCCGCAGCCGGGCCGGCGACCAAATCGGCCGGTCGCCAATCCGCAGCCGGCCGGAGCACGTCTCTTGAGCGGCGGCGCAATGGCCGTCAGCTTCTCACGCTTCCGCAAGAGGGAATTTGCAATGCTTCGTTTCCGCATCGCCGCGCTCGCGGCGCTGGCCGGAGTTCTGGTGACGGCGACGATGCCCGCCGGGGCGGCCGACAACACGGGCCAAGCGCGCTACAGCGCGGCCCCCGTCTACACCGGGAGTCCCAACCTGCCGTTGACGCTTTCGATGATCGTCGCCGGCGGCGGACCAGCCAACTTCGACTCCACGAAATTGGTCGGTACGCTGGCCGGGCCGCTGGCGCCGGCCGAGGTGCAAAGCCTCACCGCCAAGTTTGGGGCTGCCAATGTGGCCTCGTTCCTGACGGTCTTCAACTTCGTCATCTCCGATTCGCTGCGGCTCGTGACCGCCGCGAAGGTGCCGCTGCCGTCAACGCCCGTACCCGATCCGATGAACGGGAAGGCCCTCTCGGCCGCGTTGTACACGGCCGGAATCACCCCGGCTGGACACTATGACGTCGAGTACATGCTCGACGATCTGGTGACGCACCCGATCCATGTCCAAGTGATGAACGACATCGACGCCAAGTACGGTGGACCGGCGGATGGCAACTATCATGCCGTGCTCACCCAGGCCATGAACGATCTCAAGGCCGCGTACAAACTCTAGCTGACGACGCTCCTCGCGCCGCCCGGGCGGCGCGAGGAGTCAGCGAACCGGTATTCAGCTCGAGGCGGGAGCGCCGCGCAGCGCCGCGGTCGACGCGAGAGCGACCAGCAGCACGCAGCCGGCCAGATAGAACAGCGCGACGTCGCTTGCGGGCCAGGCGAATTCCAGACCCTGGCCGACCCAGAACAGGCCGAACGCCGTGAGCATCACGCCGACGACGTACTTCATCGTATTTTCGGGGACGCGCTCGAGCGGTCGATGGACGGCCACGCCGACGCCGCCCACCACGAGCAGCGCGGCCAAGGCACCGGCGGCGGCCGCGCTGAGCGTCGCGGCGGTTCCGCTGCCGAGCGCGAGCACGATCGCAACGACCTCGATCCCCTCGGTCAACACGCCGGTAAACGCGGTGGCGAACGCCTCCCGCGCGCTTTCCTTCTCGACGCGCGCCAGCCCGCGTGCATACGCGGCCGCCTCGTTCCGCAGCGCCATGCGGCCGGCCGCACGCAGCACGGCCTTGCGCAGCCAGCGGTAACCGACGTACAGGGCGACCAGGCCGACGACCAGCTTCACCCAATGGTTCTCGGCCAGCGCCGGGAGCCGCGGGCCCGCCACCGCGATGGCGATCGCGAGCACGGCGACCGCACACGCGGCTGCGCCGAGCGCGCGGCCCCAACCCCGCGTCACGCCGACGGCCAGCACGATCGTCAGCGCTTCGACCATCTCGACCGCGCTGGCCAGAAACGAGGTCGTTCCGATGGCCAGGGCGTGTGCTTCCATCGCTTACCGGAACGCCCCGAACGGGGGCGGCGTTGCACGCGCGCCTTTGACGCTGTGCCAGACGATGTCGTTGAGGACCGCATCGTCGACGCGGTCGGCTTCGTCGAAGTCGAGCCGTGCGCTCTCGGCGGCGCGATAGGCGGTCCGCGCGTTCTTCGCGTGCACGTCGATCTGCGCCGCCAGCGCGTCGAACGGCTGCAGATCGGGCGTGTCGCGGAAGGCTGCGCTCAGCGGACGCGCTCCGGCGTCGTAGGCCGACATCGGCGGTAAGCCCAGCAGGATCTCCATCGTGCGCAGGACCGAAGCCTGCGTGTAGGCCGCATGCTGCACGCTCCCGCGTGCGTAGGGCGACGCAAGGTAGAACGGCGCGCGCTGTTCGTCGACGTGATCGGCCCCGTTCTGCGCGTCGTCCTCGATCACGAAGATTGCCGTACTCGGCCAGTCGGCCGAGTGCGAGACGGCCTCGACGAGTTTGCCGACTGCGAGATCGTTGTCGGCGACCATCGCGGCCGGCGTGTCGCTGCCGGGACGCGTGCCGGCCGTATGATCGCGCGGAAAACGCACGATCTCGAGCTGCGGCAGCGTGTGCGACGTTTCGTAGGCGTCGAACTCGCGCTTCCACTCGGCGAAGCGATCGACGTCGGTCACCGCCATGTCGAAGGTGGCGAAGTCGCGGTCGGTGCGCGGCCGCAGCACGTCGCTGGAGACGGAGACCGGCGTCGGACCGCTCGGGCCGGCAGTGACGAACTCGCCGTAGTTGCGCAGCGAGACGCCGTGCGCGACGGCATCGTCCCAGAGATATCCCGCGTGCGGTACCGCCGCTTCGGCGGCGTCTTCGAAGTCGTAGAACGGCCGCCGCGAAGCATAATTCTGCGGCCACATCTTCTCGAGGTAGTCGTTGGCGAACGCCGCGGTCGACCAACTGTGACCGTCGGCGCTGACGTGCGCGTTCTCGAAGAAGCGGTCGAAGACGCCGAAACGCGCGGCGATCGCGTGCTGGTTGGGCGTCACGTTCGTGCCGAACAGCACCAGCGAAGGGTCGCCGTCGGCGGTGCGGATATCGCCGAGTACCTCGTCGTACGAGCGATTTTCTTTGATCACGTAGATGACGTGCTTGATCGGTCCCCGGGCGCGCACGACCGAACCTGCCGGCACGCTTTCGTGCTGGGCGAGGTCGAGGACGTCGGCGAGCCCGGCGCGCAGCGCGCGATCGTCCGGGATTGCGAGCCGCCGCACGGAGCCGACCAGATTGTCGGCGACGTAGTCGGTGTCGCTGCCGGGACGAAAACGCGGGTTCGCGTGCCCCGACTCGCCCTTGCCGTCGGCGACGTAGAGTTGGCCGTGCGCGCGATCGACCGCGACCGCGGTCGGATACCACCCGGTCGGGATCGCGCCCAGCGGCGTCAGGCCGTCGGCGCCGACGTGAAAGACGGCGATCGCATTTGCTGCACCGCACGACACGTAAAGCCGGTCGCCATCGAGCGCGAGCGCGTTTGGCGAGGTCCCGACCGCGTCTTCGCGGGCGAAGGGGATGTGCGCGCGCTGCACCACGTGGTGCGAACCGATGTCGATCACGGCGATGTCGTCGTCGTCGCTGTCAGCGACGAATAGGTCGCGCGCGTTCGCCGCCAGCGCGTCCGGATGCAGCCCGACCCGAATCCGCGTCACGTTCGAGAGCGGCTGCCCGTCCGGATAGACGAGCGTCATGGGCCGCAGGGATGCAACGTCGACGTACGACGTTCCGCGCTCGGCGACGAAGAGGAACGCGCCGTCGGGTGAGAACTGCAGCGCGCTCGGGTGGCTTCCGACCGCAAAGCGGTTGATGACGGCGTCCTCGCCGTTGACGATGAAAACCCGGTTGCCGAGATCGCCGGCGACTGCGAGCGTTCCGTCCTGCGGATTGCGTGCGATCGCGACGGGGAAGAAGGGCTGCGGCAGCGAGACGTCGCGGTCGACCTTGCCCGTTCCGGTGTCGATGTGCGCGATCTGTTCTTGAAATGTCCCGGCGATGCTGACCCAGACGCCGTCGCCGTCGGGGTCGCGCAGCGGAACGCCGAACGCGCCGTTGAGCGGGACGCTGCGGATCTCACGCAGCGTCGCGGCGTCGAGGACGCGCAGCGCGGGCTTGCGGTGGCCGGCCTCGAGTTCGATCACGCGCAGGCCGTCGCGCGAGAGCACGATCCCCTCCGGCAGCGTGCCGACGACGGCGACCGGACCCTCGGCGCCGCGGACGCGCCACCCCGTCGGCAGCGTGGTGATGCCCGCCGCCGCGAACGCGGCCCCACCGGCGACGGCGACCGCCAGCAGGCCGAGGACGACGATCCGTTTCATCTCAACGCTCCCGAGCGACGTGAATCAGGCGGTGCGGGCGCGCAGCGCGCGCTGCGGATGCGCGAGCATCCAGACAACGCGCGGGCCGAGCCCGGCGATCAGCACCAACGTTATCACGAAAAACGTCGGGTGGACGAAGGCGAGATTGCCGTGCGGAATCGTGCGGCAGCCGACGTTCGTCCAGGCCATCGCCATGCAGAAGATCCCGTAGCCGAGCTGCAGCCGCTGCTGCGGATCGACCGCGGTACCGAAGAACGAGCGGCGCTGGGCGGGCAGCTGCCACCACAGAATCGGCACGGCGAGCGCGAGACACAGCGTGCCGGTGACCAGACCCCACACCAGGTCGAAGGTGCGCGAGCCTTCCATCCACGCCCAGTCCATCGCCGAGCGCACGTTCCGCCGGGGATGCGCGCGTCCCCGCCGGGCAGGCGATCTTACGCGTGCAAGAATGCGCCCAGCGCTGCGGCCGTCAGCACCACGATCCAGGGCGCGACCCGCAAGCCGGCGATCAGACCGAACGCCGCCAGCGCGATGAGTGCACGCAGCCACGAGGTTGCCAGCGAGGGCAGGATCGGATTGCAGAAGACGGCTCCCAGCAGGCCGACGACGCTCGCATTTGCGCCGCGCAGAGCCGGGCCGGCGCGCGGCGCGGCGGCGAAACGATTCCAGATCGGCGCGAGCGCGAAGATCAGTGCGAATGAGGGCGCGAAGATCAGCACGGTCGCGATCAGCGCACCGAGCGCGGCGTGCAGCGGCGATCCGTTCGCATAGCCCACGAACGACGCGAAGCTGAACAGCGGCCCCGGCATCGCCTGCGCGGCGCCGTAGCCGGCGAAGAACATCCGTTCGTCGATTAGGTGGTCGCGAACGAGACTCTGGAGCAGCGGCAGCACGACGTGGCCGCCGCCGAAGACCAGCGCTCCGGCGCGCACCAGGGTGGCGAGCAAGTCCGTCGTCGCGGAGGGCGGGAGCAGGGTGAGGCCGATCAGCGCGCAGGCGGCGAGCCCGCTCGCGACCGCAAACGGCGGCGCGATGCGCAGGGCGAGCACCTGCGGTTCGGCCGGGGTCGCCGCGCGCCGGATGAGCAGCGTCCCGGCGAGTGCGCCGCCGGCGATCGGCAGCCACTGCAAGCCCGGCAACGGCTGCAGTGCGAGCGTCAGGATCCCGCTCCCGAGCGCGATCGCGGCCGTGGTCACGTCGGTGCAGAGCGAGCGCGCGAGCCCGATCACCGCGCCCGCCACCACGGCCGCCGCCGCCGAGAACAGTCCGGCGAGTAAGCCCGCGAACCACGGCGGATCGGCGCCGCCCAGGGCGGCCAGCCCCGCGGCGATGCAGGCCATGAGGATCGCGGAGGGCGCGGTGAACCCGAACCAGGCCAGAAACGCCCCCGCCGGGCCGGCCCGTGAGAACCCGATCAGCATCCCGACTTGACTCGACGTCGGCCCCGGGAGAATCGAGCAGAACGCGACGATGCGGGCATACGCGGCATCGTCGAGCCAGCCGCGTTCGCCGACCAGCGTGCGCCGAAAATACTGCAAATGGGCAATCGGACCGCCGAACGACGTGCAACCAAGCCGGAGGAACGTCGTCAGCACCTCGCGCACGTCGCTTGGTACAACCGGAGGATCGTGATTCCATGCAGCTCGCCGATCTGACCGTCTACCACGACGGACGCTTCTCGCGCTACGGCGACGCGAAAGTCGGTCTGCTCACGCACGGACTGCAGTACGGTACCGGCTGCTTCGAGGGCGTGCGCGGTTTTTGGAGCGCGCGCGACGAGGAGCTCTATCTGCTCGAAGTCGGCGCCCACTACGATCGGCTGGCCGAATCGGCGCGCATCTTGATGATGGCGCTCCCGCATACCACGGCCGAGCTCTGCGAGTTGAGCATCGAGCTGTGCGCGCGCAACGGCTTCCGCAGCGATGTCTATCTGCGCCCGTTCGCCTACAAAGCGAACGAGGACATCGGCGTCCGACTGCACGGCGTTCGCGATGCCTTCGGGCTGGTCGCGATCCCCTTCGAACGGTATTTCGAGACCGATCGCGGACTGCGTGCGGGCGTGAGTTCGTGGCGGCGCATCGACGACACGATGGCACCGGCGCGCGGAAAGATCACCGGCATCTACGTGAACAGCGCGCTGGCGAAGAGCGAGGCCGTGCTGAACGGCTTCGACGAAGCGATCATGCTCACCGCGGACGGACACGTCAGCGAGGGTTCGGCCGAAAACATCTTCATGGTGCGGCGCGGCGTGCTCTATACGCCCGATCCCTCGCAGAACATCCTCGAAGGCGTGACACGTCGCGCGATCATGACGCTGGCCAAAGAAGAGCTCGGGCTGACGGTCGTCGAGCGCGCGATCGACCGCAGCGAGCTGATGGTCGCCGATGAATTGTTCATCACCGGCAGTGCCGCCGGCGTGCAGTGGATCAGCTCGCTCGATCACCGGCCGATCGGCGGCGGCGAACGCGGTCCCATTTCGTCGCGCTTAGTCGATCTCTACGACGGCGCGGTGCGCGGCACGCTGCCGCGATATCGTCACTGGCTGACCGCAGTTTACGCGGCGCGGCGAGTCGCGACCGGCTGATCCGTTCCGGCGCTAGAGCGGCGCGGGCGCGGCGGCCGGCGCGGGCGTCGCGGGCGTCGCGACGGGCACGACCTCGGAGTCGGGTGCGGCGCTCTCGGCCTGCGGGTTCGACCACATCTGCTGATCGGGCGTTTCGAGCGGCGGGAACCTCGACGCACCGAGACTGAACGCCGGGTAGCCGCTCTCTTCGCGCCACGACGCGAACCGGCCCAGCGCGTCATACGCCAGCCGCGAAACCCCGCGGATGAATCGCCGGCCGGCGTCGAGCGTCGGCAGGTCGGTCGTCATCACCGCGATCACGTACGGTTCGCCGCCGAGGTAGACGATGCCGACGTCGTTGAGCGTATCGTGGAGCGTACCGGTCTTGTGCGCGACCGCGGTCCCGAACGGCAGCGGTTCGGGCAGCAGTCCGTTGTGCTGCTGATCGCTCAGGATCGAAATCATCGCGCGCGATGACCACTCGTCGATCAACTGCTCGCGCGCCATCCGGTCCAGTAAGCGCACCATATCGGCTGGGCTCGAGCGTAACGCCCAACGGATCGGGCCGCTGGAGCGGATGAAGTCGGAGAGCCGGGTATGGGTCAGGCCGAGCTGCCGCATCGTGGTGTTGATGCGCTGACGTCCGACCAGTCGAATCAGCATGTTGGTCGCGGTGTTGTCGCTGACGTCGATCATCACCGTCAGCAGTGCGCCGACGCTGTACTGCGAACCGGCGGCCGCGCGCGCCAACTCGCCGGAGCCCCAATCGCGATCGGAGGCCCGCAGCGCGACGCGCGTGTTCAGGTCGAAGCGACCGGCTGCAAGCTGGCGGAAAACCTCGACCATGACCGGGATCTTGATCGTCGAGGCGGCCGGCATCTCGGCGCCCTGGTTGACGCCCGTCGTCAGGCCGGTGGCGAGGTCCCGGACCGCGATCGCGACGTGGCCCGGGGCGCGCATCGAAGCCGCGGCGAGCTGATCCTGAAAGATGGCCAGCGGCCCGCGGTCATTGGCGGCCGAAACCGGACATGCAGCGGCGAGGACCAGAGCGAACGAAGCGACGGCGGCCAGAGGTCGACCGGGCATCGGCATGTGTGTATTGTCGGCGGCACGCCGGAAAAGTCAATGGCCGAACGTCAGCTACGCACGTAGGGGACGCCGTCGGAGGCCGGCGCGCGTACGCGGCCGGCGAATCCGGCCAGCGCAATGACCGCTGCGAGATACGGCAGCGCCTGCATCAGTTCGCTCGGCACGCCGGCGCGCTGAAGCGAGAACTGGAGCGCCGAAAAGAACCCGAAGAAGAGTGCGGCGCCGGTTGCTCCCAGCGGTGTCCAGCGACCGAAGATGACGGCAGCGAGCGCGATGAACCCGCGGCCGGCGGTCATCCCGTCGGAGTAGAGATCGAGCTCGGCGAGCGCGAGGTACACGCCCCCGAGCGAAGCGATCGCACCGCCGATCACGACCGCGGTGAAACGCGTGCGCAACGCATCGATCCCGGCCGCTTCGGCGGCGCCCGGATCCTCGCCGCAGGCGCGCACGTGCAGACCCCACGGCGTGCGATTCAGAACCACGTGCAGCAGGACGGCCACCGCGAACGCGAGCAGGATCAGCGTCGTCTGACCGGCGAGGCCGAACGCGGGCACCTCGTGCGTCGCGCCCGGCTGGTGGTAGACCAGCACGATCCCGAAGGCCGCCGCTGCGAGCGCCGCGATGTTGAGGCCCGTGCCGGCCACGATCTGATCGACGCCCAGGCGCGTCGCGCCGTAGGCAAGGATCGCGGCCAGCAGCGCACCGGCGACGATGCCGCAGAGTGCGCCCACGACCGGGCTCCCGGTCGCGCCGCTGACGACGACCGACGTGAACGCACCCGCGATCAGAATACCTTCGAGCCCGATGTTGACGACGCCCGACCGTTCGCTGAGCACGCCCCCGAGCGCCGCATAGATCAGCGGCGTCGCCTTGATCAGGGTCAGCGTGAGGATCGCGAGGACCCCCGCAGCCAGCGCGTTCACGTCGTCCTGCGCGTCGCGACGACGCGGCGCCCGGCCAGCGCGATGATCACCAGCCCGGTTACCAGCGACACGACGTCGCGCGGCACCCCGGCTTCGGCCTGCATCGCGATCCCGCCGCTCTGCAGCACGCCGAACGCGAACGCCGCGACGATGATCCAGAGCGGGTCGAGGTTTCCGACCAGGGCCACCGCGATCGCGATGAAGCCGTATCCCGGTGAGAGGCCGGTGTTGAAGCGATGCAGCTCGCCGGCCACGATCGTCGCACCGCCGAGCCCAGCCAGGGCGCCGGAGAGCGACATCGCGATCAGGGCCGTCCGGCCGAGATCGATGCCGGCGCGCTTGGCGGCTTCGGGCGCATCGCCGGCCGCGCGCAGTTCGTACCCGAACACGGTGCGCTGCAGCAGCCAGCGGAGCGCGAACGCGAGCACCAACGCGATCGGAAACGCCCAGGTGAGGCGCGAGTTCGCGACCAGATCGCCGAGCTGCGCCGCGTGCGGAAGGGTCGGCGTTTCCGAGGCGCCGCTTCCCGGCAGCGCCAGCGGACCGTTGACCAGATAGGTCGCCAGCAAGACCGCAATCACGTTGAGCATCAGCGTCGCAATCACTTCGTTGGCCCCGAAGCGCGCCCGCAGAAAACCCGGGATCGCGCCCCACGCGCCGCCGGCGAGCGTTCCCGCGATCAGCACCATCGGCACCGCCAGCACGGCCGGCAGCGGAATTTGCGCGCCGAGCCAGCCGGCGGCGAACCCGCCGAGCACGAGCTGCCCCTCGGCGCCGATGTTGAACAGCCCGGCGCGAAAGGCGATCGCGATGCCGAGTGCGGGAAAGAGCAGGTTCGTCGCCTGCACGAGCGTCTCGGCGACTTCTTCGCGCGTGCCGAACGCGCCGTCAAAGAGCGCACCGAACCCGTCGAGCGGCGAGACGTGCGCGAGCAGCATCGCCAGCGAACCGACCCCGAAGACCAGCACGACGACGACGATCAGATCGCGCACGATCCGCCCGCCCAGCAGCGTCCGTATCGTCACGCGTGGCCCGCCATCAGCGCGCCGATGCGGCCGCGGTCGATGGTATCGCGGGCAAACGCGCCCGCGATGCGTCCCTGCGCCAGCACCAGCACCCGGTCGGCGCACGCAAAGATCTCGTCGAGTTCGAACGAGATCAGCAGCACGCCGGCGCCCGCGTTGCGGGCTTCGATCAGACGCGACTGCACGAGGACCGCCGCGCCGATATCGATGCCGCGCGTCGGCTGATAGGCGACGATCAGTGCAGGCGCGCCGGCCAGCGCGCGGCCGACGACGATCTTCTGCTGGTTGCCGCCGGAGAGCAAGCCGACGATCGCATCCGGGTTCGGCGGCCGCACGTCGAAGCGCGCGATCAGTTCGCGCGCCGCCTCCCCATAGCGCGCGAACGGGATCACGCGCTGGCGCCCCAGCACGGCGTTGTCGCGGACGTTCCAATCCAGCACCAGCGCTTCGCGGCGCCGGTCCTGCGGGATCACGCGCAGCCCACGCTGCAAGCGCTCCGCCGGCGTGTCGCTTGCTCCCAGCGCTGTTCCCGCCAGGCTGAGCGTGCCGCTGAAGGCGACGACCCCCGCCAGCGCGTCCGCCAGCGCGGACTGTCCGTTCCCTTCGATTCCGGCGATGCCCACGATCTCGCCGGCGCCGACCGTGAAGGTCGCATCGATCAGCGCGCTGGTGCCCGACACCGCCGAGAATTCCCGCGCCTCGAGCAGCGGCTCCAGCGGGCGCTCGGCGCGCGCGGCCAGCGCAGGCACTTCGCCGCCCACCATCTCGCGCGCGATCTGCGCGGCGGAGGTGTCGCTGGTGCGATGCCGTGCCACGACCGCTCCGGCACGCATGACGGTAACGCGCTCGGAGTACGCGATCACTTCCGCCAGCTTGTGGGTCACCACCAGGATCGCCGTGCCGCGCGCCGCCAAACCGGCGATCGTGGCGAAGAACGACGCGATCTCGCCGGGCGCGAGCGACGCGGTGGGTTCGTCGAGCAGCAGCACGGCGGGCTCGCGATCCAGCTCGCGCAGCAACTCGACGCGCTGTTTGATCCCGACCGGCAGCGTCTCGACGAGCGCGTCGGGATCGACGCGCAGGCCGTAGGCTTCGCCGAGCGCGCGAACGCGTTCTCGCGCGGCTGCGGCATCGATCGTCAGCCCGCGCCGCGGCTCGCGGTTGAGCAGTACGTTCTCCCACACGCGCAGCCGTTCGATCAGCTTGAAATGCTGGTGCACGAGGCCCACGACGCCGGCGGCCGTCACCGTCCCCTCGTCGGGCCGTACGGCGCCGTATGCGATCGCCGCCAAGGTCGACTTGCCTGCCCCGTTCTCGCCGACGAGCGCGTGGATCTCGCCGGCGAAGAGATCGAGGTCGACGCCGTCGACGGCCTGCACGGTGCCGAAACGCCGGCGCAGGCCGCGCAGCGTCAGTACGGGCTGCGTTTGAACGATGCCAGTTCCTCCCGCGTCGATGGCACGTGCAGCCGTCCGCTGACGATCGCGGCCTTCAGGCGCGCCAGCACGGCGATCTTCGCCGGCGTCACGACGCTGCGCGTGTAGGTGAAGCTGGTGAGCCCGACACCGCCTTCTTTCAAGCCGAGCACCAGCGCGCGCGGGCGCGGCCGATGCGCCGCGGCCTGGACGATAACGCGGTAGACGCCGATGTCGACCCGCTTTACCATGCTGGTAAGCACCTTGCCCGGCGCGATGCCGTCCTGATCGGCGTCGACGCCGATCACGTAATCGCCCGGCCGCGTCTTCACTTGGTCGATCGCACCGAGACCCGCTTTACCCGCGGCGACGTAGACGATGTCGGCGCCTTGGTCGTAGAGCAATCCGGAGAGTTCCTTTCCGGCGGCCGGATCGTCGAACGATCCGACGTATTTGACCAGCACCTTGACCTCAGGATCGATTTCGCGCGCACCGGCCGCGTACCCGGCTTCGAACTTGCGCAGCAGCGGGATGTCGATGCCGCCCAAGAAAGCGATCGTTTTGGTTTTGGTCGTCATCGCGGCCAGCGCTCCGGCCAGAAACGATCCCTCTTCTTCCTTGAACGTCACCGAGGTCACGTTGGGAACGTCGACGACCGCGTCGATGATGGTGAAGTGGCGCGCCGGATAGCGGGCCGCGACGTCGGCGACGTCCTTCGCCATCAGAAAGCCGATCGCGAAGATTTCGTCGTACTCTTTGTTTGCCAGGACCGTCATATTGACGGCATAGTCGGCCGCCGAGTGGGATTGCAGCACCGTCGTTCCGACATGGAGCTGATCCCTCGCGCGCACGAGGCCGGCATAGGCCGAATCGTTGAACGAGCGATCGCCCAGGCCGCCGGTGTCCGTCACCATCCCGACGCGCAGGCCCCCCACGGCGGCGGCCCTGGGCGCACAGCCGGCCATCGCGGCGCAGATCGGAATCAGCGCGAGCGCAAGGAGCGCGGCACGCCGGCGAGGGCACATCGCCGGTCCTACGACGCCGGTGCGGGGCGGCCCCGCGGACACGGGGAAGAGTGGCCCGGTGAATCCCGGCCGGCCACCCGACGTCGCGCGTCCACCGCGCCCCATGTCACGGCTCGAGCGGCGCATCACGCTCTGGCTCAAGACGCTGGGGCTGATCGCCGTGGCGATCTATTTGCTGGTCGGGACGCTGCAGTTCTTGGCGAACATCCGCGCGACCGCGCTGCTGTTCATCGTGGCGCTGTTTTTCGCGTACCTGATCTTTCCGCTGGTGCGGCGGTTCAACCAGCGGCTGCCGCTGGTGTGGTCGATTGTGCTCGTCTACCTGGCGATCATCGTGTTCGGACTGGCGGTCCTGCAGCTGCTCGTGCCGCCGCTGGCTTCCGACACGCAGAACGCGATCAAGTCGCTGCCTTCGGTCGTGGCCAAGGTGTCGGCCACGATCCAGGACCCCGACAACAAATTCGTGCACTGGCTCCCGCCCGATGAACGCAACTACCTCTCCACGGTGCCGGCGCAGATCGCCGCGTTTCTGAAGACCAACGCGTTCAACACCGCCACGCAGACCCTGACGGTCGTGCTGTCGACGGTCTCGGTGCTCGCGACGGTGATCGTCGTGCCGGTGCTGGCGGCCTACATGCTGCTCGACGCGGAGAATCTCAAAGCGGGGTTTCTGGGACTGCTCCCCAAACCGGCGCAGCGCAGTAAAGCCGAAGACATCATCGCCGCGCTCGATCAGGTCGTCGGCGGCTTCATCCGCGGGCAGCTGATCGACGGGACGATTCTCGGCACGATGCTCACCATCGCGCTGGCCTTGACCCACGTTCCGTATGCGCTGCTGATCGGCGTCGTCTCCGGTGCGCTAAACTTTATCCCCTACGCCGGCGCGCTGATCGCGTTCGTCCCCGCCGTGATCCTGGCGTTCGTGTACGGCGGACTTCCGCACGCGCTGCTGGTCGCCGCGCTCATCGCGATCATCCACCAGATCGACGGCAACTTCATCTCGCCGCGCGTGCTCAAAGACAATGTCGGTCTCTCGCCGTTCTGGATCGTGATGGCGATCCTGATCGGCAGCGAGCTGTTCGGTTTGGTCGGAACCTTTCTGGCGGTGCCGGCCGCGGCGATGCTGCGCGTGCTGCGGGAACAGCTGCTTCCCGCGCCGGTGAGCCGCGCAGCCGTCGAGCCTGGCCTTACGCCGGAGCCGCTTCGGGAGAGCCATCCGCCGCGACGGCGGGCCTGACGGTTCCGCTGGCGGCAAGGCGTTCCAGCGCGAGGTCGTCGACCAGCCGTTTGGTGATCAGCCGGATCAGGAAGATCCCGAAGCTCGGATCGCGCCGGTACAGCGCCAGCGCTTCGTGCCGCCGAAGGACGTAGATCGAGCAGTTCGTCAGCGCGCGCACGCTCTGCGTTCGCTTGCCGTCCGGCGCGAAGAGCCCGATCTCACCGATCAGGGAGCCGGCGCCCAAATCGATGCTGAGCTCATCGAGATGCAGCCGTCCCTCGGCCAGAAAGTACATCGCGTCCGACAGGTCGCCGCGACGGAACAGCACCGTTCCCGCCGTGATCCGGCGCCGGGTCATAAAGTGCATCAGCCACTCCGGCTGAATGTCGGCGGCCGCCAGGGCGCGGTCGATCGCGTGCCGCTCGCGCAAGATTTGCACCAGCCGGACGCAGTTGACCGGAAAGAGCGCCAGGTGCAGGACCATCGTCGGCAGCAGGTGGATTTCGGCCGCCCAGACGGCATAGAAGACGTTGCTGGCGAGTGCGACCTGACGCAGCCGAAGCGAGTCTTTCATGAAGAAGGCGATGAAGGTCAGCAGGCCCGCGATGTAGCCGGCGTCGGCCAGCCACGACCAGGCCGAGGTCGTGTACCAGGGGTGCACCAGACGATCCCCGTTCGCTACGGAAGAGGGGCGCTCCGTGCGGCGAAGGGGGCGGCGTGAAGGTTGACGTCGTCGGCGTCCCGATGGACCTCGGTGCGGACCGGCGCGGGGTGGACATGGGGCCGTCCGCGATTCGGTACGCCCGGCTGAAGGAGTCCCTCGAGCGGCTGGGGATCGACGTCACCGATCACGGAAACCTCGCGGTCCCCGTGCCCGAGTCGGCGACGCTGGACGAACAGAATGCAAAGTACCTCCCGATCATCCAAGCCGTCTGCGACGAACTCGCGCGACGCGTGGAGGAGATCGTCCGGGACGGGCACTTCCCGCTCGTCCTGGGCGGCGATCACTCGATCGCCATGGGAACGATCGCCGGCGTGGCGCGCGCCCGCGGCCAAGCGCCGGGCGTGATCTGGGTCGATGCGCACGGCGATATCAACACGCCGCTCACCTCGCCGACCGGGAACGTGCACGGGATGCCGGTCCATTTCGCGCTCCAGGAGCACGCCGTCGATCCGAAGCGGATGGCGTTCATCGGCTTGCGCGACGTCGACGACGGCGAGAAACGGGCCATCCGCGACCTTGGCGTGAAGGCCTACACGATGTCCGACGTCGACCGGCTCGGGATGAGCCGCGTGCTGGAGGAGGTGCTGGCGCTCGTTGCCGACGGTCCGAACTCGGTGCACGTCAGCTTCGACATGGACGGCGTCGATCCGCAGGAAGCGCCGGGCGTCGGCACGCCCGTGCGCGGCGGTATCACCTATCGCGAGGCCCATTCGCTGATGGAAGGGATCGCTGCCTCGCACAGCCTCGGTTCGCTGGAGATCACCGAGATCAACCCGATCCTCGACCGCGAGAATCAGACCGCGATCTTGGCGGTCGAACTGATCCTCAGCGCGCTGGGAAAGACGACGCTGTGATGAAGATCCCGGCCGGCGTCGCGCTCGGCGCGATCGCGTTCGCGCTGCTCCCGGTCACGCCCGCCGCTGCGCGGGCCAACCCGCTGCGCCCGCCCGATTACTGTCAGGTGTTCGACGACATCGGCAGCGTGCAGACGATTGGCTGGGGTGAAGAAGGCTGTCATTCAGGCCGCGATGCGTTCGCGTTGCGGATCGTCGATCACCGTAACCGCCCGGGCTATTATCCGCCGCTGACCTGCAGCGTCGGCGCGGTCATCTATGATTGGCCCGCGCCGGCATGCGCGCACGCGCGCAATCTGTACGCGCGCGGAAAGATTCACCCGATTTATTACGGGAAGCGGCCGGCCCGCCGCTCATAGCGCCCAGCCGCGGCTGCGTTCGACCGCACGCCGCCAGTCGGCCAGCAGCGCGGCCCGTGCCGCCGGCGCGAGTGCCGGGGTGAAGCGCGTCTGCTCGCGCGGCCGGCCGCCGGTCGTGCCTGCGGCGTCCCACCAGCCGGCCTGTACGCCGGCCAAATAGGCCGCGCCGAAGGCGGTCGTTTCGACCAGCGCGGGCCGCACGACCGGAATGCCGAGCAGGTCGGCTTGAAACTGCATTGTGAAATCGTTGGCGGCGGCAGCACCGTCGACGCGCAGTTCCTGCAGTGCGAACCCGGCGTCGGCTTCCATCGCGCCGACGACGTCGGCGCTTTGCAGCGCCATCGCTTCGAGCGCGGCCCGCACCAGATGCGCGCGCGTGGTGCCGCGCGTGATCCCGACGATCGTGCCGCGCGCGTACGGGTCCCAGTGCGGCGCACCCAGGCCCGTGAACGCGGGGACGAACCAGCAGCGGCCGGCGTCGTCGGCTTCGCGCGCCAGACGCGCGGTGTCGCCGGCGCGATCGACGATGCCGAGGCCGTCGCGCAGCCACTGCACCGCGGCCCCGGTGACGAACACCGAGCCTTCGAGTGCATAGGTGACGGCGCCGGGGACGAATCCGTAGGCGATCGTCGCGATCAGCCCGTGGGTGCTGCGCACGACGCGGTCGCCGGTGTTGAGCACGAGGAACGAGCCGGTGCCGTAGGTGTTCTTGGCGACCCCGGCGGCGAAACCGGCGTGCCCGACCAGCGCCGCCTGCTGATCGCCCGCCACGCCCGCGATCGCGATCGCGGCGCCGAATAGCGCGGGATCGCAGGTGCCGAAGGCGGCCGTGCACGGCAGCACCTCCGGCAGCAGCGCCGCCGGGATGTGCAGCGCGCCCAGCAGTTCGTCGCTCCAGCGCAGACGGTGGATGTCGAACAGCATCGTGCGCGATGCGTTGGTGACGTCGGTGACGTGGCGCGCACCGCCGGTCAGGTTCCAGATCAGCCAACTGTCGACGGTGCCGAACGCGATCTCGCCCCGCTCGGCGCGCGCCCGCAATCCCGGCATCGCCGCGAGCAGCCACGCGATTTTGCTGGCCGAGAAGTAGGGGTCGAGCACCAGGCCGGTTCGCTCGGCGACCAGCGCGCCGAGACCCTCGGCGCGCCAGGCGTCGCACATCGCGGCGGTGCGGCGGTCTTGCCAGACGATCGCGGGGGCGACCGGTTTTCCGCTTGCGCGGTCCCACAGGATCGTCGTTTCGCGCTGGTTCGTGATGCCGATCGCCGCCACGTCGGCGGCCGTGACGCGTGCATTGCGTAGCGCGTTCGCGGCAGTCGCGCGCTGCGTTTCCCAGATATCGGCCGGGTCGTGCTCGACCCAGCCGGGCTGCGGGAAGTGCTGCGGAAGCTCGCGCTGATCGAAGCCCAGCACCGCACCGGCGCGATCGAAAACGATCGCGCGCGAACTCGTCGTCCCTTGGTCGAGCGCCAGGATCACCGCCATCGGCACCGTCCGCTAGAGGTGGAAGGCGTCGGCGCCGCCGCGATCGGGGAAGATCTTGCCCGGATTCATGATGCCCAGCGGATCGATCGCGGTCTTGATCGCGCGCATCACCGCCAGCGCATCGGCGCCGACGTCGAGTTCCATGAACTGCTTTTTGAGCAAGCCGATACCGTGTTCGCCGGAGAGCGTTCCGCCCAGTGCGATCGCCGCTTCGAAGATCGCGCGGGCCGCGACGGCCACGCGCTGCATCTCCTCGGGATCGCGGCGGTCGCAGAGGATGTTCGGATGGAGATTGCCGTCGCCGATGTGGCCGAAGAGCGGAATCTCGAGTCCGTGCTGCTGCGCGATCGCGCGCACCTGCGTGACCATCGCGGGGATGCGGCTGCGCGGAACGCAGATGTCTTCCCCGAGCTTGTTGGGCCGCCGGCGCGCGAGCGCGGGCGAGATCGAACGCCGGGCGCGCCACAAACGGTCCGACTCCTCATCGTTCGCCGCCACGCTGACGCTGCGCGCGCCGTGTTCGCGCGCGATGGTGCCGATGGCGGCGATGTCATCGTCGACGACGCGCGCATCATTTCCGTCGGCGCCGAAGATGAGGATCGCATCGGCGTCGAGCGGCAGGCCGATGGGGTCATTCTCTTCGACGCAACGCATCGTCAGCGCATCCAGCAGTTCGATCGCGGTCGGCAGAATGCCGCGCGCCATGACCGCCGTTACGGCGGTGGCGGCATCGTCGATGCGGTCGAAGACAGCCAGCGCGGTGCGCGCGACGCGCGGTTTCGGGAGCAGCTTGAGCGTGATCTCGGTGATCGTGCCCAGGGTCCCCTCCGCGCCGGTGAAGAGCCGGCGCAAGTCGTAGCCGGTGACGTTCTTGGTCGTGCGGCCGCCGGTGCGGATCGGGGTGCCGTCGGGCAGCACGACTTCGAGCGCCAGGACGTAGTCGCCGGTCACGCCGTATTTGAGCGCACGCGCTCCGCCGGCATTCTCGGCGACGTTGCCGCCGATCGCACTCTGCTTGAGGCTCGATGGGTCCGGCGGGTAGAAGAGCCCGAGCCGCTCGACCTCGGTCTGGAGGCGGCCGGTGATCACCCCCGGCTGCACGACCGCGACGCCGTCGACCGGATCGATCGTCAGGATCCGATCCATCCGCGCGACCCCCAGCACGATGCTGCCGGCTAGCGGAACCGAACCGCCGGAGAGCCCGCTGCCCATCGCACGCGGGGTCAGCGCGATCCGGCGCGCACTGGCGATGCGGTGGACGGCGCAGACCTCGGCCGTCGTCGCCGGGAGCACGACCACCGACGGCGTCCGCTCGTAGAAGGTGCCGTCGAAGCCGTAGGCGATCAGGTCTTCGGCGGCGCTGAGCAGGCCGTTGGGGACGGCGGCGCGCAGCGCTTCGAGGAGCCCGGCGTCGAAGGCCGCGGTCGTCATCGGTCGTAGGTTCGGCGAGCCGCGCGGGGTACACTCGTCCCCAGATGGTTTGGGCCATCCCGCAGGCAGTGGAGGAATCGTGGCTGAGGTTCTGACGTCCGAATACCGGCTCGCGCGGGAGACGGATCTGAAGCGATTCGTCGCGAGCGTCCTCGAGCGCGTCGGCGTCGCAGCGGCCGATGCTGCGATCGTCGCCGACGTGCTGATCGCCTCCGATCTGCGGGGCATCGAATCGCACGGCGTGGCGCGGCTCGAATCCTATTACGTCAGCCGCATCCGCTCCGGAAAACTCGATCCCACGCCGGTCGTGACGACGGTGCGCGAAACGCCGACCTCGCTCTTAGTCGACGCCGGGAACGGCCTCGGCCATCCGGTTGCCAAGCGCACGATGGAACAGATCCTGCACAAGGCCGGGACCGCCGGCGCCGCCTTCGGCGCGGTGCGCAATTCCAACCACTACGGCATCGCCGGGTACTATGCGATGATGGCGCTCGACCGCGACATGATCGGCATCGCGTCGACCAACACCGTCCGCTACGGTGCGCCGACCTTCGGCCGCGACATCTTGCTCGGTACGAACCCGCTCGCGTTCGCGATACCCGCGCAGAACGAACCGGCCTTCGTGCTCGACTTCGCTACCACCACCGTTCCGCGCGGCAAACTCGAAGTGTACGGCCGTAAGGAGAAGCCGCTGAATGCGGGCTGGGCGATCGACGAGAACGGGCACGAGACGCTCGATCCGAAGGTCGCGCTGAAGGGCGCGCTGCTCCCGCTCGGCGGCTACGGTATCGAGGGCGGCGGCCACAAAGGATACGGCCTCGGCCTGCTGGTCGACATCCTCTGCGGCGTGCTCTCCGGCGGTGCGTTCGGCGCCGCGCTGCCGCTGCCGACCGACGGCCCGCAGCCCGGCAAGATCTCACACTTTTTCGCCGCCTTCAAGATCGACGGTTTCCGTGATCCGGCACAGTTCAAGGCCGACATGGACACCGAACTGCGCGGGTTCAAGGATTCCGCCAAAGTTCCCGGCCACGACCGCATCTATGTGGCGGGCGAAATCGAGTACGAGAACACGCGCAAGCATCGCGAACACGGCGTGCCGGTGCACGTGAAAGTGTGGGACGGCCTGCAGAAGCTCGCCGCCGAACTCGACCTCCCGTTCAACATCGAGAAGAGCTAGTCTCGCGCCTTCGGCGCTGCGCTCCGCCGCTTAATTGTGGAGTTCGATCGTGTCGGAACAGCGCAGGCCGTTACAGGCGGCGGGGATGAAGCGCATAGCGAGCAGGCGCGTGCGCAGCGCATCCTTCAACGCCGGATCGGCCGGTGCGCGGATGAACGAGATCGCCGTGACGCGACCGGTCTCATCGACGTCGACGCGCAGAACGACCGAGCCGGCGACGCCCACGAAAAGGGCGCCGCGCACCTGCGGATCGACCTGTGCCGGATAGTTCTCGCTGAAGTTTCCGATGCCGTCCTCGTGCTGCTCGGCGACCGTGACCGGCGCGGCCGTAGCGCTCGCCGTCGGCTGGGTGTTCGGCACGACGGCAGGCTGGACGGCGGGCGCCGTCCGCGTTGCGACCTCGCCCGGCGGCGGGGCCGTCCGCACGGCGGCGGTGCGAAGGGCCTGCGCCCGATAGCGGCGCTCCGCGGGCACGACCATCGCACGCTCGGCGTGGGCCGTCGTCTGGGCGACATGGAGGATCGGCACCTCGGCCGCAACCGCGAGGGGCGGCGCGGCCGCGACGGCGTGTTCGGCGCGGGGAGCCCGCAGCGGGGTCCGGTGCTCGACCCGGATCGAGGTCGCCAGCAGGGTACGCTCGTCGGCGACATCGACGCTGACCGGAAGCCGGGGCAACGTCGCGAGTGCGGCGAGGACGCAGCAATGAATGGCGATCGAGCAAGCGACCGCGGTACGATCACGCCGAGGAGAAAAGGCGCCGTTCACCATCGCTGGAGGGTTGCGAAACTGCGACGCGCGGGCGGCCGCAACCTTTTTCGCCACAGCCGGTCCTTGACTGCGCGATGGGTCGAAACACGGACATGGTCCTCTATCAAGCCGAGTGGTGCCCCTATTGTGCGCGGGTCCGCAAGAAGCTGACCGATCTGCTGCTCGACTACAAGACGGTCAACGTTCCGCATTCGCACGCCGAGCGCGACGAGGTCAAGGCGGCTTCGGGACAGACATCGATCCCGGTCCTCGTCGACGGCGACGTCGTCCTCGACGACGACGACGACATCATCCCCTACCTCGAAAAGAAATACCGCACATAAAACCTGTCGACAAACACAGGCGGAGCGCAGCGCCGAAGGCGCGAGCACCGCGAAGGATTCGCCGTTAGGCGAATCCACCTTATTCGACGGGGATGTGGGCGGGGGCGGTCGCGTCCTTGCGACGCTTGGGCAGCACGAAGACGAGCGGGAGCAGGACGAAGGTCAGCGCGCCGAGCGCGAACTGACAGTCGGCGTACGCCATGACGCTGGACTGCTGCAGGATCGTTTGATACAGCGTGTGCAGCGCGCCGCTCGGATCCTGCTGCTGAAGCAGCTGCAGCGCGGGGTTGTCGGGTGTGGCGGCTGCGGCGAGGATCGTTTGATGGAAGGCGCTGCGGCGTGCCAGCAGCGTGATCAGCGCCGCAGTCGAGAACGAACCGCCCAGCTGCAGCGAGAGCGCTTGAAACGCGGTCGCCTTCGGGATCGCCTCCGGCGGCAGCGCGCTCAGCACCGCGATCGAAAGCGGCACGAACATCAGGCCCAGGCCGACCCCGGCCATGATCGCCGGCCCGAGCAGCGAGCCGAAATCGTTCTGCGAGGTGGTGATGTAGCCGAGCCAGATTTGGCTGATGCCGATCAGCGAGAACCCCACCACCAGCAGGATGCGCGTATCGATCTTGCCGCTGCCGGCGACCCGCGCGATGAACGGCGTGATCGCTGCGATGAAGAACGCGCGCACGAAGATCAGTTCGCCGGACAGCGTCGCCGTGAACCCGAGCAAGCCTTGGACGTACTGCGGCAGGATCACCGTCGCACCGAACAGCACCGCCCCGATCGCGAACCCGAGCGCGCTGCCGGCCGCGATGGCGCGGTACTTGAAGGCGCGCAGATCGACCAGCGGCCGCTTCGCGCCCCAGATCTCCCACCAGACGAAGGCCGCGAGCCCGAGCGTGGTCGTCGCTCCGAACAGCCGGATCAGCGGATCGGAAAACCAGTCGTTGCGCTGCCCTTCGTCGAGGATGTATTGCAGCGAGCCGAGCCCCATCGCGAGCAGTGCCAAACCGAGTCCGTCGATCGGGATCGGCTTGGGATCGGTCGGATTGCGCATCATCGTCAGGATGACGAAGGCGGCGAAGATGCCGGGCACGAGGTTGATGAAAAAGACGTAATTCCACGAGAAGTTGTCGGTCAGCCAGCCGCCGACCGTCGGCCCGACAGACGGACCGACGATCGCGCCCAGCGCGAACACCGCCTGCGACGCGCCGAGCAGATGGCGCGGGAACGTGTCGCGCAGCGATGCTTGTCCGGTCGCGACCAGACCGCCGCCGAAGAGGCCTTGCACGACACGGTAGAAGATCAGCTGGTCGATCGACGTCGCGATGCCGCACAGCATCGACGCGATGGTGAAGCCGATGATGGCGACCGAGTAGTACTGCCGCCGTCCGAAGCGCGCCTGAAGCCATGGCGTCATCGGGATCACGATGACGGCCGAGATGATGTACCCGGTGACGACCCACGCGCCTTCGTCCTGCGACGCGCCGAGGTTGCCTTGGATCGTGGGAAGCGCGACGTTGACGATCGTCGAGTCCAGCGTCTGCATGAGCGTCGCTGCCATGATCCCGAGGGTGATCAGGATCAGGCGGGGGCCGGATTCACTGACGTCGCGATTCGTGCTGAGCTGGTTCGTCATGGTGGAGTGCGACGAATCGTCGCACGCCGCTGTGGACCCACACCCACCTGAAGTCGGTTTCGGCGCCTGCATTGGGCGGCTTGCGGCGCAGCCGCAAACGCGAAGGGCTCAGCCGAAGCTGAGCCCACCTGAGGTCGGTTTCGACGCTTGCAATGCGGCTTGCGGCGCAGCCGCAAACGCGACGGGCTCAGCCGAAGGCGAAGCCCACCAGGGCCCCGGCGGCGGTCGCGAGCAGGTTGACCGCGTCGTTGCTGACGCCGCGCAGCCCGCGAACCAGCCGGGTCGGAGCACCGCAGAGGTGCGGATCGGTTTCGCACCAGCGCTCGCAGTCGGCGCAGTACCGCAATTCCTGGACCGAGGCCCCCAGGAGCGAGTCGACGGTCGCGCCGGCGATGCCCGCGACGGCAACGCCGAGAAACACCAGCGCTCCCGGCCGCGACGCGACGCCGGGCGCCCCCGCCTGCAGGCAGACGAGGGCGACCAGGGCCAGCCATCCCGCGCCCGCGATCTCGGCCGCCGTGCCGGCAACGGTGATCCCGCCCGACATCCCGGTCGCGATGGGTCGCAGGCCGAAGATCGAGCGCGGCCGGCCGCGGGCGAGCGTCCCGATCTCGGTTGCCCACGTGTCGGCGGTTGCCGCCGCATACGCCCCCGCGAACGCCCAGGCCCAACCATACTCCTGCGTCAGCGCGAAGCCGAGCGCGCAGGCGGTCGCGACACCTCCGTTTGCAAGCACCTGCAGTGCATCGCGCGGGCCGCCTTTTCCGATGTCGACCAGCGCGCGCTTGCGCGCGCGGCCGATGCGCGACACGGCGACCGACGGCACGAAAAAGGCGAGCAAGATCGCCCCGAACGGGATCCCACCCGACGCGTAGGTCACGCTGCCGACCACGAAGGCCGCCAGTGCTCCGCCGCGCGTCAGCGCGTGCGCACGAGCCGCGGTCAGCGCGATCGCGCCGGCGACCAGCGCTCCGATCGCGACGTCGCGCGCGTTCAGGCGATTGCGGCGGCGGTCGCGGCGAGGGCTTGCAGCAGCCCCTCGACCGTGAACGCATCGGGCACGACGTCGACCCGGATACCGGCCTCGCGCGCGGTCTGGGCGGTAATCGGACCGATCGCGGCGACGGTCTTGTCACGCAGCGCCTGCGCAGCGTCGGGGACGGCCGCGATGAAGCCGAGCACCGTGCTCGCGCTGGTGAAGGTAACGATATCGGCGCGTTCGGTCTTCGCGGCAAGCTCCGGATCCTCGACGAAGCGCGTCCGGTAGGCAGCGACGACGTCCACCCGACGCCCGAACGCCCGCAGGCTCGCCGCCAGAACGTCACGCGTGTCCTGCGCGGCGTAGATCAGCACGCGATCGCCGGGCACGGTGTGCGTCAGCAGCGCCGTCGCCACAGCCTCGTTGACGAACGTCGCCGGAACGAGGTCGACGTGCAGGCCGTGCGCCGTCAACGCCGCCGCTGTCTTCGGACCGATCGCCGCGATCTTCACCTCGCCGAGCGATGGCGTTTCGTCGTCGAGCCGCGCGCGCGCGTCGCAGAACGCGTCGACGCCGTTGCGGCTGGTGAACGCGACCCAGGCGTAGCTCCGCGCGCGCTCGGCGGCCCTCGTCGCCGCCGCCGGATCGTCGGGCGGCCCGATCGCGATGGTCGGGGCGAGGATCGGCTCAGCGCCCGCCTCCCGCAGCTGCGCCGCAAAGACCTCGGCTTGATCGCCGGGACGCGTGACCAGCACGCGTTTGCCGGACAGCGCCGGCGCGCCGCTCATTCGATCGCTTCTTCGGGCGACGGCGCCGCGCCGACGTTCGCTTCTGCGGTGCCGAGCGTGCGCAGTTCGAACAGCTCGTCGAGCATCTGCGCGTGCGTGATCGCCTCGGCGCCGTTCTCGGCCGCCTTGTCGCGGATCCGCGTGATCGCGCTGTGCAGCAGCTTCGAGACGATCGTCATCGACATGCCCGTGATCAGCATGCGTTCGCGTTCGCTCAACTCCGGGCAGCGCGCGAGCAGCCGGGCGACCTCGTTCTCGCGAATCGTCTCGGCCTTCTGTACCAGCGAGGCGATCACGGGCACGGCAACGCGCGACTGATACCATTGCCCAAAGCGCGCGACGTGTTCGGTGACGATCTCTTCGACCAGCGGAATCGCCTCGCGCCGGCGCTCGAGCGTGACCGCGATGACGTTCGCGAGCCCGTCGATGTCGACCAGACCGACGCCGTCGAGCAGCGCGACTTCGGGATCCACGTCGCGCGGGACCGCGATGTCGACGATGAACAGCGGACGCTGCGGACGCGAGCGGAGTGCCTGGGCAACCGCGTCCGGCGTAATGACGAAGTGCGACGCACCGGTCGAGGTCACCACGACGTCGGCTTCGGTGAGCGCGCCGACGAGCCCGGGAAGATCGGCGCTGCGCGCCCCCTCACCCAGCGCGCCCGCGACCTCGGCGGCTCGACCCTGCGAACGGTTCAAAACGATGACCCGGGCGGCGCCTTCGTCGCGCAGCCGGCGCGCCGCGATGGAGCCCATCTTGCCGGCCCCCACCACCAGGACCGTCTTCCCGCCGAGGTTCCCCAGGTGAAGCTTCGCTGCGTCGACCGCCGCGGTCGCGATCGAGGTCGAGTCGCCGGCGATCGCGGTGCGGCTGCGCGCTTCTTTGCCGGCGTTGATGGCCTGGCGGAACAGCGTGTGCAGCGACTTGCCCAGCGTGTGCGAACGCTGCGCCTGCACGTAGGCATCCTTGACCTGGCCCAGGATCTCGGCTTCGCCGATCAGCATCGAGTCGAGTCCGGTGCTCACCCGCAGGAGGTGTTCGATGGCCTGCGTCCCGAGCAGCGTGTACATGTACGACTCCATGTCGTTCACGTCGCCGTGCCGGAAGTTGTTGAGGAACGCTTTGAGCTGGGTGACGCCGGACTCGTAGTCTTCCAGTTCGGCGTAGATCTCGAGCCGGCCGCAGGTCTGCAGCATCAGCGCTTCGCGCACGGCCTCGTAATCGCGCAGCGCGACCAGCGCTTCGCCCATCGTCGACGGCGAGAAGGCGTGCCGCTCGCGAACGTCGACCGGCGCGGTGTGGTGCGAGAGGCCCAGACACACTAGCGGCACGCGCACACCTCCGCAACCGCGTCGCCGGCGGCGGCGATCGTCTCGTCGATCAGCGCATCGGTGTGCGCGAGCGACAAGAACGCGGCCTCGAACGGCGACGGCGCGAAATAGAATCCGCGCTCGAGCATGGCGTGAAAGAAGCGCGCGTAGAACGCAGCGTCGGCGCGCTTGGCGCCGGCGAGATCCGTCACCGGGCCCGCGCTGAAGAACAGTCCAAACATCGAACCTTCGGCATCGAGCGTATGGGGTACGCCATGGCGCGCGAAGACCTTTCCCAGCCCGGCGCACAGCCGCCGTCCGAGGCCCGAGAGCCGGTCGAACGCCGCGTCGGAGAGCAGCCCCAGCGTCGCGATCCCGGCCGCCATGGCGACCGGGTTCCCCGAGAGCGTGCCGGCAACGAAGATGTCGCCGTCGGGCGTCACCCGGTCCATGATGGAGGCCGTTCCGCCGAAGGCGCCGACCGGAAGACCGCCGCCGATCACCTTGCCGAGCGTCGTGACGTCGGGGAGCACGCCTTCGCGGGTCTGGGCGCCGCCGCGGCCGATACGGAAGCCGGTCATGACCTCGTCGAAAATCAGCAGCGCGCCGAATTCATGGGTCAGCGCGCGCAGCGCGTTCAGGAAGCCCGGCAGCGGCCGCACGAATCCCATGTTGCCCACATACGGTTCGACGATCACGCAGGCGACGTCGCTCGGCGAACGCTCGAACGCCGCCCGCACGGCCGCGGCGTCATTGTACGGAACGACGATCGTGTCGCGCGCGGTCCCGGAGGTGACGCCCTTCGAGTCGGGCACGCCGACCGCGAGCGCGCTTGAGCCGGCCGAGATCAGGAACGGGTCGGCGCAGCCGTGATAACAGCCGGCGAACTTGATGATCTTGTCGCGCCCGGTGACGCCGCGTGCCAGGCGAACCGCGTGCGCCGTCGCCTCGGTACCCGACGAGCAGAAGCGCAGCTTCTCGATCGACGGCACCGCGGCCACGATCGCTTCGGCCAGCTGGGTCTCGACTTCGGTCGGGGCGCCGTACGACGTGCCCCGGCGGGCGGCGAGCACGATCGCGTCGACCACCTCCGGGTGGGCATGGCCGGCGATCATCGGGCCCCACGACAGTACGTAATCCAGATAGCGGTTGCCGTCGATGTCGGTCAGGAACGCGCCCTCGGCCGAGCGGATGAACACCGGCGTCCCGCCGACGGCCTTGAACGCGCGCACGGTCGAGTTCACGCCGCCGGGGATCACCCGGCGCGCGGCGGCAAAAGCCGACCCGGACGCGCTGTGCGACGGTACGGTCGACGTCGCAGGCTCGCTGCTCATGCCAGCGTCTCGCGCAGAGCGTCGTACTCGCGGGGTGTGTTGACATTGGTGAACGCGCGTCCGTCGCGCACCGGCATGAATCGTGTCTCGAGGCGGTCGACCACGAGCCGCAACGCCCCATCGCCGTTCAAGAGTACCGGCATCCCTTCGCGCAGGAAGGCCTCGCGGAGGTAAAGCGCGGCCAGCGGTTCGATCCGGCTCCGTTCGCCGTCGTGCATCGGAACGATCGCCTCGATTCCCGGCCCGATGTACGCGGCCAGGCGGCGCCCGAAGTCCGCGTCGACGAACGGCGCGTCGCCGGCCACGGCGAACACCCATTCGTTGCGCATCTCGCTCATCGTCGAGAGCAGTCCCGAGAGCGGACCGCGTTTCGGCCAGCGGTCGATCACGCGCGGTGCGTCGATCGCCGCGCCGATCTGGGGCGACAGCTCGCCCTTGATCGAGAGCCAGGTAGGACCCAGCGGCGAGACGTTGCGATACACGCGCACCAGCATCGGCACGTCGCCGACCGTGAGCTCGAGCTTGCCGGGCAGTCGCGTCGCTTCACCGCCCGCCAGCAGGCACACGCCGACGTCGGGCGCGGGCGGCTCGGAGAGCGGCCTCACGCGGGATGCCTGCGCGCGTAGTCTTTCGCGAAGTACGTGATGATGATGTCGGCACCGGCGCGCGCCATCGCGGTCAGCGATTCGTCGACCGCGCGGTCTTCCTCGATCCAGCCGCGTTCCGCGGCGGCCTTGAGCATCGCGTACTCGCCGCTGACGTGGTAGACGGCGACGGGAAGATCGGTGCTCGCCCGCACCTCGCGGACGACATCGAGGTACGCCATCGCCGGCTTGACCATCACCATGTCGGCGCCTTCCTCGATGTCGAGGCGCACTTCGCGCAACGCCTCGCGGCCGTTCGCCGGATCCATTTGATAGGTCCGGCGGTCGCCGAACGAGGGCGTGGACTCGGCCGCTTCGCGGAACGGTCCGTAAAACGCCGAGGCGTATTTCGCGGCGTACGACAGGATGGCGATCTTGGTGAAACCGTCTTCATCCAGGGCCGCGCGGATCGCCGCGACGCGTCCGTCCATCATGTCCGAGGGCGCGATGATGTCGACGCCGGCCCGCGCGTAGGTCAGCGCCGTCTTCGCCAGCAGCTC
>Ga0182015_10001369_pt1 | contig 32329 bp, 32 predicted proteins | sample 712P3MmetaG_FD_120478 | JGI IMG/M metagenome (GOLD analysis project Ga0182015, IMG submission 120478) | Permafrost microbial communities from Stordalen Mire, Sweden - 712P3M metaG | ecosystem: Environmental > Terrestrial > Soil > Wetlands > Permafrost | place: Sweden: Stordalen | collected...
AACCCTCGATGCCCCGCATCTACAACCTATCCGGCCGCCCCGCTTTGGCGGCCGTTACTTAAACCACAAGAGGTGACAAAGTCTCGTTGCAGTTAATACGACATTTTCTGGTTGCAACAACAGGCGGGGAGAGGACGTTCATGCGCTCTTTGCCGAGACTAGGGCCGGGGACTCCCACTTTTTTTCTTGCCCATAGCCGCGAGGCTTGCCATGTACTCTTTCGCATCTTCGATGTAGCACCTGCAGCTCCCGGAACACGTACTCAAAGGCGGCCTTGCCGCGGTCAAATATCTCCAGGCATTCGTCTTCTGAGCGATGATGTATGCCTTCGCTCGCCAGACCATGCAGAGCATCGAGGGGATTTATTCCACTCGGCCTCAGGTGTTTAGGTAGAACCTTGGCGGCATAAGTGATCTTGTCATCGAACCTCCAACTCGTCTCTGTGTCCTCGATTACCTTTAATTCTTTCGCGGCTCCAGTATCTTCCGCTGCGCCCGCCAGTAAATCCAAGAGGTCGTTCATCTTGTTCTCTATAACCCGACGCAAATATGAGAGTGAAGCAAGCCCGTAGGAATTATTTTTAGAGGTCAAGGCTTTTCTGTAGAGGTCGAGGTCGACCGCGTTCAATTTTTTAGCCAGTCGCAACGGGGGCTCAATTTGTAACGGCGGATATTGGCCGACCTTGAAGAAACGTGAACCGGACTCATTTCCCGTCCAGAAGAAGTAGCATCTAGTAACGTTTTCTCCGCAATTTTTGCACTTATGCTCTTTTTGGTTAAAGCCGCTTTTTTGTTGCCAGTGTAAATCTCGGCATGCCAGAGCTGCTCCTTACCTGCACTTCTCGTTGTTGCAGAATAGCGAGATCTCCGCCGGCACGAAACCGTAGATGCAGCCGCTGTATCTGAAGGTTCGATAGAGGGGCCACTTTTCCAAGACTTCTGCCAGCCGCACGATCAGTTCGGCGTCATCCAGTCGTGGCGGCTCGGCTGCCTCGGTCATCGACTCTCTCCGAAAGACTTCGGAGGTAATACTACAACGGTACTGAGCTGCCCGCGCGTCAGCGTTTCCGGCCCACGCGGGTGGCGCTGGGCGCGATCACTGAGGTTCGTCCGCGGAAAACAGCAGGTTCGTCACCGGGCTTTCAGCCGGGTTCGGAATGACGTATCAATTTCGAATTCTTGCACAGGTCGAGTGTGACGTCTGCCGCTGCAGAAACTCCCGCCAATCCCTAAACTCTTTGTCATTCCGAAACGGCTTCAGCCGTGAGGAACCTGCTGTCCTGTGGGGGCGGCAATGGCCCGTGAGCGGTGCTACTACGTGTACATCATGGCGAGCAAAAGCCGTGTGCTCTACGTCGGCATGACGGGTTTTCTCATGGCGCGGGTCTTGCGGCACAGGGCTGGCGAGGGCGGGGCGTTTACGCGAAAGTATCGCGTGCATCGGTTGGTCTACTATCACTGCTTTCAGAACGTCGGCGATGCGATCGCGACACGCGGACAATCCCACGTGGGAGGATCTGTCGGCTGGTTGGGGGCGAGGCGGCGGTGACGAGGGTGACGGGGAAAGCAGGTTCCTCACCGGGTTTCAGCCCGGTTCGGAATGACATCCCTTGAAGAGCATTAAGGGTGGGGCAGCCCGCCTGTGCCAGCCGCCAGTAGTTGTCCTGCTCGACCGTTTCGTTTGCCTCGGCGGCCAGTTTGGTGAGGCGCAGGATCTCGTCCTCGAGAACTTTCAGGCGAGCCGGGAGTGCTTCTAGTAACATCGACGGCTCCTCAAGGAGAAAGTATATCCAAGTTCATGAGCCGAGCCGGAGGATTTCGGATCGCAGGCGCGTGTGACGCTGGGTTTGACGGAGATAGAGCATTTCGTTGGGCGCAGATTTGGCGCGGCTGGTTTTGATGAGTTGTCGTTTCTCCTCAGGCGACCAGCGAGGCAGGTCGGGGATTAGCGCCAGAACTAAGCTCCAGTTTTCGAGCGACTGGCGCTGGAACTGAGTCCAGCGCGCGGGATTCACTCTTAGGGCGCGGGTTACGGCGGCGACGGAGGCGCGGCGGATTTTCTGGCTGTCGCCGTCGAAGTCGCGCGCCATGCGACGGTTGACGAGCAGGCCGAGATTGCGGACGGAGAAAGTGTCCCAGGCGCCGGGACGTCCCTCAGCATAAGGTCGAAGTTGATAAAACATGTGCGCTTCGGCCAGGCGCTTCAGGGTTCGCGCCGAAGTTTTGTATTGTCGATCGGCGGCGATTTTTTCTTCTTCTCTCTCACACAGCTTCTGCAAATCGGCGCGGCCAGGACGGAAGCCTAGTTTCCGGTAGAACCAGAAGGCGCCAGAGTCGATGGCTTCGTCGTTGTTCTGGCCGATCTGATAGGGATAAATCGAAATACATTCTGCTGCTGTGAGGGCGTGCAGGCAGCGCAGGGCTTGGGCGTAGATCCAGGCAGTTTCTCCCTGGCGATAGGTATAGAACGTGTTGAACCCGACCTCGATCCATTCGCAGAGGCCGATGGCTTCGATGTAGTTGACGGGCACGCCGTTCTTCAGCGTGTATCCAGCGAGATATGCGCGGAGTGGAAGACGGCGCTCGGGTGGTAGTCCCCAGAAATGCATGACAACGCCGCGTCCGAGCTCGGCGCGGACGAAGGTGCGCGGATCGCCGAGCGTTGTGCCGTACAGTTCCCGGTAGCGCACGACCATGACTTCACGGATGGCATGCATGACGGCCTCTCCAGCAGCCAGGGAAAGCTTTTCGAATTTAGGCGCAGGCTGGGTGAGTTCGTGCGCGAGGGAGACTTCGCTGCGCTGAATGAGCGGGGTGCTGTGGAAGTGGAACCGGCGCGGACGACTCCAGTTGCGGGTTCGGGAAAGCTTGAGGTTTTCTAGTCTCCAGCGAATTGGCAGACGGAGTGAGTCGTAGAGTTCGGCACGCTGGCGATCGGGGAGCGGTAGTTTCTCGAAGCCGCGGATGAGCCACGGGAGCGGGCTCTGGCGGCCACGGGCGGCGTCGAGCCATCGCTGCCAAGGGATGTTGGCTTCGACGTCGGCATCCTCTTCGAGGAGCTGAATGAAGCGCGGCCAGATGGAGCCGCGGGCGCGCTCGGATTGGTAGTCATCCCAATAATCGTCCCAGGCGATTTCCACATTGCGAGGAATGCGACGCACGAGCCAGCGAACCACGTCGAAGGAAAGAGTGTCCTGCATGGTGGTGCCGGCGATGCCCGAAGTGTCGAAGTCGTCGAACAGGGACATGTCGTCGTTTGCCGCACCGATTTTTGCGACGCGTTCGTGAAAAGTGTTGAGAAGACGTTCGACGCGGGAAACCAAGGAGGGAGCGTGGGGTAACGCGCGGAGGAAGAGCAGGCTCTCGTGAAAGCGGATCAGTTGGCGAGGTTTGGTGAGGTGAAGCTTTGAGAGTTGAGCTAGAAGCCTACCGATGACTAAGGCGTGTCCCGGATCGAAGCGATTCTTGGCAGCTTCGAGTTGGGAAAGAAGTTCATCAGGACCGTGGAGAGTGGACGGCATGGGCGGCGAAACAGTGTAACGCAATTCAGGGACGCGGGCGGGCGCAGAAACAGGGGATGACTTCTTAGCGGACCTGGCTAGCGGTTCTGGAAATGCAGCGTGATTTCGGCGGGGATTTCGAGTGGCGCACCGTCACAGGTTGCTGGAGTGAACCGCCAACTGCTGAAGAGTTGAAGCGCTTCCTGATTCAAGTCCGTGCACTCAGAAACGTCGATGCTCGCATCACGGATTGTGCCATCGGTGCGAACCGTGCCGTGAACCATTACTTCGACATTCGCACTGCCCTGGCCGGGTTTGGGTTGTGGCATAAATTTTCCGAACGGGCGCCGATAGACTGTACATACGCGTCCGATCATCGTTGCATCGGGAGGTGGAGTGAGAAAATCGGCATCAAAAGGACCCTCGGTTTCTTTCTTTGTCTGCTCGAGTTCCATACGCAGATCATTCTGCTCGTAGACGATGTGCGTGGGAAGGTAGGTGCCGCGATAGGAAAAGAAATCAGAGTTCGTAATGGATTCATCATTCGCGTGGACGCGTGAAAGAATGCCGAATTGTTTGTCGATGCAGATTTCGTTGGGCGAAGTTTTTTCGCCTTTGATGGTGTCGAATTCGATACAGCGCGTGGCTCGTCCGTTCAACGCTTTATCCTGAATGGAAAGGATGATGTCGGATTCATCGAAACGAGCGGTGTAAGGGTGATTGAGCCGAGTCATGCGGCGAATCTGCACCGGCGCACGAGCGCGATCGCCCACATCGGCGACCATATTTCCGTTGACCACAACGAGCAAACGATATTCTTCGAATTCGTACTCATCACGGTAAGAACGCGGTCCCTGGACCACGCTGGTGAAGCGGCCCTGCTGGGTTCCAGCAGAAGAGAAAGATCGAAAGGTGATGGTCTGTTCGTAGCTGTGAAATTGACGGGGAGTGCTTAGAGAGTCGGCCCGTTCCAGGAGAGTCTCGGCTTCCTGGCGGACGTGAACGTCCTGGGCCGCGGACGCAGGCCGAAGGACTAATGCGAGTAGAGCGAACGCCAAGGTTGAGCGGAGGCAATCCATCGCAACACCTCCCCTGGGAGGGCATGATAGCATACGCCCGGTTCAATGAGGGACAGTCTTAGTGGCTGATTGCCGTCGCGACTTTTGCGCGAATTCGCGCGTCCGATCAAGCGTAGCCCTTCTTCTTCCAGACCTCCCAATCGGCGCGCACGGCGTGCAGTCCGGCTTCAGCGGCCTGGTGCAGCCACTTTTTTTCTTGCTTGTCGAGATGACGGAGAATCGCTTTGCGCGCGGAAGGAGTGCCGAGATTGATGTTGGCGGTTTCCCACCCCATGGCGTGCAGCATGCGGAGTTCGATGTTGGGGCCGCGCAAAAGAAGTGAGTTCGATGCGGGAGCAGTGCGGGCCGAGGCGGCGAACGATCCAGCGACCGCGCAACTGGACAAAGGGATCAGGGCAGCGGACGGCACGGTTGATGATGGTCTGATAGAGAATTTCGGCGGGACCTTTCTGCTTCTGTGACCCGATCGTTTCCGCCCAGCAGGCAGAAGACTGGACCAGAGCCTTGGCTTCGCGGGCAATGCGTCCGCCGTGCCAATCGGCGATGGCGACGTAGCGGGCATGGCCGAGGCTGCCCAGTCCGGCGACGCGGTGCACGAGGCGATACGAGATACCGGGTGCGGGCATAAGATGTTCAATCGCATCGACGGCGCTGATGGGGACTTCGGTTTTGACCGTGCGAAGCGAGTCCATCTTCTGCCAGAAGCGGACGGGATCCCGCAACTCGCCTTCCGCGATGAGACGCAGCCACTGATGCTTCTCCCCCAGCACGAAGGCGCACCCTTGGTCGCGCAAGCTTTCGCGATAACCGTCGAGCAGCGTGTCGCAAATGTCTTCGCGCTTGAGTGGAAAGCTTCCGGCCTCGACGGCAAGATGAGCGCTGACGGCAAGCCGCACCAGATCGATGGTGTAGACCATGGGCCAGGCTTCGTCGAAGTCATTCACTCCCCAGATGAGACGGCCTTCGATGTCGCGCCAAGTGCCGAAATTTTCCACATGAAGATCGCCGACGGCGAGAACGTGCGGGGCCTTGGCGAGATCCGGACAGATCTGCGGCCAGAATTGCGCCCAGCGGTAGCAGGTGGCGCGAAAGAACGGAAAGAGTTCCGCCTTCATGCGAGCGTGCTTGAGACGAAGGTCTTTCTTGTCGAGATGAGTGCGCTGGGCCAGCCATTCTTCGAAATTGCGGGTGGCTTTGACGACGTTCATGCGGGCAACGATAGCGATGGGGAGAAGGAGAAGTCAAATTAAGGGAGGGTTCTTTTAAGAGAGACACGGAGTCACAGAGAAGAGCGGAAGGAAGAATGATTATTAATCTTCTCTCTGACTCCGCTATGAAAGCCAACGAATGTAAAAACCGGCGCAGAGCGGGGCATTGACCTTGCGAGATCAGATCTCACGCGCCCAGCGCCGGAACTGAACTCCCAGGAGGAAAGAAGGGGCTCAGCATTTGAAGTGGGCAGCGTTGGCTTCGATAAATTGCTTCTTGTCCTCCGGGACATCGTCGACGGCAAGAATCGAATCTGATGTGCAGGCGGGAACACACGCACCGCAGTCGATACACTCCGCCGGGTCGACAAAAAGCTGTGTAGCTTCTTCGAAACCAGGCTCATCCTGCTTGGGGTGAATGCAGTCGGTGGGACAGACATCGACGCAGAGGGAATCCTTGATGCAGGAGTCGGTAATTACATAGGCCATGATGAAAGTCTCCGAAAATCAAAGTGGATTAGCTTAGCTACTCGATTGCCAGTGTAGGGTGGGCGAAGGGATGAGGCTGTGATGGTCGTCACACGGCTCTGTGCGCGACGGCGGCGGACCAAAATGGGCAAGACCAGAACGGGCAAAATGTTGATGACATGAAAAAATCACAATGGCAGAATGCTCACATTGAACTAGGCCTTCTAGTTGAGATCGCCCGGCCCTAACCCACAGAACCCCACAGAGCCGTTACCCCAGACGGCAGGGGCCGGGCGCCTTAAAAAAAGAGATTCAAGAAATAAAGAGATTCCAGAGATGAGTGAGGCGGCCCTCCCCAGCCCTCCCTGTCTCGCGTTTGCTTTTGTTGCCTCCGCTTCTTGCATCCAAGAAGTCTCGCCCAGAAAGCCTTTTGCAGGCATTCGGACGTGTCGACCCTGACACACTGTCCTCTGCGAACCACTTTTCCTGACTCCAGAGCCTGCGTCAACTATTGCGATTTCAATGACATACGGTTTGGTTCCAGCCCTGCCCTGTAGACATGCGGAAGGAGCCAAGCAATGAAAACCGCAAGCCACATCACGACGAGCAGATCAGCAGGGATAGGAGCGTTCCTGATCTTGGCCTTGGCCCTTCCCTGTTTCGCCCAGGATTCTCCTGAGCAGCGAGTGAGACGCGTGGTGCTGGTAAGCATTCCGGACCGCAAGCTGGCGGTTTTGGAAAACGAGAATGTGTTGGCTTACTTTCCGGTTGCGGTGGGTGCGGCGGTCAGTCCGAGTCCGACTGGCGAATTCGTGATTGTGAGCCGCGTGGCCAATCCCGCTTACTACCACGATGGGTTGGTGATGCCGGCGGGCAGAGGCAATCCGGTAGGCACGCGCTGGATGGGATTGAACGTAAAGGGCTACGGGATTCACGGAACGAATGCACCGAGGTCGGTCGGGCACGCGACGTCGCATGGATGCATTCGTTTGAGGAATCGTGACGTGGAGCGGCTGTACGCAATGCTGCGCGTCGGTGACATCGTGGAGATCCGTGGCGAGCGGGATGAGGAGATCGCGCAGGTGTTCGGGGACACGGTGGATGTGGCTACGGCACGAGTGACGACGGAAACCGTTGGACAGTAGGAGTGGCGAGTACCGAGTACCGTGTTTGAGATTCGAAATCTGAGCAGCGTCCTTGGGGAGGAGTTATGCAAATGGCAATCACATTCATGGCGATGGTGGGAGGCATGATTTTTTCATTGGCGGTCGCGTTGCTGGCAGAAGAGCTGATTTTCGGGCAAGTGTTCCGTCTGTTTTTTGTCCGGCAGACGGTTCCGTTGAAATCAGGACAGAAGCGCTGAGGCGCAAAGGAGAACGACCATGTTGGCGTTGAAGTATTTGCTGATCACGGGCGGATTGGGAATGATGTTCGCGGCCTTGTGCATGCTCACCTACGATTTGTATCGCGAAATGGTGTATCGGCGGGCGTTGGAAACGCCGGGTGGGGCCGTCGGCGCGGCCCCGGTAGTGGTGCGGTGGCGGACTTCGCTGGCGCTGGCGATGCTGGCGTGGGGACCTCTGCTGGTGGCATTCAGCATTGTCGTCGTGCCCAGCGGAATGGCTGCAGTCCGAGTGAGCGAGATGAGCGGGACGGTGCCGGGCACGCTTTATCCCGGTGCGCATGTGGTAATGCCGTTGGTAGAAAGCGTGGCGCTGTTCGATACGCGGGATCAGATTTTTACCACCGGCGTTTCGGAGGATGGAAAGACGGCGGCGGCGAACGTCGCCACGAAGACACAGCTTCTGGATGTGCAGGCGAAGGAGGGATTGACGCTAGGGTTGGCGATCACGGTGCGGTATCGCCTGGATGCGAAGAGACTGGATTATATCCAGGGGAACTTGCCGCGTCCGGTGGAAAAGGAAATTGTGCCGCCGACGGTGGCGAGCGTGTGGCGGGAGGTTGTGCCGAACTATACGGTGCGAGATGTTTTCTCGGAGAAGCGCGAGGAAGTGCGCCAGCGGGCGGCAGGGATGATTACGCAGAAGCTGGCGGCGGACGGGATTGTGGTGAAAGAAGTCATGCTGCGCGACGTCCAATTGCCGCCCGAATATGCGAAGGGGCTCGAGGCGCTGCTGTTGAAGGAGCAGGAAAACGACCGTATGGGCGTGGAGACGGAGTTGAAAGGCAAAGAAGTGAGGATCGCTGAACTGGAGGCTGAAGCCACGAAGGTGCAGCAGATCAAGCAGGCTGAAGGAGAAGCACAGGTGCATGTGCTGCAGGCCAAGGGTGAAGCCGATGCGATGCAGTACACGCTTCCTTTGAAGGAGAAACAGATCCAGCAGAGCCGGTTGGAGGCACAAGCGCGCAAGGAAGCGACCATTCAGAATGCGGAAGCGGAGGCCCAGGCCAAGGTGATCGACAGCAAAGCTGAAGGCGAGCGGCGAAAGCTGCTGGCGGACGCGGAGGCGGATCGTATTCGGGTGACGGCGGTGGCGGATGCGGACCGACTGAAAAGTGAGGCCGCTATTCTGAAAGACAACCCGCTCTTGATTAACAAAATCGTGGCCGAGCGGCTTTCGGACAAGCTGCAGATCATGATGGTGCCTGCGGACGGTAAATTCTTCTTCGCCAATGATGTGCTGCGCAGCATGAACGTGGCGAACCAGAGCGGGCAGGCGGAGCAAAGATAGTGACCAGTGATCGGTGGCCGACGGTCAGTATCTGTCTGGTCACTGGCTGCTTCAGGCGACTCTGGAACAATGAGGGCAGCAGGTAATGTTATGCGCCTCGCGAGCTGCAATTCGCCGTGGGTGTCGAAGCCGATCTTAGCTCTACTGTTGGTTCTACTCTGGTGCTGCGGTCTGCTTGCGAATGCAGCAGCGATAAATTGGGATGAGCCCACGCAGCAGCTGGCGCGAAAGATTGTGGCGATCACCGGACCCGGTGCGATTGCAGTCGCCGTGGAAAATCGATCATCTCTCACCAAGAAAGACTTCGATACGATCAGCAGCGCGCTGCGCGTGAATCTGGTGGCGCTGGGAGCGCGACCTGCCCAGCCAGAGCAAGCGGTTGCCACGGCAGAGGTGTGGCTTTCGGAGAATCCGCGGTCTTATGTGTGGGTAGCGGAGATTCATCAGGGAGCGGCAGAATCGACAGTCGTGATAGTGACTGTGCCGCGGGGAGATGAAGTTGAATTGGCGCACGATTCCATGCCGATGGGCCTTCGCAAGATTCCGCTATGGATGCAGGAGGACAGGATTCTGGATGTGCTGGTTCTCCAGGAGGACAGCACGCCCAGACAAATCGCAGTTCTGGACGGCGAGAGAGTTGCGATTTACCGCTTGATAAACGGCAAGTGGCAGCAGGAGCAGAGTCTGACCATTACGCATCTGCGGCCGTGGCCGCGAGATTTGCGCGGGCGCATGTTGGCTGCGAAGGATCACTTGATGGATGTTTACCTTCCCGGCGTGTTTTGTCGGAGCACGACTGCTTTGCCGCTCGCACTGAATTGCCGTGAGAGCGACGATCCTTGGCCGCTCGTTGCACCTCCTCCCGCGACGTCTCCGTCATTCGGCGGCGCACCGGCAGTGCAGCCGCTCGGAGCGTTCTTCTCAGCATCGCGAAACTTCTTTACCGGCGCCTTAACGCCAGGAGTAGGAAGACTGACAGCGGTGGGCAAGTTTTACTCGGCTGCACCATTGCCTCGGGACAAATATGTGTTGTGGCTTTTCGTAGGAACCGACGGACAGGTTCATCTGGTAGATGGAGTCACGGATCAGGCTGCGAAGCTGGAATGGGGCAGCGATGTCGCGAGCGTGAAGACAGCGTGCGGATCGAACTGGCAGGTTCTGGCGACGGGCGCGGGAGAGAACATGGCCGACAGCGGCGCAGATTCTGTGCGGGCATATGAGATCGCGGACCGCGATCCGGCGCCAGTGAGTGCTGCCTTGGAGTTTTCCGGCGAGATCACGGCGTTGTGGACGGAGGCAAAAGGCGACAGTGCCATCGCGGTGGTCAGAAACCGGGAGACGGGAGATTATGAAGCGTTTCGGTTGGCAGTGGCGTGCAGTCAGTAGTCTGTTGCTGACGGCGTCGCTCATACAGTCCGGGGCGGCGGGGATTCGCCCGCAATATGGTGGGACCGTGCATGTCGCCATGCGGGAGGCGCCGATCTCACTGGATCCGAACGACACGACGCAAGCGGACTCGTTTGCTCGGCGAAATCTGCTGGCGCTGATTTTCGAGACGCTGGTCACGGTGGACGATCGGGGGCGAATACACTCGCGGCTGGCCGTGGATTGGCTGGCGGCGCCGGGGAACCAGCGATGGCAATTCCACCTGCGGCGCGGCGTTAAGTTTCACGACGGCTCGCCGTTGACTGCGGAAATTGCTGCGTCTTCTCTGCGGACGGCGAATCCGTCATGGAAAGTGTTTGCCGAAGCAGATTCCGTAATCGTGGAATGCGATCATGGCGATGCGGATTTGCCGGCGGAACTTGCGCTCACTCGCAACAACATTGTCAAGAAGCAGGGCGGAGGCAAGTTGAGTGGGACTGGTCCGTTCCACATTGAGGATTGGCAGCCCGGGAAAAAGCTGACACTAGGCGCAGAAGAAAATCATTGGCGGGGACGAGGGTTAGTGGACACGATTGAGATTGAAATGGGCAGGAACTTTCATGAGCAGCTAAACGAACTGGAATTGAGGAAAGTTGATCTGGTGGAGATGGCGCCCGAACAGGGGCATCGAGTGGCGATGGAAGGCCGCCGGGTGAGCAGTTCGCAACCGGTGGAACTGGTGGCCCTGGTTTTCAGTGGCGATCCGAAGACGGCTGACGACAAGCTCCTGCGGTCAGCACTGGCGCATAGCATAGACCGAAGTTCGATGAAGAGCGCGCTACTGCAGGGCGCGGGACAACCAGCAGCGAGTCTCTTGCCGAACTGGATGAGCGGGTACGGATTCGTGTTTTCCTCCGATGCAGATTTGAAGCAGGCCCGCCAGCTACGCGATCAGGTTCGCACGGCGGCAAACTGGACGCTGGGATATGATGCCAACGATTCCGTGGCGCGGTTGCTCGCGGAGCGTGTGGCGCTTAACGCGAAGGATGCCGGCCTGGTGTTGCAGCCAACGACAGCGGCGACCGTGGATCTGCGGTTGGTAAGAATCCCGCTGGCTTCGGCAGATCCCTGGATCGCGTTGGCCTACGTAGCGGGAACTTTGGAGATGTCAATGTCGAACGCGAGAGGAGAATCAATGGAGGATCTCTATGTCGCCGAACTCGCGTTGGCGGAGCAGCGAGTGATTCCGTTATTTCATCTTCCGGAGGAATACGCTACGGCTCCGACGCTGAACGATTGGAGGCTCGCAGAGGACGGAAGCTGGCGGCTGGATGAAGTCTGGATGGCAAAAGCTAAACCATGATGTTTCGCCGCAAACTGCTGGCCGTCTTTGCACTGACCGTGTTCTTGTCGGTGGCGGCGGTGGCATGGTTGGTGTCAGAGGTGACGCGGCGGGCTTTCGTACGGAGCGATGATGAAAGAACCGCGGCCCTAGTGACTCAGTTCCAGCATGAGTTCAACCGGCAGGGCGATGAGGTCGAACGGAGGGTGGCGTCCATTGCTGGATCGGAAGCAATAAATCGGATGGCGCTCGCCTTGAGCCACGCGCCGGCTGATTCGGGACCTTATTTTGAACTGGCGAAATCGACAGCTGAGAACAGCCAACTCGATTTTCTCGAATTCGTGGAAAACGATGGAACCATCGTTTCTTCTGCGCAGTGGCCCGCCAAGTTTGGATACCCGGAGGAATCGTCCGGAAGTCTTCCAGCATTGAGCGAGCAGGGACCGTTCTTAAAGCAGGAGCCGCTGCAGGAGGGAACGGCGCTCGGTCTGTTTGCCGTGCGCGCGACGCGGATGGGGGAGCGTACCGTTTATGTGATCGGCGGGCGGCGCCTGGACAAAAACTTTCTCTCTGGACTGGACTTACCAGCGGGGATGAGAGCTTTGTTGTATCAGAATCGCGGAGACCACTTCTCCACTGATTTGCTGATCGATCCTTCGACCGCTTCCGCCGACAAGGTGAGCGAACCAGAAAAGCTGCAGCCATTGATTGACGCCGTGCGCAAGTATGAGCGCGAAATGACCGCAGTGGTAGCGTGGTCGGCGAATCAGGCCGATGATGAAGTGTTCCGTGCGATTCCGCTGCTCGGCGCAGATACCGGGAAAAATCGCCCGCTTCTGGCGATTCTGCTCGTCGGTAACTCGCGGCGCACGTACGTCGAGTTAAAGCGGCATATCCGCTCGGCGGCGTTGCTGGTGGGAGGCGGAGGAATTGTACTGGCCATTCTTCTGAGCAGTTGGGCTGCGGCGCGGGTGACCAGGCCGGTGGAGCGATTAGCGCTGGCCGCGCAGGAAGTCGCGGCGGGAAATTGGAATGCGCGGGTAGAGGTGTCCGGTGGGGATGAGCTGGCGCAACTCGCCGATTCGTTCAATCGAATGACAGCCGAGTTGTTGGGACAAAAAGAGCGGCTGGTTCAAGCCGAGAGAGTGGCGGCCTGGCGCGAACTGGCACGAAGGCTGGCACACGAATTGAAGAATCCGCTGTTTCCGCTTCAGCTTACGGTGGAGAATCTGGTGCGGGCGCGGCAGCAGAATCCGGAACAGTTCGAAGAAGTTTTCCGCGAGAGTTCGAGAACGCTTCTGGCGGAGATCTCGAATCTGAAAGGGATCATTGGACGGTTCAGCGAGTTCTCAAAGATGCCGCAGCCGCATTTGCAGCCGGTGCGGGTGAATGACGTGATGCGGGCCGTCGCCCAACTCTTTCAGGCGCAACTTGAAGCGCCCGGGCGTGCGAAGATCAGTTGTGAGCTGCAACTCGATCCTTTCCTCGAACCTGCGGTGGCAGATGTGGAGTTGCTACACCGGGCAATTTCAAATCTGGTGCTGAACGCCATGGACGCGATGCCGCAAGGTGGGGCGTTAACGTTACGCACGCGTGGTGAAGGCGGAAAAGTGCTGATCGAAGTGGCGGATACCGGTTCGGGGCTCACGCCGGAAGAGTGTGAGCGCATCTTTACTCCTTATTACACCAGCAAGCAGCATGGTACCGGGCTGGGACTGGCGATTGTGCAGTCGGTGGTGAGCGATCATGGAGGCAGGATCCGCGTGGAGAGCCAACCCGGGCGCGGCACCATTTTTGTGATCGAGTTACAGCGAGCGTGAGATCGACGCGGTGAAATGATTCAAAGATGGAGGATACTTGCCAACGAAAGCACATCTGCTGATTGTGGACGATGAAGCGAACACGCTGGCATCGTTGTCGCGGGCCTTTCGGTTGGCCGGGCATGAGGCCACGGTGTGCGACAACGCAGCCAAGGCGCTTGAACTGGCCAAGGCGGAGAAATTCGACGTGATTCTTTCCGATGTGGTGATGCCTGGTAAGGATGGACTCGCGCTCCTGGAAGAGTTGAAGGCGCAGGGCGTGACGGCGCCGGTGGTAATGATGTCTGGACAAGCAGACATTGAAATGGCGGTGCGGGCTACACGGCTGGGTGCGCTGGATTTTCTGGAGAAACCGATCTCGACCGAAAAACTTTTGCTGACTGTGGAGAATGCGCTGAAACTCCAGCGGCTGGAGAGCGAGAACCGGCAACTTAAACAGCGGTTGGGCAAACACGAAATTGTGTGGCAGGGAGCGGCCATGCAACGCGTGATGGCGCAACTGGAGCGGGTGGCAGCGAGTGAAACGAGAGTTTGCATTCTGGGAGAAACCGGTACGGGAAAAGAGCTGGTGGCACGAATCATTCACGAACGAAGTGCCCGCGCCAGCGGCCCGTTTGTAACCTTGAATTGCGCGGCGGTTCCGGCGGAACTGATTGAGTCGGAACTTTTCGGACATGAGAAAGGATCCTTCACCGGCGCGTCGGGGCGGCACATCGGAAAGTTCGAGCAGGCGGATCACGGCACGATCTTTCTGGATGAGATCGGCGACATGCCTCTGGCCATGCAGGCCAAATTGCTGCGCGTGCTAGAAGAAGGAGAAGTGGAGCGCATTGGCGGCGACAAGCCGGTGAACGTGGCTGTGCGCGTGGTGGTGGCCACGCATCGCGATCTCGAAGCCCGGGTGCGTGAGGAAAAATTTCGCCAGGACCTGTTTCACCGGATTTATGTCTTTCCGCTGGTGTTGCCGCCGTTGCGCGAGCGGCGGGAGGACATTCCGCTGCTGGTGGAGCATTTTGCGGCGCAGGCGAGTGCGCAGAATGGGTGGAAACCGGTTCCATTTTCTGCAGATGCGATGGCTGCGTTGCAGTTGCACGCGTGGCCGGGCAATGTGCGGGAGTTGCGCAACATGGTGGAGCGGCTGATGCTGCTTGCGACCGACGGCCAGGTCGATCTTGCGACCGTGGAAAGCGCTCTGCCGAGAACTGGGAGTGGCGGGGTTCCGGCTTCCTCCACATTTTCGTCGGGGCCGCTGGCCGGGCGCGTGGATGCGTTCGAGCGCGAGGCAATTCTCGCGGAGTTGAAGCGCAGCCATTCGAACGTGAGCCTGGCGGCAAAGTCGCTGGGGCTGGAGCGCAGTCATCTCTACAAGAAGGCGGAGCATTTGGGAATTGATCTGCGTGCGATGCGGCGGGAGCAAGACTCGACGCCGGAATGATTTCGTGTTTCACCGAAGTGTTCAGGAGATTGGGTTGATCAGGACAGCGCGCCGTTGGGTAGCCTCGCATTTTTCTACAATTTCACTCACTCTTCTTTTAGTTCCGACCGCCGCTGGGGCTATCGAGCCGCCTTCTCCGCCCGCCTATGGGGTCCGCATGGAGCAGGCGTGGATTCCAATGAAAGACGGCGTGCGGCTGGCGGCAACGCTTTACATGCCGGATGGAGCGAAGCCGGAAGAGAAGTTCCCTGCCCTGCTGGAATATTTGCCGTATCGCAAAGATGACGGTACGGCTGCGGAAGACTATCCGAAACATGCTTATTTTGCGCGGCGCGGATACGTAAGTGTGCGCGTGGATATCCGGGGATTTGGCGCGAGCGAAGGCGTGCCACCGGAGCGCGAGTATTCAGAACAGGAGCAGGTGGATGGAGAGGAGGTCATCCCGTGGCTGGCGCATCAGAGGTGGTCGAATGGAAATGTGGGAATGTTCGGAATCTCGTGGGGAGGATTTACTGCGCTGCAAATGGCGATGCGGCATGCGCCTGGATTGAAAGCGATTCTGGCGGTCGATGCGACGGCGGAATTATTTCACGATGATGTGCATTACGTGGATGGTATCGCGCACATCGACGAGTTCGAGTTGAATATGGATATGGCGCAGGGATGGACAGGGGCGCCGGACTACACGCTCGATGAAAACGTTGTGGGGCCGCGATTTGAAACGCCGCCCTGGTCGCTGCTCTATTTGAAGCATCAGCATGATGGACCGTTCTGGCGCGACCGGGTAAGGCCGCTAAAAGAAATCACAATCCCGACCTTTTTGATTGGCGGATTGCTCGACGGTTATCGCGACAACGTGCCCGACATGCTGATGCAGGCTAGCGGGCCGGTGAAGGCGATCGTTGGTCCATGGAACCATGCGTTCCCAAACGATGCCGTACCGGGTCCGCAGATTGAGTGGCGCAATCAGGCGGTGCGATTTTTTGATCATTGGCTCAAGGGACGCGATACGGGCGTGGAGCGAGACCCTCGGCTGGTCATTTATATGCAGCATTGGCATCCTCCGGATCCGAGCCTAGAAAACGTGCCGGGTGAATGGAGACGAGAAGATGCGTGGCCTCCGAAAGAGGCGCAGCCATCCACCTTATTTATGCAGTCCAATCACTCGCTCGCGGAGAGTGCCGCTCAGCCTGATACGCATCAACTTAAATACGTGCCGTCGGTGGGCGTAGAGGCTGGATTCTGGTGGGGCGAGTTGTTGAGCGATGTGCGTCGGGTAGATGCGTTCAGTCTGGTCTACGATTCTGCTCCGTTGCCCGACGAGGTATGTATCTTAGGACGTCCGCACGCTTTGTTGCGGGTCTCGACTACAGCGCCCCTGGCCAATTGGATTGCGCGCCTCTCGGATGTGGCCCCGGACGGAACGGTCACGCAAATCACCGGAGCGGGGATCAATGGCGCGCAACGCGAGTCGATGAGCGAACCGCGCGATCTGGTGCCAGGCAAGATCTATCCGCTGGATATCGAGATGCATTTGACGTCGTGGGTATTTCCCAAAGACCATCGTATTCGCGTGGCGATTTCGAATGCGTTGTGGCCGATGATGCTGCCGACTCCTTACTCCATGACGACTTCATTGGAGCTGGGCGGGAGCGATGGTTCGCGGATCGTGCTGCCGATTGTGCCGGAGCACGGTGTTGCTCCGCCTCCGTTTTCACCGCCTGAACCTTCTGAGCAACGCAGCGACGTTAAGACCGAAGGCTTTCCCTGGCCGGGTGAGTGGACAGTCGAGCGCGATGAGGCTCGTCACAAGACCACCGTGCACTGGAAAGGAAAAGAGGGTGGCAAGTATCCTTGGGGCACGGAAACGGATTACGAGAATCTGACGTATGAGGCCGATGACGCCCATCCGGAAACGAGTTCGGTGCGAGGCGAGGCCGAGACTGTGTTCGCGCTCAAGGGCCGCACACTAGCCTGGCGCGGGCACCTGCTGGTGACGACGGATCAGAAGAATTCTTATTACAAATACACGCGGGAGCTGCTGAAGGACGGGAGCATCATCAAGTCGAAATCCTGGCAGGAGACGATTGCCAGGGATCATCAGTAATGCTGATCAAAAGAAAGTCTTAGCCTAGCATTCAACTCCTAGTCGGCCGCGGCGGACGACGGCTCAAAACCACGCTTGAGATCGGCTGCGAGGAGGCGGTGAAATAATTGTTCTCCGGCCTCGCGGAGGACCGAAAGGCGTCCGGCACCGTAGGCGCGCGACTTCAGACCGCGTTGCACGTCTTCGCAGATGCCGAGATCTTCCTCCTGCACGCGATTCCCGATGTTCACCGACTGCTCGTTATATTCGCGGCTTAACTCGCTGACGTCGGCGAAATAGAAATCGAAGATCACGGTGCAGTGATCAGCGTCGACAGGAATCACGAGATTCGTATCCATGTAGCCGTGGTAGCAGTTGATCATGAGATTGGGATGCTGCCAGAAATACCAGGCGCGGTCGCCCTTGCGCACCGCTCCCGTCGCCGCATCCTCTTCAGAGGCCACCATCGGACTGGACTGCAGGCAATAACGGTCTTCGTTCTCGATGGTGTATTGCTTGTAATCGAGGACCGAGTTCAGGCCTTTGTGCAGATGGGGAACGTGGTAACCACCGTCGAGGAAGTTGTCGACGCAGACTTTCCAGTTGCAATGGATGTTGTAGGTGCGGCGGTCGAAGTAGTGAAGCTTGCTGATGCCGAGAGCCGCGACGCGCTTGACCAGACCGCCAAGAAATTCGGCGAGCGGCATGGAGTGATTGTCCAGGTTGATGAAGACGAAGCATTCCCAGGTCTCGACTCGAATGGGAACCAGGCCGTTTTGCGCGCGATCGAAATTCTGAACGCCTTCGAACTCGGGCATGCCTTTCAGCGAGCCATCGAGGCCATAGTTCCAGCCGTGATACGGACAATGCAAGATCGCGGCCTGACCGCAAGGTTGGGTTACTACGGCCGCGGCGTGATGACGGCAGACATTGTAGAAGGCTCGCAAGACGCCGTCGTTGCCGCGCACCACTACGATGGGCTCGCCCGCAACAGTAGTAGCGACAAATTGCCCCGGGGCTTGCACCTGATCCGTGCGCGCCACCAGTTGCCACGTTTTGCTGAACACGCTGAGTCGCTCAAGTTCCGCGATGCGAGGATCGACATACCATTTGGCAGGGATGGTGGAGGCCTGCGACAGTGGAGCGCGGTCGTCGTAGCTGGAAAGGATTTGCTCGATTGACGATTGCATGTGCTGGGTTTCCTGAGTGGATTTTGATTGCCGATTTCTGTTCCGGCCAGTCGAGTTACGATGTTCTTGGCTTGCCGACGAGATTCGCGACGGCGATCCTCCGCGGTTCGTTGCGGCCGGAGACCGGAGTCGCAGAAACGATGCCGACCGCCCGCCGCAATACAGCGAGAAACTGGAGAATGCGAGCTTCTTTCTTCTCCGGCATTTCCCCCTGCTTGCGGAACAGACCAGGATCAAGTTCGGCCGTAAGCAACGCGTCCTGGAACCGCTCCATGGTCCAATCCAGGATGGAAACAATCATTTCTACATCCATGTCTTTTCGCAGCTCACCGCGCTCCAAGCCAAAGCGCACGAAGGCGACCGTGCCGTAGGGGTCCTCCGCAATGAGAAAGCGGTTAATCTCGCGTTTCAACCCCAGATCGGTGCCATAGTTCCCAAGCAGAGAGATGCGATAGGGAATCCAGTGTTCGCGCAGCAGATGTTCGGTCCGGACCAGCCAATAGTGCAGGACATCAAAAAAGCCGACCGCTCGCACCTCGGCGGGCGCGTCCAGATATTTCGGAAAGGAGCGCACGGCGCGTTTGTAGACCTCGAAGAAGAGCCCGTCCTTGCTGCCGAAGTGCTGGAAGATGGAGCCTTTGGCAATGCCCAAGGTTGCCGCCATGTCGGCGACGCGGGCCGCGTGATATCCGTTCTCCGCAAAGTATTGGGTGGCGACGTCGACGATGCGGGAACGCTTGGCCTCGGACCGAGGCCGGTGTGCGGTGCGATTTATGTAGCGTGGCAGCTCAACAGCATTGCTCGCGATTCCAGCCATGAATGACTCCAAGTCACGGCAGCATACCGAAGAGAGCAATAATTTTCAACTTCAATTTTATTGCGTGATGAAGTAACTTATGGCGTCCGCGCATACGGGGCGTGACTTCGGGTCATACTTGGCAAAGCAAAGTTCCACCTCCATCTACGACGCAATCGTAATTGGCGGCGGCCACAACGGGCTGACGGCAGCTGCGTATCTGGCGCGCGGCGGACTCTCCGTGCTGGTGATGGAGCGACGCGAGATTGTGGGCGGATGTTGCGTGACCGAAGAGATCGCACCCGGCTGCCGGGTATCGACAACATCTTATATTGCCAGCATGCTGCGGCCCGAGGTGATCGAGGAGCTGCACCTCGCCGATCACGGGTTGCGCATGATCCCCTGCGATCCGGCGATTCAGGTTCCCTTCCCTGATGGACACATCGTTCCGTGGTGGGCCGATCGCGATCGGGCAAGAACGGAGTTCGGGAAGATCTCCGCAAAAGATGCCGCGCGTTTTGTTGTAGTCGACGATCAGCTGAAAAAGCTGGCGCGGTATTTGCAGCCATTTTTCATGGAGCCGCCGCCGGAGCTAGATACGTCGACGGTAGGCGGCTGGAGTGATTTATTTCGCGTGGGAAAGCGCTTTCGTGGAATTTCCAGCACGGAGATCGCGCAACTCATTTCTTTTCTCACCGGAAGCCTCGGAGAGTTTCTCGATCGCAACTATGAATCCGCGAAGATGAAGACAATGTTTCTGGCGAACAATGTGTACGGCAAGCATGGTGGGCCGTATCAACCGGGAACGGCGATTGGATTACTGTTTCACCTGCTCAGCGGAGGCGAGCACGAACTGCAGGGGTTCTATGGGCACGTAATGGGCGGGATGGGCTCGATTACGCAGGCGCTGGCGGCGGCTGGAAAAGAGCTGGGCGTGGAGATTCGAACTTCCGCTCTGGTCGCGAAAGTGGAGGTGCGCAACAGTCGTGCGTACAGCGTCGTGCTGGAGGATGGGACGGAGATTCGCGGGCGCATGATTCTTTCCAACGCTGATCCCAAGCGGACTTTTTTGAAAATGATAGCGGAGAGCGAGTTGCCCGAAGATTTTCTGTTTGCGGTGCGTGGCATTCGGATGGACGGACCATGCGCGAAGGTTAACTTTGTGCTGGCGGAAGAGCCTCGCTTTACTGGGACTTCGCCGCAAGCGACGCCGCTGGAGCGTACGTTTTACACACTGGTGCCATCGCTCGAATTCGCGGAACGCTGTTATGACATCGCAAAATTCGGCGAGATTCCGGAAGAGCTGTGGGTCGATTGCGTGGTCTCCTCGAATGCAGATAGCTCGCTCGCGCCGCCGGGCAGACATATTCTGACCTGCTTTGTGCAATACGTCCCTTACAAGCTGCGCGAGGGCGACTGGGATGAGAAGCGCGAATTGCTGGGTGATCGCGTGGTGAAGAAGATTGCCGAATATGCGCCCAACGTCCCGGGTGCGATTGTGGCGCGGCAGGTGCTAACGCCGCTGGATCTGGAGCGAACCTACGGTTTAACCGAGGGCAATATTTTCCACGGCGATTTACGGCTGGAACAACTTTTCTTCATGCGTCCGGTGCCTGGCTGGGCGCAGTATCGAACGCCGATTCACGGGCTCTATCTGTGCGGAGCGGGAGCGCATCCCGGTGGCGGGGTTACGGGCGCTCCGGGGCGGAACGCGGCGATGCAAGCGCTGCGCGACTGGAAGAAGGGACGATTCAAAGCGGCCGCGTGAGGGCTGCGGCGGAATACGAGCATTACCACGATCTAAGGACATATTAGTTCAGGAGGGAGCATGAAAAAGAAAAATATTCTGGAAAGGCTGAAAGAAGGACCGGTGTTGGGAGATGGCGGATATCTGCTGGAACTGGAGAAACGCGGCTGGGTGCGCGCGGGTCCGTTCACGCCAGAGGTGGTGCTTACGCATCCGGAGGCATTGCGCGAATTGCACGTGGAATTTCGCGAAGCCGGATCGGAAGTACTGCAGGCGCTGACGTTTTACGCCTGCCGCGACAAGCTGGCAACCGTGGGACTCGAAAATCGACTGGAGGATTTGAATCGCGCCGCCGTCCGCATTGCGCGCGAGGTTGCGGGAGATCGCTGCCTGGTCGCCGGAAACCTGAGTCTGACTTGGATGTACGAACCCGGAAGCGCATCGGCGGCTGACCGCGTACGGAAAACATTCGACGAGCAACTGGCCGTGCAGGTTGAGGAGGGCCTGGACTTCATCATCGGTGAAACCTTTTCCTGGCTGGGAGAAGCGCTCATCGCAGTAGAGCGCGGAAAGAAAACCGGCTTGCCCACGATGGTTACAATCTGTTTCGAGAACAAAGATGAAACAGCCGACGGTAAGAGCGCAGCCGACGCGGCGAAAGCGCTGTTCGATGCCGGCGCCGATATTGTCGGCATGAACTGCCTGCGGCCGCCGGAGCATATTCTCGGCCCCATGGAAGAGATGCGCGAAGCGGTGTCGGGATATCTGGCATGCCAACCGGTCGCCTACCGCACTCCGAAAGCAAAACCAGACTTCACGAGTCTGCCCGAGTTTCCTTATGCGCTCGACCCACTGCAGCTCACGCGAAAGGAAATGGGAGAGTATGCGCTGCAGGCACGCAACATGGGGATCGACTTCATCGGCGCGTGCTGTGGCACGGTCGCAATGCACATCCGGGAAATGGCGAGAGTATTGGGAAAATTACCCGAGGACTCGCGCACGTGGAAAAAGGGCGGCGAAAAACCAATGTCGGCTTACGAATACTACGATCACGACAAGCTGCAAGCCGGGAACGGGACGCAGCTGCCCGGGACAGCAAGTGTGAGGCAATAAGAAAAGGAGCAGCCTTCGCGAGGAAGCCTGCTCCTTTCATTTTGTTTAATTTCTAACTAGCGTTGCGCAGCCGCGAATCCTCCGCGTGCACAAGTGGCTCATCCACCAAGTGCTCGCTGAGAAACCAGACCTGCAGTTCATTGGTGCGGAGCACATCACTGACCGCCAAATCATTGGTGCCGTCATCGCCCAGTTGATCCGCACGGCTCGCCAGCTCGCGGCAATGACCGACGATGATCTGATGAGCATCGAGCAGTCGGGAAATTTGCACAGGAACCTCTTCCCTGCCCTTCGGCGGGCGCTCAATGCGCGTGGTCTCGGCCACGTCGGCAGCCATAGCAATAGAAATTCCGCCTAGCAGCTGGATCCGCTCGGCGATCGTATCCACAAGTTCCGATTGTTCTCCGTAATGCTTGTCGAACAAGAGATGGAGCTGATAAAAGGTCGGACCCGCCACCTGCCAATGTGATTTCTTATAGAGGTCTCGAAGGGTCATCGTATCGGCTAACAAAAGGTTGAGCTGTTCGGTCATTTCCAGGCGAACCGGCTCCTCCAAGTCGAGCGGCAACATGTGCGAGACGGTGCCATAGCGTTGAATTTCGGCGGCGCGCTGATGAAGTCGAGGCTGCGCGCTGACGCTCCCTCGCTCCCCAGCGGATGCTTTTGCGTTGAGATCTTTCTTGGCCATAGATGATGTTCTCCTTAACTGCAAAGCAATCTCAGATTCCGAATACATGTAAACCCTGGTGGCTGTTCGATGCCATGATTCAGGTCTTAGATGCGGCAATCTGGCTGGAGAGTTTCAGGAAAACGGAAGCCGGACCTGGTAGATGCCGGGAGTGCCGAGGTTGATGGTCCAGCTTCCATGCGCAAACGTTGGCTCGAGGAGCTAGCCGCGAAGTGCAAATCTTTTGGGCCCAAATCTTTTGATGCCAGCACGAATGATGGAGGAAGTTTGACGATGTCGTACCCATTGATTATGATCGAAGTGCGGGGTGGAGCAGTCTGGTAGCTCGTTGGGCTCATAACCCAAAGGTCGTAGGTTCAAATCCTACCCCCGCAACCAACGCAATCATAAGGTTACGAGGAATCGGGTTTTTTGATTGTGGTCTGAAATGGTCCAATAAGGTTTGGAACGCAGCAAAGGCCGTCACCAGACGGCCTTTTGCTATTTGGTGTGATCTTGAACCAACACGCGCTGCACGACGGATGTGTTGGCTTTGCGCTTCGATTCCATGAAGGCTCCGCCATAGACGTTCATCGTGGTTGAGATGTTGGCATGGCGCATGAGTTTCTGCTGTACGCCGAGAGGAGCACCCGTTTCGTCGAGCCAAGCACGATAGCTGTGACGAAACGTATGCCAGCCTATCCGTCCCTGAATCTTCGCTCGTAACGCTGCGGCCTGGAGCACCTTTTTCCGCAATGAGCCAGAATCGTAGGGTTTCGCTGTTCGTGGGCTGGGGAAAACCCAGTCTCCCTCCGTCGCCGGACAAAGCCGCTTCCATTCGAGCAGAATGGTTGCGACGTCCGGATCCAACGGCAATTCGTCTCGGGAGCACTCGGACTTCAGCTTCGTGACTTGGCCTCGAGCATACCCTTCTCTGATTTCGATCACCAAGCTTTCGAAGTTGATTCCGCTCCACCGCAGACCCGTGACTTCGCTCACGCGAAGTCCGGTGCATCCAGCGAAGAGGACCATACAGCGATAGGGATGAACCAGCTGATTGAGAAGAGCCCCAAACTCCTCCTCCGTCAAAATGCGAGGCGGCCTCAGACGTTTGCTGACTCCCTTGAGTTCGACCAAAGCCATCGGATTGCGTTCCAACGGAATCAATTCCCAGAGCATGGCCTTCTCGAATAAGCGGTACATCAGGCTTCGAACGTGCCCTCTGGTTTTGGGGGCCATGGGCAGTTTTCTGAGCCATTCTTGAACGGGATAAGGTTTCACCTCCCCTAGCAGGCACATACCCCACTTCGGGGAGATGTGTTTGTTGATCCGGTTGAGATCGGGTTCCTTGCTGGTATGTGCGAGGTCGCCCTTTTCGATCTCTTCGTTTACATAGCGATCGATCAGGCCTTGAAAAGTAACGGCCTCGCGCACCGGCAAGCCATGGTTGATTTCGAGTCGGAGACCCTCGGCCGCACGTCTGGCATCCGTCTGTGACGGATAATCTTCGACCGTACCCAGGGTTATCGAGGGTCGTGTCGCCGATGGATTCTGTCGATCCCAGTAGCGGAATAGCCATACGTCCGGGCCTTTGGTTCTCTTGCGAAGTTCGAGACTGCCAAACTGATAACGGTTTCGTCTAGGCAACTTGTCCTCCCTTGCCCTGACGACGCCGGGATGAATCGGAGCATACCTGAGCTCGCAGCCAATCGTCTAGTTCTGAGATGTAGAAGAGCCATTTCTTGCGCTGACCGTATCCGACCGGATGGCCGGGAATGTGTCCGACCCCAGCGAGGCGCGTCACACTCCTTACGTGCATCTGCAGAAACTCAGCCGCCGCCCTCGCGGTCACAGGTCTTTCTGAAGGCTGTGACGCCTTCTTTGGCATCTCCGGCTCGGTAATTATCGAAGTCCCCATAGATCGCCAAATGCAAGAGAGCAATCGGTCCAAGCAATAAACCTGACTCACGGCAGGCGCCGTTTAAATCACAATCTCATTTGAGGGAGAATCTTCGGATGGAGCTTCTTACTGCTTCGCCACAGACCGACGACTGCCGGAACGAAATAGTGTCGCTCCAACGCAAGGGAGTAGAGGGCTTCGCCTTGTGCGGTCTTTTTTTCTGACGGTAGAGGGTACATGGTTTCGATCCCCAAACGTGCAAATCTTAACTAAGGAGATTCTTATGGGGCGGATTTGTCCAATGAGTATTCGGAACTGCGTTATGCCCCGGGCTCATTACGATTCTCTCTCGATTTCCTTGCCGTCAGGTGAAACCGGTGAACTAGCCGCCAAAACCGCTCTTAGATCGGTAATTGGAGGTTCAGATACCAGTGGCACTAACCGACCGTGCCTCTGATGCCGTATGGTTTCAAGCAGTGTGTGGTCAGTTGTTGAATGCGTTTGAGAATGCAAACACCCCTTGAAATTCGGTACTTGATCGCCGCGGTATTTCTTGCCGAAGACCTTAGCTTCACCCGAGCAGCAAAGCGGCTCAAGCTGTCGCAGTCAGGACTGAGCCGCCGCTTAAATGAACTGGAGAGTCGATGTGGTTGCAAGCTCTTTACCCGCGATCACGCCCATGTAGCCATCACGGATGCAGGACGAGCGTTCGTTGAAGAAGCCAAGCTATCGCTAATTCACGACGAAAGGGCAATGCAGTCGGCGAAGACGGCGCATGCCGGTGCAGTCTCGCATTTGACGATCGGTCACTCTCCCTACGTCGATCCTGTGTTGATTTCAACGCTGTTTTCCATTCGCCTTCCTCTCCATCCCAACCTACTCCTCTATATGCAGAGTGATTACGCCCCAGAACTCGTCCATGGTCTGCTGACAGCGAAACTCGATCTTGCCTTGATTGCCAATCCCGGCACTAACCGCAAGCTCACAATGACGAAGATTACAGATGCTCCCTTCTACATTGCTATTCTCGATGATCATCCACTGGCGGCCAGAGAGACCCTTACGTTAGAAGACATGCATGCCTGCACTTGGATTGTTTTTGATCGGAAGGTCCATCCGATACTCCACGACATGATCTCCCGGCGCGCTGCCGAGGAAGGTGTCATTTATAAGAACAATCACAATGTGCTGACGGCCGAAGAAGCTTTTCAATTGGTTTCGGAAAATGTTGGCATCGCATTTCTGACGATGTCCAGCGCACTGCGAAGCAAAAGCCCCGGTGTAACAGTACGCCCTCTCGTCGATAAAGAGCTTCGAATCGATCTATACCTGGCATCTCGAGCCGAAAATCGATCCAAACTTGCGAGCGAATTCGTGCGGGCGTTCATGAAACGGATCGAGCAGGTGCTCGCTCCTCCTCAAATGATTCTGCCGTTGAGCGACAGCCGCTTCAGTGTGCATGAGACGATGGAAGCAAAGCATATGCCGAAAAGTGAAAGGAGATTAGGGATCAAACCTGACGCTCGACAAGCTCGCTCTCGAAAGCCAAAATCTCGATGAAGCTATGCAATCTGGGACCTGTCCAGCCCTGAACAAGCTCCGCAGAGACTAAACTAAGACTGAATCGCTCCGCCCCGAAAAACTTGCCAGACAAGCGATCTACCGAGCTTACTGTTCTGGGCAGTCCCGAAGGAGCCTAATCCGATTATCAAGAAGGTGGTTTGTTTCTTCGGCCAGACCTCGATGCCACAGCGACGGTTGGTTGATGACGTAGTTTGATCATGGCCGTCATCCTAATCACCGTTCTTGTCTAAAACAATATGTCTTCACAATGTTTTATTACTTTCTTGAATCCCACCGCTCAAACTGAACGTTCTGGCTCCAACCCTCGGCTCCAGCCTCGCTGATTACGCTCCTCTCCTGCCTCATTTTTGCGGCGGAAAGTAGCTAAGCTTTTTCGGGGACTGCGCCCCGAAAAAGTGGCCCCTGCGGGGCAGCTCCAGTCGGCTGTTGCGGTGGTGGGTAGGTTATGGCTACGCTCCGAAAGCATGGCGGACCAACTGAGCGCTCTGTACGGCGATCTTCTCCAGGGCAGTTACGATTGCGTCGATCGTGTGATCCTAAACGCGTACTTCACGATGGGGCATAGCGGCGGAGGCCTGCGCACGTGGTGGCGTGCACTGTACGGCTCCGACGACAACTTGGACAACCATCATTTGATGCGCATGGCGGGGCGCTTCAGTCGCCGTCTGCGAGCTTGGGCCAAAGAGAATGAGATTCCCGTGGTGTACAGTTCGCCCGGGGAGCGCAAGCATGACATCGCGGCCGCACATCTCGCGACTCATGAGGTGAAACCCGGCCTCTTCCTGATTCTGGTGTCGAAGGCTCCGGCGCTGGTTTGGGATGCGCAAATGACCGGTACCGGCAAGCTCGGCCAGTTGGTGCCCAAACAACCATGGCCCTACGTCAATCATTATTCGTTTCATATCCTGGACCCGGACTGGGGGCACCTGACGATCAAGATGAGCGGACACCCGCCCTTTGGCGCACAGGTGATGCTGAACGGTCACGAGTACGTGGCCTGTCAGGCGCAAAAAAAAGGAATCAACTTCAGCAAACAGGACAACTGTTTTACTATGATCCCCAACGCCGCCGACCTGGAGCAAGTCGCAGATACCTTATCTCGGAACGAGATTGCAGGGCGCTTGCTCCAGGTCTGTGAGCGTTGGATTTATACCACCTGCCTCTGTTTTGCTCTCGATCTGGAAGAGCAACAGAGAACCGCCTTTCACTACCAATACTCCGTGTTCCAGATCGAATACAGCCGCAACCTGCTGTTCCACTCGGGCCGGCAGATGGACGAGATCTTCGAGACGCTTATTGACCGGACACGCGGACCGTTGCATCTGGATCGGATCAAGACGATCTTCGGCGACAAGAATCGCCCGCACTATGACAAGCGCAAGAAGAATCCAACTCGATGGGGAGTCGTGGTCGAGAAACCTGCGTATGACGTGACGATCTTCAAGGTCCATTACGGAAAAATGACGCTGAAGATCTATACCAAAGGCGAACGCGTGCTCCGCATCGAAGTCATCGTGCACAACACCAAAGAGTACCGGTGGGGACGCTCCCTGCCATGTTTTTCGGAGATAGTCCTCCGCCTCCGTGGCATTCTGGAGAGATTCTTAGATGCCGTGGGCTGCATGGATGCCTGCTTCGTCAGCGACGACACTATGGAAAATCTTCCCCAGCCTACACAGGTGGGGCAGACCAAGGTCGGTGGAATCGATCTCAACAAGCCTAGAATGCGCCGGGTAGCCTACGCGGTGCTGGCACTGTCCTCTTCCCCAACGGGATTCACGGCTTCGGATCTGGCTGAGAAGGTCCGGGCCATCAGCGGCCAACCCGCTTCCGAATATGGTGCCCGCCGCGCCGCCTATGACATCAAGAAACTCCGCGGCAAGGACATTTTTCAGATGAGGAGTATGAAGACCTTCGGCGTTTTGTCTCGGACACAAAACCTAAACTCGAAGAGCTAAGGCGGCAACCACGTATCTCCGATACGTTGGAATCGAATTACCGGTATCACGTGTGCGAAGAAGGAGCGATCCTCTGTGACTCAATTGCTGAGGAGTGTCAGAAGGCAAAGTATCTGCGCCTCGCGGCACATACGGTCCTTCGCACAAGCGGCCGCCTCGAAGGAATCGACTCGCTCGAACCGAACCAAGATGATGAGAATTTCGATATGCTTGCGAAGCAAGTTCGATCAGCTATCGAGGATGGAACGCCTGAACTTGGGTTGGACCGCTTGCATACATTCGTTCTTAAGTATATCCGGACGATCTATGAGCGTCATTTTGGCCGATCCCCAAATCGAACGGCGACAGCGAACAGCCTCCTTGGCGAGTTCGCAAACGACCTACGTCAGAAGGGCGTTATTCAGTCCAAAATGACCTCTGAGATTCTAAAGTCCTCGGCGCGAGTGCTCGACGAGTTCAATTACGTGCGAAACAACCAGACGCTAGCGCACGATAATCCAGAGCTAATCAACAAAGAGGAAGCCTACTTTATCTATCAAAGCGTCGCCGCATCCGTGCGCTTCCTCCGTTCCGTTGAGGAGAATAAACGGACTGCGCCTTGACCACAAAAATGATAGCGGAAGGGTTCACTAAATCCTTCCCGGTGGTTAGCAGATTCACATTAGTCCTGCGAAGTCGGCTTCGAGGAGATCGCCATTGATCTCCTCCAAGCCCGTTTCCGGACAGTTTCCGCATTGCTGACGATACGCCTATCCCCACTAGGCTCCCTCTCGCCAGCAGCAAGGCAATATTTTCACCTGGGTCTATTTAGAATTCACTATCGGTTACTACAAGCCTCAGTAACCAAGATGGCGAAGGGCCATCCGGGCGGTTCGCTTGAGCTCCGCCTTCGTCGAGCGATTCGCTGCCTGAATGGATAGACCGGCGAGAATCGATGAGAGATACCGGGTATAGTCGTCCACGTTGATCTTCTTCGATAATTCCCCGGTCTTTCGCGCCTGTAAAAGGCGCTCCCTCATCGCAACTTCATTCTGTTTCCGTATCTCCGTCATGAGATCTCGGGCGGGTGTAGCGTTTACACTAGAGCCCATCGCCCCAGCCAGCGTCATACACGTCGGCGGGTGTCCCGGCGTGGTGAGGAACGCTACCGTATTGTCGAAGAGCGCGCGAATTACTTTTTCAAGGGTCGGTTCTTCCAGTGCTCTCGTTGCATATTGCGCTCGACTTTCCATATAGCGCTTTACTGCAAGTGAGAACAGGGCCTGCTTGCCACCGAAGGCCGCATAGATACTTGACGGGCTGAGACGCATTGCCCGGGTAAGATCGGCCATCGAGGTACCTTCATAGCCCCGTTCCCAAAAAAGCAGCATCGCCGCCTCTAGCGCTGCGTCCTTGTCGAAGCTGATCGGTCGTCCGGTCTTTCCATTCGTTCTCTTCGTTGTTTTCGTTGTTCTCGCTGTTTTCATACGTATGCTCGCCACTTTTCATTTTAGAGTACAGAATCGTGAATCCGATACGCGTTGCGCTACATCTGTAACAAGTGTTCCATAATAGCGAGGCTAGAGAGGGTGTAAGGAGAACAAAATGGGAGCACTTGATGGGAAGGTAGCTGTAATCACTGGGGGCAATAGCGGGATCGGCCTGGCTACGGCCAAGCGCTTTGTGAAGGAAGGGGCCTACGTGTTTATCACCGGGCGCCGGCAAGCGGAGTTGGATACGGCGGTATCGCTGATCGGGAAGAATGTAACGGCCGTACAGGGAGATGTCTCGAAACTCGATGATCTTGATCGTCTCTACGAAACGGTGCGAAAGGTGAAGGGACGCGTGGATATTGTCTTCGCCAATGCCGGCGTCGTCGACCCTGTTCCACTTGCGGAATCGACGCCCGATCAGTTTGACAGGGACTTCGACCTGAACGTTCGCGGGACGTACTTCACGGTGCAGAAAGCGCTCCCGCTGCTGAGCGACAAGGGATCAATCATCCTCTCCGGATCGGCCGCTTGGCAGATGGGCATTCCCGGCTTCGGCACGTATTCGGCGACGAAGGCAACGTTGGTTTCCTTCGTCCGGAGTTGGACGGCTGAGTTGGCCAGCCGCGGCATCCGAGCGAACGTGATCAGTCCTGGACCGACGGAGACGCCCATGATCCACGTCGGCTCTAAAGGATCTCCGGAAGGTACAAGCGATTACTTCCGCAAGATGATTCCGATGGGACGACTTGGAACGGCGGACGAACTTGCATCCGCAGCCGTATTCCTCGCTTCCGACGAGAGCAGCTTCATCACTGGGATCGACTTGCCAGTCGATGGCGGTACCGCCTCCAGATAAGCCGGCGTTGCAACGGAGCGGGATAGGACTCATTCTCCCGCGCCTTCACCAACTTCACCCAGGAGATTCACAATGGCAACGAGTGACATTGAAAAGGTATTGACTGTGTTTCAAGGCATTGAAGCCAGGGATGCAGACCTTGCAACCAAGTACATACACCCAACGAAATACAAACAACACAACCCGCGCGCGGCCGACGGCATTGCCGGCGTGAAGGAGTGGATATCCCAGCTTTCACCTGAGAAGAGTCCTCTGAAGACGATTCGCGCCTTTCAGGACGGACCCTACGTCTTCACTCAGGAGGAGGGGAATGTCTTCGGCAAGAGTGTCTTCTTCGACATCTTCCGATTTGAGGATGGTCTGATAGTCGAGCACTGGGTCTTTTCCGCAAAAGCGGCACCTCCCAATGAGAGTGGGCACACTCAAACCGACGGGCCAGCTCAGGCAAAACTCTCAGAAGACAAAGAGAAAAACAAGTCGATTGTCCGGGAATACTACGAGACCATTCACATCTCTGGAGACCACAGTAAAATCCCGCAATACTTTTCTGGAGATCATTGCATCCGCCACGAACCCGGCGTCCGCGATGGAGTCGCGGCATTCAAACGTGACCTGGAAGAACTCACGAAACACAGAAGCATAGATGAGATCAAGTTCGTGTTGGGACAGGGAGACTTCGTTTTTATAGCTGCCAGGGGATCGCATGAGGGCAACCCTTGCGTTTACGTCGACCTATACCGAGTTGAAGACGGGAAGATTGCAGAGCGCTGGGGATTCCCCGATGAGATTCCGCCTCAAGAGCAATGGAAGAACAACAACGGCATGCTTTAGGTCATATGTTGTCGTCTCATTGATGTTTCACTTCAGATTTCAATTGAACTACGGAGGATGACATGACCGATAAGATCCAATGGGAAGCGATCGAATGGCCCAAGGACATGGCTCCCAGCCGTTGCCCAATCCATTTCACGAATGAGTTTGAGGTCGCAGTCTCTCCTGAAACGATCTGGTCATTGCTCGTAGATCCCGAGGCCTGGCCCAGCTTCTACCCAGGCGTCGATCACGTTCAACCGCTGGACGGAGATGAGTCGTTTCGCCTCGGCACGCGGTTCGAAACCAATCTTGCCGGACAAGACGTACTTGCATCCGTGCAGGAGTTCGAACCCACGACGCGGATCGCCTGGTACGGCGGTCCGAAAGCCTCCGAGGACTCCAAGGCCTACCACGCGTGGATCATCACGCGGACGCCGAAGGGATGCCACCTCTGGACCGAGGAGACGATGAAAGGCCCGCTCTGGATCGAGTTGGCTAAGAAAGCTCCCGACGCTTTTTGGCGCACACACGAGAAACTTCTTGCGGACCTCGCCAAAGTCGCGATTGAACGCGAAGGCTCTCGCACCACAGAAGCAGCGGTTCGGTGAACGCCCGAACCGGCAAGTGAACTTGGGGTCATCACAACAATCGACTATGCAATTTCAACTTCAACACTGATAGAGGAGGATTCCTTGAGCTACTCAATTATAGGTGCCGGCAAAGTAGGCCAGGCGCTCGCCAGAGCGTTCGCCCGCAATGGAGTCACAGAATGGGGGAGGTTCGCATGCGCATTTTGACGTTAGCCGTGCTTATCGCCGGCTTCGCTACTCTGATCGCGGTCCCGGCGGGCTTGCAGGCGCAGGAGCCGCCAAAGAATATAGTCATCACTCCCTATATAACGTCACCGCTGGAGGGCGATCCGTCGCGCGTGGTGCGTCTGACAACAGTCTTGGTCCCGGCCGGCGGCGCAACCCCATTCCATCGCCATCCCGGCGATCAGTGGGAAATGGTGCAGGAAGGCTGGATCACCTACACGGCTAAGGGCGAAGAGCCGAAGGTCTTGAAGGCAGGCGATGCGGTCTACATTCCGCGCGGCACCGTTCACCGCAACCAGAACCTCAGCAGTCGGGCTGTCCGCACCGTTGAACTGATGATCGTCGATAAAGACAAACCACACACTGAACCCGTCAACTGAGCGGCGGCGTTCAGAACCGCTGGTGCGCGCGACGCATGAGTGT
>Ga0182015_10001370_pt1 | contig 32324 bp, 30 predicted proteins | sample 712P3MmetaG_FD_120478 | JGI IMG/M metagenome (GOLD analysis project Ga0182015, IMG submission 120478) | Permafrost microbial communities from Stordalen Mire, Sweden - 712P3M metaG | ecosystem: Environmental > Terrestrial > Soil > Wetlands > Permafrost | place: Sweden: Stordalen | collected...
GGCCCCACCCTAAGCGATAGATCGGCCTACCCTGTCTGCGAAGCAGATGGGGAGGGCGATGGATAGGAGACGCAAGGTGGAGCTATTCGAAGAGATCAGGCGGGAACATGTGCATGGAGCCGGTACGATTCGCGCGGTTGCGAAGAAGCTGGGCGTGCATCGACGGATGGTGCGGCAAGCGCTGGCCAGTGCGATTCCTCCGGAGCGCAAACTGGCGGTGCGGAATAAGCCGAGGCTAGGTCCGGTGATGGAGTTCATTGACGAGATTCTGCGTGCGGACGAGAGGGCTCCGCGCAAGCAGCGGCACACCGCGCATCGCATCTGGCAGCGAATCCGGCAAGAGCGCTCGGAGCGAGTGGCGGAAGCGACGGTGCGGCGATACGTGCGGGAGCGCAAGCAAGAGTTCGGACTCACGGGGCGAGAGACGTTTGTGCCGCAGGTCTACGACTGGGGCGGTGAGGCGCAGGTGGATTGGTACGAAGCCATGGCCGAGATCGGGGGCGAGCGCCAGTCGGTTCATCACTTCGCAATGCGCTCGATGGCCAGTGGTGGAGCATTTCACGTTGCCTACTATCACGCCACACAGCAGGCCTTTCTGGAAGCGCACGAGCTGGGGTTCAGCTATTTCGGCGGGGTGTTCCGGTGCCTGCGCTACGACAACCTGAAGAGCGCGGTGAAGAAGATTCTGCGCGGGCATCAGCGGGAAGAGACGGAGCGATTGATCGCGTTCCGCTCGCACTGGGGATTCCAGACGGAGTTCTGCAACCCGGCACGGGGCAACGAGAAGGGCGGAGTCGAGGGCGAAGTGGGGTATTTCCGCCGGAACCATCTGGTGCCGGTGCCGCAGGCGAAGAATCTGGAAGAGCTGAACGAACAGTTACGAAGTTATTGTCACCAAGACGAACAGCGGCGGATCGCAGGCAAGCCGATGCCAGTCGGGGAGGCGATGAGGATCGAACGCGAGCATCTGCTGCCGCTGACGGCGGAAGGATTCGAACTGGCGGAGATCAGTTTCCCGACGGTAGATAGTAAGGGTTGCGTGAAGGTGCGCACGAACTTCTACTCGACACCATTGAAGCCGGGCACTCGTCCGCAAGCGAAGCTGCTGCCGGCTTATGTCGAGATCTGGCAGGAGCGGGAGTGCGTGGCGCGGCACGAGCGCAGTTTCGGTCGCTATGAGCAGGTGCTCGATCTGGAGCACTATCTCGACGTGCTGGAGAAGAAACCGGGAGCGCTGGCGGGATCGAGTCCGTTGCGGCAGTGGCGCGAACGCGGACGCTGGCCAGAGAGTTTCGACCGGCTGTGGCTGAGTTTGCAAGAACGACACGGCAAACACCCTGGCTCGCGGGAGATGATCGAGTTACTCGCACTCGGCAAGCGACACGGCTGGGAGCGGCTGCAGCAGGCGGTGAAGACGGCACTGGCTTTGGGTTGCACGGACGCGGCCGCAGTGCGGCACTTGCTGACGGCAACGGAACTGGATCGTCCGCGCGCTGAGTTACTTGAACTGAACGGACTGGAACGCTACGAGCGACCGTTGCCACAGATGAACGAGTATGACCAGTTACTCAGCATCGCGGCCGCCGCTACGGAGGTGGCGCGATGAAAGAGCAAACACAGGCTCTCGAACACGCCAGCGTAAAGCAGTATTGCAAGGCGCTGCGCGTTCCGATGATCGGAGCGCACTTCGTGCAACTAGCGGAGCAGGCCATCAAAGAACAGCGCAGTCATATCGGTTATCTGGAGGCGCTGTTGACGATGGAGTCGGAAGAGCGCGACCGGCATGCCATTCAGCAACGGGTGCGCGATGCCAAGCTGCCACGGTTGAAGACGCTGGAAGAGTTCGACTTCAACCAGGCGCGACAGATTCCGGCGGCGAAGATCCGCGAACTGGCCGAGGGCGGCTATATCGAACGCGCCGAGCCAGTGGTGCTGATGGGCGAATGCGGCACGGGTAAGACGCATCTCGCGACGGGCCTGTGCGTTGCCGCGTGCCGACAGAAGCGACGGGCGCGATTCACCACCGCTGCGAATCTGGTCAACGAGTTGGTGGAAGCCCGGCAACACAATGCGGTGAAGCGAGTACTGGCGCGCTAGTTGCGCTATGACGTGATCGTGCTCGATGAAGTCGGCTACGTGCCGCTGGCCGACATTGGAGCGGAGTTCTTGTTTCAAGTGATCGCCGAACGCGCCGAGCGGGCTACGTTGATCGTGACCACGAACCTACCGTTTTCCGAGTGGACGCAGGTGTTTCCGAATCCGCGCTTGTGCAAGGCGTTGCTGGACCGCATCACCGACCGAGCGCACATCATCGAAACCGGTGCCGAGTCCTACCGCTTTCGCAGAACCTTGGAGGTGCGCCAGAAAAAGAAAGCATCGTAGGCGGCTGCCTCTATAGCGCTGCGCAGGGGAAGGAACTCAAACGCCGTTCCTTCCCCTGCACCCCATCCTGGCTGCAACCGCAAGACCGGACAGCCATCCTTATTAATACAGGTGGGGCCAAATGTGAGTATCAAGGTGGGGCCAAATCAGGTTGTCAAACGCAGAAGTCCGGTTTGCTGAGGGATTATCGCGAATAAGGGGCATATTTCGCGTATTTTGGGACATGAGGCAGGCAGAAGTCACTGCAGTTAAGACTGTGTGGCGGAGAGAGTGGGATTCGAATCCACGACAAAACGTACCTGCAACAACTTACAGAGCACGGACGGCTAATAAGTACATCGAAGAACCGGCAAGAACACGTTGAGTGATTGCCAAATGATTGCCATAACTTTCCTCCTTTGTTAAAAGTGTTCCGATTAATACCAACCTGGGAACTGGTACGTTATAGGGAACTCAATGGCGAGTCCCCTACGTTCCAAGTGGCGGGAGACGGTTCAAAGGAGGGTGAGACGTTGGCAAACTATGTGATAGTGGGCGCTGGTGCAGCTGGGCTCTACACGGCATATAAGCTTCTTACCTCGGGAAAGCTTCAGAACACAGACACCGTCAAGATTTATGAATGGAGTGAACGCGCTGGAGGGCGTATCTTCACCTACCGTTTCCAGGAACCCGCCGCTTGGGAAAAACAGGGTCTATACGTGGAACTCGGGGGCATGCGATTTGCAGCGGACCCATGTTTTCCACATCTGCCTTCAAACAACTGCGAGGGACACGTTCTGGTGCAAAGCATGATCCTCCAGCTCGGATTGCAGGACAAAGTGCGCGAATTTCCGCAGTCTTCCAACCGGTTGTACTATTTTCGCGGTAGCAATGTATATGAGCAGAATTTAACACCCCAGGCGATGCACCAGCTTCCGTATGGCTTCAATAAGCAATTCTTTGACTTCATCAGCCAGATTCCGCAGAAGCCTGATCCAAACCCAATAACAGCAGACAATGTTCTTGGACAGATAGGCTCCGACTTCGCCTCCAATCTCGGCTCATCAAATGCATTCCGTGCAAAGTGGTGCCATTACTTCGCTGCGGGGAAAGTACCTGCTTCAAACGGAACTGCCTCGTTCCCCGCAGGAACCGCTATACGCGACATTGGCTACTGGAACCTCCTCTATGACCAGCTCGGGGACGAAGGATTTGACTACTCCGCCGACGGTACGGGGTACACCTCAAATGTTATCAACTGGAACGCTGCGGACGCGATGCAAGCCAACAATGACTACAGTTCCACGACGCAGTACAAACGGCTGGATGGCGGATACAGCCAGCTTTTTGAATCGATGGCCGATGTCATCGAGAAAAAAGGGGGACAGATTCACTACGGGAAACGACTTCTGTCCTTGGAGGAATCTCCTGATCGGACACAGACGCACTGCACTTTTATTGACACGAATGGCGCTTCAGAAACTGAGATTGCGGACTTCCTATTTCTTGCCATGCCCCGTCGGTCTCTTGAGATGATTGCAGACGAATGTCCGCAGACCTACATGCTTAATCGGCCCGAGGTAAAGCTGTGGATTGAGTCATCGATCGATCAGCCGGCCATTAAGGCAGTCATGGTGTTTGACGAACCATGGTGGACCAGCCCAGGGTGTGCCTATCCTCCCAACCTGGTCTGGCCGTCCGATGCTCCGAAACCGGCTCCTGCGGCGGAGCAGCAAGTTGGAGGGGCGACGATCACAGATCTGCCCCTGAGAATGATTTACTACTTCGGCAATAACGTCCCGAATGGCCCTGGAAATCAGAATGGGCCGTACGTTCTTTTAGCTAGCTACGATGATATGAGCTACACGGATTTTTGGCGCCAACTGGAGCTTTCTGGCGATTATTCCGCCCCACCCTCTTCACTACGTCAACCTCTTAGTGGTCCGACAGAAGTTGATCCACAATCCTCATTCGCACAACTGCTTCGCAAGCAGCTTGCGGAGCTTCATGGAATCGATGTAGAAAAAGTTCCATTGCCTCGCGCAGTGTATTTTCAAGACTGGGGGCAGGATCCCTTTGGCGGTGGCTATCATGGCTGGGCAGCGCACTACAACATTTGCCAGGCCATGGATTTGATTCGGGCACCGTATGCGAAGATCCTGCGAAACTCGGTCACCAAGACCTTTATCGTCGGCTCTTGCTATTCCTTCGATCAGTCCTGGGTCGAGGGAGCATTCTGTACGGCGCAGTCAGTTCTAGGGGACTTCTTTGGGATGCCTGCTGACCGCTACTCAAGCGGTTATCATCTGGTCTGCGGGCAATCTGACTAGGTGGTCCTGGTGCGGAGACGAGTCCATCTACGCGGAGATTTCTGAATGGGAAATGGTAGTGAATACGACGTTATAGTGATTGGTGGGGGGCCCATTGGACTTGCTTCTGCCTATCATCTGAGCAAACGTCGTGTCCGTTCATTGGTCTTGGAACAATTCACGTTTGCGAACCAATTGGGCAGTTCGGCCGGAATCTCCCGTCAATTTCGGATACCGTACCCTGAGCGATACATGGTGAGTCTCGTGCGGCAGTCAATTCCTTTTTGGGAGGAGCTGCAAGCGTTTACCGCTGTTAAGTTACTCGATCAAGCAGGCACTCTCTGGTTCGGAGACAAAAGCGTCCACACCTCTGAAGGAAATATCGCCGATGCTGAGAAAGCGCTAGATGCAGAAGGCATCGCCTACTCTTCCCTCGATCGGGGAGCACTTGAATCCGAATATCATTTTACAAATTTGCCTGAGAACTATGTGGGTCTCTTTCAAGCACAAGGGGCTAGCATCAATCTGCGAGAGACAATAAGGACACTGATTGAGATCAATGGCCGTTCAGACTGCGTTACGCTGAAAAGCGAGGCACCGGTAACGTCGATCCAACCTAAACAGGGCAAGTTTCATATCACGACTCCCCTAGGCGTGTTCGTTTCGTCAAAGCTAATCCTTGTACCCGGACCCTACGCCAATAGCATTTTTCGCATGCTGAGATTTCAGATCGAGGCAACTTACTGGAACATGACAAGCGCATATTTCAAGGTGCTGGACCCCAGAGTGACGTTTCCTACGTGGTTTGTGTTCCAGCAGCCTCAAGGGAGCAATGGAAACCAGTTTTACGGGTTCCCCGAACTCAGCTGGAATAATCCTGGATATGTTAGGGTGGCTTCGGATTTTGTAATCAAGCCTATCCGCTCGCCCGCACAGCGATCGTTTATCCCTAATAAGAAGGAACTGTCATTTACCACGAATTGGGTGCGTCAGCACATGAAGGGTATCGATCCCGCCCCCGAGTTCACATCCACTTGCTTAGTGTCTCTCAGCAAGATTGCGAACAAAGAATTGCTTATCGACTTTGCTCCGCCGAGTGTTCCCGGACACGAAAATATAGTCCTTTACGCTACGGGCTGGGCCGCTAAATTCGTGCCAATTCTGGGCCGCATCCTCGCAGATCTCGCCTTAGATGGGCGAACGTCTTTTGACATATCAAATTTTCAGACAGGCAACAAATATTTAGCGGCTCTATAGGACCGTCCTGGCCCGTTTAACGCACAGCGATGTAGTCGATTTCGATTAGCGCGTCGAGTGGAATTCGGTCAGCTTGAATCGCCGCGCGTGCGGGTCGGTTGTTGCCGAGTATCTTCTCGTATACGACATTCACTTTCTCGAAATCGTTGAGATCCCTAAAATACACGGTCACCTTGACCAGCTTGGCCGGGTCGCTTCCAGCAGCACGGAGTACGGCGAACATATTCTGGATTGCCTGGGCCATTTGTCCATCGGCAGTTTGGGCGACAATCTTTCCCTGCTTTGGATCTATCCCAAGCTGCCCGGCCCCAAAGACCAAATTGCCAGCGACCATAGCCTGGCTATAAGGTCCAACCGGTTTGGGTGCGTCGGGAGTATAGATTGCATAGGGCTTCGATCCACATCCCGAGAGCACAGCGGCTCCGCACAAAACTAAGCACGCTAGCGTTCGCTTTAAGAGTTTCAATCGATGTCCTCACTCTCATCAGATAATGACGTTCAGCCACTCACTGGTTGTTCATTGTCAACTTCACGCGAGTAAGCAGAATATATACACTGGGTGCGTTTTTTGGGAAAGAGGGGAAAGAAAGACCCCGGCTCCTGAATGGCGCCCCCCTCCCCTGCCCATCGCTGAGATTGATGCGAATTAAACGGGCCTCCCAATCCTCCCGGAGGATTAGTGCCGGAAGTCTATTGGGATGTGGTCGGCAGTCCGAATGCCTTCGGAAGCCCATTGGCAAACGGACGGTCACCGGAAGTCTGAAAGGAGTCCATCAGTAATCCGACTTCCATAAGAAGTCTTGTGGAAGTCCATAAGACTTCCGACTGCCTACGGAAGTCCGATAGAAGTCTAAGGGACTCCGGTTCGCCATCTGTTTTCCTTGTCTACCCAAAAGCAATCCGCTAGGGTTCGCCAGATCTAGTAGGAAATGGGGACCTTATATGCCAACTATTGTGTTCGCAAGTCCAAAAGGCGGAGTCGGCAAATCGACCGCAGCGGTCCTGCTGGCAAGTGAACTGGCGGGGCACGGCGGAACCGTAACGATGATCGATGCCGACCCGAACAGGCCACTCAGCCAGTGGGCCAACCTTCCTGGTAAGCCCGAAAAGCTCACAGTTCTCGACACCGCAACGGAGGATTCGATTATCGATATCATCGAAGCGGCAGCGCTCCGAACAACCTTCGTCATCGTGGATCTGGAGGGCACAGCTTCCATGATGGCCGGTTATGCGATGAGCCGTGCTGACCTTGTCATCATCCCAACACAAGGATCGAACCTTGACGCCACGGAGGCCGTGAAGGCCATCAAGCTTGTAAAAAGCCAGGAAAGAGCGTTCCAGCGCAAAATTCTTTTTGCCATTTTATTTACGCGTACCAGTGCCGCGATCCGACCGCGGACGCTGCAAAGCATTGAAACGGAATTCGCCCAAAACAACACGCCAATGTTTGGTTCACAGGTTCATGAACGCGAGGCATATCGAGCTATTTTCGCGTTCGGCGGAACCCTGACAGACCTTGATCCGAGCCAGGTCTCAAATCTTCCGGCAGCCAAGTTGAATGCAACGACCTTCGCCGGAGAAGTTATCGAGATGCTCAAGGCTAATGCCAAAGGTGAGAAGAGAACTGACGAGCCCGTGCAAGAGGAGATGGCATGATGTCGAAAACACGGACAAGTATTTTTGGAGATGACGATGCTGAAGTCCTGGATGTGACAGGCTTTGCACCAAAGTCGAAAACCGACGACAAAGCGCCGCGCGCCGAGCAGGTGAGGGCAGTCTCACAGGCCGCCAACTTCCGCAGTCGTGAACCGACGACCGCGAAGGCAGCACCAAAAGAAACGAAGCGAATCCCGCGTCAGGACTACGGCATGGCAACGATATGGGACGCTGACATCCTAATCTGGGCGGCGTCTGTGCTTTGCGACATGAAGAATCGCGGCACGAACGATATTCCGCGCGAACTCAAGTTCCAGCCGCACGATCTGCTCAAAGCCATTTCGCGCGGTACTGGTGGCAAGGACTACGTGCAGCTCAAAGACTCAATGGAGCGACTCAAGGCAACGGTAGTCACGACGAATATCCGTGCCAAGCGCGGGCACAAGACAACGATGTTCAGCTTGATCGACCAGTGGGATGACCTTGTCGATGCACAAACCAAAGAGAGCAGGGGGATGACCCTCACAGTCTCTGACACCGCGGCGCATGGTCGAGCTCATCGCATGGCTGAAGGACGCTCGCGAGCTTCGCAGGCCGCATCCGCTGCTCATCATTGCGGTCTTTATTGTTGTCTTTCTGGAGATCCACCCTTTTCAGGATGGCAACGGCCGCTTAAGCCGCATTCTGACGACGCTGCTCTTGCTGCAGGCGGGTTACGCCTATGTGCCCTACAGCTCTCTGGAGAGCGTGATAGAGAATAACAAGGAGTCCTATTACCTGGCTTTACGCCGGACGCAGGGCACGCTGCACAGCGAAAAGACTGACTGGCAGCCGTGGCTTTTGTTCTTTCTGCGCGCGCTGCAGCAACAGAAGCGCCGCCTTGCTGCGAAGGTGGAGAGGGAGAGGGCCGCTCTCTCTGCATTGTCTGAATTGGCGGTGCACATCATGGATTACGTGCAGGCCCACGGCAGGGTCACTACCCGTGACATGGTGCGCGAGCACAAAGCCAGCCCGAACACGGCCAAGGCGACCTTCGCCAATCTGGTGAAGAAGGGACTTCTGGTGCGTCACGGGGCGGGGCGGTCTATTTGGTACGGGCTGTCGTGATGATCTTTTGCCGGATGGAGGAAAAATCTTCATATATTGCAGTAGTATTAGGCTTCCCCCGTTCAGGTGCCGGTCAGTGATTGAAGGATGAGGGATTACTCTGCGCCCAACATTCGCACTGACACGAAAATCCTGATCTGATAGACATTTCTGTAACCGCTATACGGTCATGATTTCTATCAATTCAGCTAATTTTGGCTTTCTCAAAGCCGACAACCCCCAATTGGTGCGCCTCGGGGCGCTCGCTGAACACTATTTTCAGGACGACCCCAATACCTGCCTTATCAAACTCAGACAGTTCGGTGAGTTGCTCGCCCAGACAACCGCCGCAAGTGCAGGCCTTTTTGCTTCGCCGGAAGAACCTCAGGCCGACCTGCTACGACGCCTGAAATTCGAGCGTATTTTGCCGGGTGAGACTGGTGACCTCTTTCACCAGCTCCGCATCGCAGGCAACCGCGCCACTCACCATCAGGCCGGTACTCATGCCGAAGCACTGGCATCGCTGAAGATCGCGCGGCAGCTCGCCATCTGGTTCTATCGCACCTTTAAGAAGGATCAGAAGTTTTCTCCCGGCCCATTCGTGCCGCCTCCCGATCCTGCCGCCGCGAGCCATGCCCTTCAGGAGGAGTTGGCTCGCCTGCGAAAGGTACTCGAAGAAACCCAGACTGAGGCCACGCGCGCGCGCGTAACTGCCGAGCAGGAACAACGAGCAAGACTTAAGGCGGAAGAGCAGGCGGCAAAGGAGCGCGCTGACCGGGAGATATGGGAGAAGCTTGCCCAGGAAGCGGAGTCCGCACGGGCAGCTTCCAACCGGCAGCTCGCGACGCAGCAGGCAGCGGCTGAAGCAGCGCCCCCTGCCCAGAGTGCTGGCATTGTCGCTCAGGCAGAGCAAGCCGCAACAGCCCTTGAAATCGACGAGCAAGCCACGCGTGCCCTCATCGATCAACAGCTACGAAACAGAGGCTGGGAAGTTGATACCGAAACGCTCCGCCATAGTCTCGGGACACAGCCCGTGAAGGGCCGCAATATGGCGATCTCCGAATGGCCGACACGCAACGGTCCCGCAGACTATGCGCTCTTCATCGGTACACGCTGCATTGCCGTCGTCGAGGCCAAGCGTCGCAACAAGAATGTGTCGGCCGTCCTACGTCAGGCGGAGCGTTACTCCGCAGGGTTTCGCGTAGGGGAGGGGGTTGAGGTCTTCGGCGGGCCGTGGGGCGAGTATGTCGTGCCTTTCGTGTTCTCTGCCAACGGAAGACCTTATCTTAAACAATTGGAAACCCAGAGTGGCATCTGGTTCCGCGATGCGCGACGGCGCACCAATCATGCCCGCGCTCTTACGGACTGGCCGACGCCGGGCGGACTGGAAGGCGCATTCGACATCGATGTTCCGACAGCGGAGCAGGCCCTCAAGGAGCAGTCATTTGATTTCGCGTTTCCCCTTCGCAAGTATCAGGAGAAGGCTATTCGGAAGGTAGAGGACACCCTAGCCAAAGGGGAACGACGCATGCTCCTTGCGATGGCGACGGGGACCGGCAAGACCAAGCTCGCCATCGCGATGCTCTACCGTCTGCTTGCGGCCAAGCGCTTCCGCAGGGTGTGTTTCGTCGTGGACCGCAACGCCCTCGGAGTGCAAGCGGCGGGCGAATTTAAAACTACGCGAATCGTCAGCGTCCGCACTTTCGCCGATATCTTCGGCATCAAAGAATTGGCGGACATCGCTCCGGAATCGGAAACCAAGGTCCATCTCTGCACCATTCAGGGACTTGTGAAAAGAGTCCTCTACGCAGGCGAACCGGCTGATGTACCTCCGATCGATCAGTACGACCTTATGGTGGTTGATGAATGCCACCGCGGCTACCTGCTGGATCGCGAGATGTCGGACGCCGAGCTCAGCTTCCGCAGCCAGGACGACTACATTTCCAAGTACCGCCGGGTACTGGAACACTTCGATGCGGTGAAGATAGGCCTGACGGCGACGCCGGCCCTGCACACGGTCGATATCTTCGGCAAACCTGTCTACACCTATCCCTACCGCGAAGCCGTCATCGATGGCTGGCTGGTAGATCACGAGCCGCCCATCCAAATCACCACGGCCCTCAGTCAAAGCGGGATTACCTTCGGCAAGGGTGAGTCGGTGGAAATGATCGACTCTCGCAGCGGTACGGTCGATCTGGCGGAATTGCCCGACGAGCTGCATTACAACGTCGAAGAATTCAATAAGCTGGTGGTCACCCAGCCTTTCAACCGCGTCGTCGCCGAGGAACTCGCCAAGCACATCGACCCAAACCTTCCGGGTAAAACGCTGGTTTTTGCGGTGAGCGACGCTCATGCCGACATCATCGTCGCCGAGCTTAAGACGGCATTTCGGAACGCTTACGGTGAAGTCGAAGATGCCGCGATCCGCAAGATCACAGGCAGTGTGGACCGCGTCGGAAGCCTGATTCTTTCCTTCCGCAATGATGAGCTTCCCAAGATCGCGGTCACCGTCGATCTGCTCACCACCGGCATCGACGTGCCCCGCATCGAGAACCTCGTTTTCTTAAGGAGAGTCAATAGCCGCATCCTTTATGAGCAGATGCTCGGACGCGCCACCCGCAAATGCGACGAGATCGGCAAAGATACCTTCCGTATCTTCGACGCGGTGGACCTTTACCCGCATCTTCAGGAACTCACCTCGATGCGGCCCGTGGTGGTTAATCCGACGATCACCTTGGAGCAGCTTTTCGATGAGTTGGCACAGGTCAGCAGCGAAGAACATCGCCAGATCGTCCGCGACCAGATCCTTGTCCGGCTTCGCCGGCAACTCAAGCGCCTTCCGGAGAATGCACGCAAGGAATACGCAACGTCAGCGGGGGAATCTCCAGAAGCCACGCTAGACCGCATGCAGAATGAGCCTCCAGCAACGATGGCGCAATGGATTAAGGCCCGCCCCGGCATAGGACGCATTCTCGATTGGACTTCCGACACGAAAGACCCATTGTGGGTGCCTATCTCACATCACCCGGACGAAGTGGTCGCTGTAACGCGTGGCTATGGTGCAGCTGCCCGGCCTGAAGATTTCTTAACCGGCTTTACGACTTTTGTGCGTGACAATCTTAATAAAATTGCAGCCCTCACGGTGCTTGTACAACGTCCCCGCGACCTTACCCGCGCCTCGTTGCGCGAATTGAAGCAGCAACTGGACACCCTCGGCTATTCCGAAGCGGCCCTGCGAAGGGCATGGACTGATACCAAGAATGAAGACATCGCTGCCTCCATTGTCGGGTTTGTCCGCCAGGCGGCCATCGGAGATGCCCTCATTCCGTACCACGACCGGGTGCAAGGAGCCGTGCGGCGGATTCTTGCGAGCCGCCAATGGACCGAAATCCAGCGCCGCTGGCTGAAACGCATCGGCGAGCAGCTCGAACGCGAGATTGTCGTTGACCGCTCCGCGCTTGACGAAGAGCCTTTTCGCGCTGATGGTGGATTCGCCCGGCTGAATAAAATATTCGATGGCAATATGGAAGCGATCTTAGGCAGCATTCAGGAGGAAGTATGGCGGGCGGCAGCATAGCAAAGGCGGTGAACGGGAAGGGGAGTACAACCCGCGATATCGTCGCCAAGCTCTGGAATCTGTGCAATGTGCTGCGGGATGACGGGATCACGTACACCGATTACGTAACCGAGCTGACTTTTCTTCTGTTCCTCAAGATGCTTGCCGAAACCGGGCACGAGGAGCGCCTGCCTAAAGCCTATCGCTGGGAAAAGCTTGACCACGGTGAGGGGCTCGATCAGCTGGAATATTACCGCCGCCTGCTGCTCGATCTCGGCAATCCCAAAGTAACCAAAGATCCTGTCGTCCTTTCCATCTTCGCCGACGCGCAAACCAAGCTGCGCAAGCCCACCAACCTCAAGGCGCTGACGGATGCCATCGACAAGCTCGACTGGTTTTCCGCGCGAGAGGAGGGCCTAGGTAATCTATACGAAGGCTTGCTGGAAAAAAACGCCGCCGAGAAGAAATCAGGCGCCGGCCAGTACTTCACGCCGCGGCCACTGATTGACTGCATGATTCGCTTGGTAAAGCCGCAACCGGGCGAGCTTATCCAAGACCCGGCTGCTGGCACCGGGGGGTTCCTCGTCGCCGCCGACCGCTATATTAAGGACCATACAGACGACCTCTACAAACTCTCCGAAAAAGGCGCGTTTTTTCAGCGACATAATGCGTTTGTTGGCCTGGAACTCGTACCAGACACGCATCGGCTATGCCTGATGAATCTGATGTTGCATGGTATTGAGAGCCTAATCGGAAGCGGCGACACCTTGTCACCCGAAGGAGAGCGCCTCGGTAAGGCCGATATCATCTTGACGAACCCGCCCTTCGGCACGAAGAAGGCAGGGGGCCGGCCGACGCGCTCGGATTTTTCGGTCACGGCCGACACTTCCAATAAGCAGCTTGCCTTCGTTGAGCATATCGTTCGGGCGCTCAAACCCGGAGGTCGAGCGGTCGTTGTGCTTCCTGACAATGTCCTTTACGGAGAAGAAAATGGTGTGGGCCGACAGTTGCGCATTTGGATGATGGAGCTTTGCGATGTTCATACGATTCTCCGTCTCCCGACCGGCATTTTTTATGCCCAGAGCGTTAAAACCAACGTCGTGTTTCTCACCCGAGGTAAGAACGACAAGGCCAACACAAAGGGCGTTTGGGTGTATGACATGCGGGCGAATATGAATGTCTTCGGCAAGACCAAGCCGCTCACGGTCGCCGATTTCGAACCTTTCGATAAAGCGTTCGGGAAAGATCCGCTGGGGAAGGCGAAACGAAGGGATGAAGGGGAGGAGGGGCGATTTCGCTTTTATAGTCGCGCGCAGATCAGCGCTCGGAACGACGCCCTCGATATATCTTGGCTGAGAGATACCAGCAATGATCCAGAAGACGAAATGACGGAGCCAGATGAGTTGGCCGCCGCAATCATGACTCATCTGAAGAACGCGCTTGAAGAGATCGAAGCGTTTAGTGAAGAAATAGTCACGCCGCGCGGGGAGAGAGCATGAGCGCGCTTCCTAGGGGGTGGAAAACGGTTTCGCTTGGAAAGGTTTCCGAAGTGAACCCGCGAGAACCTGGCCCCCCTGATCACACAAGATTTGTATCCTTTGTTCCGATGCCAGCGGTCTCAGATACAGAAGGCGTGATTATGAGTCACGGCACTAAACGTTTTTCTGATGTTGCAAAAGGGTACACTCGCTTTCGTGAACAGGACGTGATCTTCGCCAAAATCACCCCCTGCATGGAGAACGGAAAAATTGCTGTCGCTATTGGCCTCCATGGAGGCTTCGCCTGTGGATCAACTGAATTTCACGTTCTTCGTTCAAGCGCGGCGGTTCATCCCGCATACCTGTGGCGATTTCTGAGACAAGCGGCTTTTCGAGAGGAGGCCGAACGCCACATGACGGGAGCTGTCGGCCAGCGTCGCGTGCCGGCACAATACATCAAAGACGCAGTGATCCCTCTTCCTCCAGTGGAAGAGCAGGACCGTATCGTTTCCAGATTGGACGAGCTCCTCGATCACTCCAAGAGCGCCCGTGACGGACTGGCCAGTATTCCTCGGCTGGTCGAGCGCTATAAGCAGGCCATCCTTGCGGCCGCGTTTCGCGGCGAACTTACCGCCGATTGGCGCCGCAAATCGTGCACTAACCCGAAGGGCAGCCCTGCTACCGAGCTCGCAGCGATAAGATCAGCGTGTTTTCGGAAGCGCGGAATTAAGGAAAAACCGGCTCTCCCCCCGTCGTGGACGCCTGACCTTGATTTGCCTGCCTCGTGGGAGTTTGTTTCTGTGGATCAGATGACAACGCTCGTCCAGTATGGCTCTTCAGCTAAAACTTCTGAATCCACCAAGGGTGTGCCGGTACTTCGCATGGGCAATATTTTTGATGGGAGGCTTGACTACACCAATCTTAAATATCTCCCGGCTTCTCACGATGAATTTCCGGAGCTTCTTCTTCGGGAGGGAGACATCCTCTTTAACCGCACCAACAGTGCGGAACTGGTCGGAAAAACGGCTGTTTACTCCGACAGGGGACACCCCATCTCGTTTGCGTCCTACTTGATACGTGTTCGTGTTGTCGGTTATCTACCGGGGCTGCTATCGGCTTACATCAACTCTGCGTTGGGTCGCGAATGGGTGCGGTCGGTAGTCAACCAACAGGTTGGACAGGCCAATGTGAACGGAACCAAACTTCGGGAACTTGGTGTTCCGTTTATGCCGGTCGATGAACAAAAACAACTCTGGTCTCTAATTAACCGAGCCTTCACCAGCATCGATCATCTGTCGAAAGAAGCCACCCGAGCCAATGAACTCTTAGACCGTCTAGACGAAGCCACGCTCGCTAAGGCATTTCGCGGTGAATTAAGGCGTAAACATGCCCAAGAAGCGTCCTAGACTCGAAGCGCCAGTAAGTGAGATTTACGCAAATGCCGTTGACTCCTTGCGTATCGGAATGGAATTTTTCTTGAGGGAACCGAACTATTCCAGCCGAAAGCACGCGATCCTCACACTTTTTCATTCGGTGGAACTCTTTTTGAAAGAGCTGCTGTTTCGAACACATCCCCTCTTTATCTACAAGAACATTGACACGAAGGTAACCGATGATTCCGTGACAGTGGGAATCAGAGATATATTGGCGCGCCTAGATAACATAGGCCTCGGTCTACCGAAGGAACAGCGCTCAACAATCGAAAAAATACAGCTAAGACGAAACCGAATTGAGCATCACCGATACGACCACAAGGAAGAAGACGAAACAATTATCGCGGAGTCGCTCAAGTTCATCCTGTTTTTCGTGGATGAAATCCTTAAGAGGAAACTGGATTTGGATATTGATGCATCACTGTTGAGAGATATCCAGCGGATTGTTTTTGAGCACAATGAATTGTATTGGATCGCCATGCATCGTCTTGACAGCTGGCTTAAGGAAGAATGGCCGTCTTGGGACGAAACGAAAGAAGATACGCCGGACCCGTTTGGCGGCGCCGTTGACTGCCCAATCTGTCGGCAAACATTCCTGGTAATTGGCTATCATAAGAAGCCGTTCTGTTTTCATTGCAATGCTTCTGTAGAGGCCGAAGAATGCAATAGCTGTGGGGCAACTTATCTGTCCAGCGAAGGCTGTGCATGGTGCGGGAAAACGATCGATCCGACAGACTCATCTCAGTCAGCGACTGCTAAGCCGTTTGTGACGGGGAAGGTTCAGCCGCCCAGCGGCCACTAAACAGAAGGGGGCTTCGTTACGCAACTTGCTTCCAGCCCGGCGCAAAGTCCTGGACTACAAACCCCATGTCCCCTTACGATGCGCGGCGCGTACGGACAACAGAGCCTAAATTAGGGTAGCTACGATGAAGGAAAGATTTGAAAAAGACGGACATCACAACCTTATTGATGCCTTGAAACGTCAAGAGTTTGTGGCAGGAAACGTCGAGCTTGCCAACGCGCTTGCTAAGAGCGGGCAGCTCGTCGAATTCCATAAAGGCGACAAGCTTATCACCGAGGGAGGAGAAGACAACGACATCTACCTCCTATTGTCAGGCTCGGTCGCGGTTGTGGTAAAGGGCAACGACATTCGCACCCGCAATGCAGGACAACACGTCGGAGAAATGGCAGCCATTGAGCCTTCGCAAAAGCGCGCGGCTAGCATTGTGGCCCATGACACTCTCGTCGCTCTCAAATTGAGTAGCGCAGACTTCATGTCGCTTGGACATGCATATCCACAGATTTGGTTGACGATAGCGCGGGAGTTATCGCGGCGCCTGCTCCAGCGTAATGATCTCATCTCACCGCCGAACGAATATCCGAAGCTTTTTATTATCTCTTCGGCCGAGGCTTTGACGATAGCCCGCGAGATACAGGCCCAACTGGAGCATGATGTTTTCAGTACAGTATGGAGCCAAGGGGTTTTCTTCGCAGGAGGTTATCCACTTGAGGCGCTGGAAAAAGCAGTGAGCGAGTCCGATTTTGCGGTTGCGGTCGCTCAGCCCGACGACATCGTGGAAATGAGGGGCGAGAAGCATGCTACGCTCCGAGACAACGTGCTTTTCGAGCTTGGACTCTTTATGGGAAAGCTGACTCGACATAGGGCGATACTCGTTCATCCAAGGGTGACAGGACTAAAACTTCCCTCGGACCTCCATGGCCTGACTCTCGCATCCTTCGCCCAAGGGCAGCCTAATGAGTTGCCAGCCCGTTTGGGGCCGGCGTGCAACCAGATTCGCAAGCTGGTCAAGGATCTCGGAGTTCGTACCCTCACCACTTAAATATCTTTCGCAGCCACCTCCCTGCGGTGCCCTCGGTTGGAGTCTGCGTATCGGCTTCAACCGAAACTGGCACCGCGGCCGGAGAAACGCCGACTCTGAACGCCGTCGCCGTAAGCTCAATTCTGGCCCTGGATGAAAGCCTCGCTATGATCAGGGTCAAAAAATTTACCCCTACGGATGGATCGCTCACTATCGACTGCATGGTTTCTATGTCGGTGGGACTGGGAAGCGGCTCGAAGCTTGGATGTGAATGCCATTCGCCCAGATAATTGAACCGGCTGTAATCCTCGCCGGTCCGTGAAAAAAACTCCTGCAGTTGCGTTTTGTGGGCCTTGGGATCGCGGCTAAAACAGGCTTGAGACCCTCCCGAGCGTTGCACTGAAATATCCACAACGCGAAATACCTCGTCGCGAACGTGTTCGCCCATTAGCAGCCCTCCGATTTCTTGCTTCCCCGCTCGGCGCAGTTCACGCTGTAGGCGCTTGATTATCTTTGGTGGCAGAAGAAGCTGCATCTTTATGCTCTGTATACAACTGAAAGATCTTCAAGATTTCTTCTTTGGCTACCTCTGGATCAATCTCTGGTGCGGCGTCCGAGGCAACCGGCGGCCCTACCTCAATCGGGTGAGTTTCAAACGGTTGTTCAAAAATCCAGCCTTTTGCCAGCCCGATCATATACACAGAATTCGGGAACATAGAAGGGCTGCGTGGAATCAGCATATCGATTCCCATCCTGGCCGCGTGCGAAGCAATGACCGTTACATCGGCATCATCGGCTATCAGAGGCGAGCCGGGTGCGCCTCCGTAGTCGATGACAGGCCGCTCGATTGGTTTGCCTTTCTCTAAACACCAGTTCTCTATGGCGCGCCTCATGGAGGCAGGGTCTGGCTCGAACAGTGGACGATACCTGGCAATTAAGCCGCCGAACCCGCCGCCGAAGATTTCAGCCCATAACAACGGCTTTTTCGCAAAAGCCACCGTAGCGCAGAGGAAGTTGAAAACAGAGGCTTCAGCCGTCGCATCGACGATGAGATCGCAGTCTGCGAGGCCCTCGATTAGGGATTCGACACTTCCACTGGATTCCTGACCGCCGAGCCGATGATTGCGTCTCTGGCATGTCGCACCAGCGTTAACCAGCGAAATCTTTCGCGCGACGCTATCGACTTTATGCGTTCCTGCTTCCCGCCAATCCAGATCATGCCTGACGAAATTCTCCGGGAAGAGGAGATCGTCATCGATCAGAAAGAACTTGCCGACACCGCACCGGGCGAATATGACAGCCAGTTTACTGCCGAGAGAACCGCACCCGACAATAGCTACCTTCCGCGCCGCAAGCGGCGCGTGACTTTCGTCAAGCCGCGCCACTACGGGCTGTGCCGGGATAACAGATAACTCGCTCACCGTGTCATTATCTTCGCTGATGCGATACGCCCGAAGGCGAGATTTTCGAACCACCAGCACATATCTGACTGCTGGAATCGTCAGTCCATGCTGTTCTGCCGCTACCTGAAACGCGGCCAAGCTATCGGTAGATGGCAGGGGCTCGTTCGCGGACCAGCGGAATAATGCCACCGACTGCTTATAGCCCTCATATAAAAGGGGGACGGGGAGGGTATTCTCCAACCACTTGTCCCCTTCGGGCATATCGACGGACGTGACGATATGAATATTTACCTCTTCGTGAAAAACAACCACAAGGCTTGCCGTCAGCACTACGCCCTCAGGTATGCCGGCAAGGTATTCTGCCAGCGCCGGTGTCGCCATCAACCGCCTGCCCGTCCCTCGGAGATCCTGCCCCACGGTTGTCTTGTGCCGAGAGGGGACGGCCGCCCGCGCGCCAGTCTGGGGATTCTCGCCCTGCAACAGACGATGAGCACTGAGGATCATGTCTGCGCCGGTGATGTCCGGGTGCCAATTGTCCGAGCCGAACTCAAGGCACAGCTCGCCTCCCGCCCCGTACTGATGCGATGACCAGCGTTCAGTTTCACCGCGTGGCAACACCAAAGGCGGGGAATGAGGGAAATGATCCGGGTAGCGCATGGACACCGGAAATGCGCGACCGGCCACTGAGATATCAGCATCCCATATCAAGCGGAGTGCGTCGTCGATGCGCCACCGGATCGGGGTAAGCCAATCCGCCTCCGCCGCCAGTGCTTCAAGCGCCTGGCGCTCCTGCGGCCATCGCGTGAGATTTTCTAGATACCAGGTCACGCGAAACCGGCAGGTTTGGAAGGCCCCGCGGGCTTATTAGGAAAACTGAAGGGGGCAGCGGCAGGAGTCGCAGGTTTGAGGAGGCCACCTGACGCCATCGCCTTCGCAGCGCGGCCGGCACTGTCGTTCTTCGCGGAAAGCTCGTCTACTGCGACGTCATAATTCAGGCCAGCACGCTTCCGTGTCGTGCCGAATATTGATCGAACAGCGTCGCTGCCCTTTTGATAGGCAATCGCTCCAATAGCGGTTTCGTTGCCTGCACAGCGGCCCTGTTCCTTCTCGGCCGCAAGCACGCCTCTGCTCACCGAACAGCGGACCAGTTCACCCTTCATGCCGAGACGCGTAACGGTCATCGGGCCGTACTCAAATCCAATCGCAAGGCCTAAAGAAGAGGCGTCGGTGCCATTACTCTTCAGCTTCGCAAGAGCAAGATTGAAGCTGCTGCGCATGCCGCCAGCGCACAACGTCATATTACTAATCGTTTCCTTCTCTTCCGTCGTCTGTGCGGTTCCTTCCACCAACAAGCCATGGACGCAATCGCCGATAAACCTTACTTTTCGGCCCGCGAAATCGGTATGCAAGGCGGCATCAAGCTCGCTACGCAAAACGTGCAATGTACGCACAACATGCTTTGCATCAGCGTCAGTCGTGATGTTCTTGGCCACATAAGCCGTGAATCCATCCAGGTCGGCATAGACTGTTGTTGCATCCTGCCGGCGTGAATTCTTTACAGTTAATTCTTCAATGTCCAGAGTGCTGAAAGGCGGCGTATGGCCTGTAAAATCGAATGACCCAATGGGATTTTTCTCCAGGTCTTCTTGCCATTCCTTGACGATTTCATCTGCCGTTGTGCCAAGCTTTGCCTTGTTCTTACAATCCGCGACCTGCTGTCCCGTCAAAGCCGTCCCGTCCTCGTTTTCACTGCTTTTCAGGCCCAGAACTTTCCGTGCTCTGTTTGTCAGAAAAATTCCAACAGCCGTTCCCCCTCCAGCGCGCTTCGCGGCATGATTGGCCGGCTCGCCCAAGAACAGCGGTTCGCGGTGACCGCGGCGCCCGTTGTTAACTGCCAGAGCCAACCCGGTGTCGATCCCGACGCGAACCTTGGCAGCCGGGTGGTCCGCATCCTCTCCGGTCCGCGCCAGGACATCGATTATCAGCTGGCCTATCGCAACCGCCTTCTGCAGACGCTCGGTTTCGGAATCGTACGGTTTGGCGACAACCGCATGAAGTCTCTGATTGTGAAAATCAACAAAGAGTGCATCCACCCGCTGGAGAATTCGATAGACCGCCCGGTAGTGCAAATTCAAGAAGCGAAGCGTGCGGCGGTGACAGGTTTCGCCTTCCACGTCCGTAACATGGAGCATGTCCGACAGATTCACAATGTCCGCATACAGATGCGCACCGTCGATGCGATATGCGACATTGCGCGGTAAATCAGTCAGTGAGGTCTCTTTGACAAATTTCTTAATCTCTATTTTGTTGAGAGGAAGCTCCTCAATACGCGCGTCAATGCGCTCGGACGCCTTTTTTTTTTCCAGCCGCGAGCAGCCATTTCAATTTCCCTTCCACCGACGTTGATTAATAAGGTTATCGGAACTCCTCATCCTCACCACTTCATGTTACTGGCGAAGCCACCCACGCGCAATGAAAGTGTCCACGCCCGGCTCATCTCACCCACCCAGGAATTTAGCGAAGCATAGGAATAATGAGGAAGGGGAGACAGTACCTTAAGTGATATATCGATGCTGTAATCAGAGGTTATAAGACGGTCTTACCCGCCACGAAGACCGATAAATCGCCCCCCGGCCGTACTGCTGTCCGTTAGGCCATGTGCGACTTTCCCACATGCTACTCGTATTGAACATCTTGGCACTTTCATGAAGCATGTCGTAGACCGCCTTCGTAATGTAACTCGAAAAACCCGGTTCACGGATACTGCTCAGCTTGGCAGCGATGTCGGCAGGGCCGCCCACCCAAATGAGATCATTATCGACTCGCACCCCAGCGCGCGCCGCCCGTACCTCTCCTGTGTCAATGCCTACGGATTGGGCAAATTTAAACGAAGACGAAGCGATCGCCGGGTAGAAAGCCGAGAATTTTGGCTGGAGGATCTGCCCAAAGAAATAGTTGATTTTAAGGGCGGCCTTCGCGGCACTCGTGTTTTTGGAGTTTCCAATGAACACGCCCATCACCCGATCACCATCGAAACTACGAATTTGCCCACCCTGAGATTTAATGATCTTCGTAGTGCCCAGGAGATATGATTTGTAAACCTCTGCGGCTATTTGCTGATCGTACATCGCCAATTCAGTTGAATCGGCCAAATCCGCATAAAGAATCGTTACTTCGAGTTTCCTTCCTGCATTACCGAGAGCTAAATCCTTGCTCTCAGGGACGACCTGACCGTCCGTCAGGTCCCAGGACGCCTTGAGTATTGAATCGACGGACTTTTCTAATTCGTCCTCCATGCGCCTACCTCACGAAAAGAGACCGGGTGCCGGCGTTGTGGGCGGAAAAAAGGAATACCGATGCAACCCACGGAACCATAGCCATCGCCATTAAGCCGAAGGCCCAGCGCAGAGCGTCAAACTTCTTTTTCAGGATTACGGAATTCCGCCACACTTGCCCCAGTAAATCCCGCACTCGCGCGGTTTGGTCCTCAGCGATGTATTCGTCGATGAATTTCGATTCCGTTCTCTTCGCGATTTCCCGAAAGTAGATCAATGACTGTTCCCCACCGCTGAGCGTCGGAAATGCGATTTTGTACAAGAACCAGAAGCTGCCGGCAATCATCAGAACGCTAAGTGATGCCGCGATGATCGCACACATCGGCATTGTGCCCCAGGGCGGGGCATTTGAAGCGAGTACCGCAAGCGTCCCGGTGTTGATCGCCAGCACCACAGATGCCTTGGCATCCACGCGAGGAAAGAATCCGAGCACTAGATTGAGTTGGTCTCTGGCGTCTGCGATAGAGATGTGCGGTTCTGTGGTCATATTCGTTGTCTTTGTAATGCCTGAATCCTCAGTATTTTACGTGAGGTGTCGGAGTGTCCTCGGGCTTCCTCTTGCGCCGGTCATAGAGGCGCGTAGTGGAAACATTTGCGTGCCCCAGCCACTCCTGGACTTTAGCAATGTCTGCTTCGTGTGACAACGCGTTCGTTGCCGCCGCGCCGGTCTATCGTACAGAACTGGATTGAGCAACGCGAAGGTTCACAACTCTGTACCGCATAATGTGCGAGCGAATCCAGCCTAAGCTAGTATTTCCTTCAATTTATCCTCCAAATACTCGTCGATCTTCTTGCGCTCGTTCGCCGTCACAAATCCAAGCAAAGCGCATACGTCGTTGTCGTCAAACACGAGGATCAGCCTCTCACTGTGGTTGTTCACGACATCACGGCAGCGCTTTAGCACCAGCCCTTTATCTTCGACTTGTCTGCAGCACAGAATCCCGACGAACCCGTGCTTTCGGTTTAGCCGTCCCATGAGCTGATCAAACTCTGGATTTGCCGGGTCACTGGAGTAGTTCTTGCACTCCACGGAAATGTAAGGAGCATGGTACTTGTGGGCGTTGACCAGCCACGAGAAGAACCCTTTGCTTGCAGAATTGTGAAAGAAGATATCAATCCGTTTGCGGCCCTCGTCCGCGAATTGCTCTTTCTTCGGCCGCGTCAGTTCCGGGTAGAAGATTTCCGTTAGCGCCCCAATCATAAAATTGTGATACCGTGACGCTTCTGCCGGCCCCGGAGGGATACTTCTCAACTCCGGTGCGCTCACGCTGTGGTCAATTACGCGCGTTGCCCACTGCTTGTTTTCAATGCTTTCGTCGGCGATGGCTTCCGCTGCCTTCTCGGGCAAGGTTTCCTTATAGGATTTCAGGACACCAGGGTTTTTCTCAGAGAAATCGAATAGGAATTCTTTCGATACGGGGTACTTGGCACGGAGATCGCTCAGATACACTTTGGGATTGCCATTCTTGAGGGTATAGACGAGCGAGTCGCGGGCATGTAGATGTTCAGCCTCCAGGAAACGCAAAACAAACTGGTCGTAGAACTCCTTGGAATCGGGGACCAGCCGACGGCGCACCGCTACCTTCGGCACAAGCAGCACTCCTGCATTCTCGTAAACAGGTAACTGCGCGTAGTGCCCTTCCCATCGCTGTTGCTCCGGATTCCACAAACCACCTGCCGCAACAAGTTCCGTGGCGATGCCATACAGATCGCACTGCTCTTTCGTATAGGCTGTCAGCTCACCGCGAATGACATTGATGGCCAGATCTGAGATCTTGTCGCTGCCTATTCCGGGCACCAGTAGCTCAAAATCCCCTAGATCCTGAAGCTTTCCACTGGTGACCGCCTTACTGCTGCTGAGACGATCATAAAGCTGTCTTGCCTGCACCTGTCCCCAGCCTCGCCCGCGAGGCTTGCCCTTGGACTGTCCCAATCTTGTTTCATTAGGCTCGTGAAGGTTGGCGATCAGGCTCATTGCGCGCGTGTGATCTTTCGCCTTCAGAGCCTGGATAAGAACATCGAAATAGTTCGCCACGAGATCGCCGCAAGTTCTCAGCCAATCCACCGGCGATACGTGGAGGGCATAGGGATCGACGTACAACTCAATGTCTGTATCCAGGGGAATATCGACGAAGTCCAGCTGGGACTGTCCTCTCGATATTCCGAAGTAATCAGAGAACCGTCGCTGTCCTCTCGATCTCCGCAGCACAGGTGGGTTCACCACAGAATTTGCACCCTTAAGACGCCAGGCTGCAGGCTATCAGGGTTTACCCCAAATAAGGGTGATTCCTTTATGGGCAGGGTCCGAAATCACTCGGCCGCACAAGCACTCGGCCAACACCATCAAATCGGGCGCTCATGTACGAAGCCAACGGATCGAGCTGGGCAGGAAAAACAACCTTGCTGCCCTGAGGAATCGTTCCGTCTGGTGGTCCTGCTGGAGCTTCCCCCGCAGCACGAAACTTCCAATATGGCGTGTCCTGGCTAGCACAATACGGAAATTCGTCAGGCATAGTGCCCTCCTTCGTAGCGATAACGGGATTATGACACTGTATTTCAGTAACACAAAACTGTGACCTTCATAAATAAATGTCGCGCTGTTTTTTGCGCGCTATTTGTCACCCCAAACCTGTCCAGTTGTTCAAGCCGTCACTCGTGCATTGTCGCTGCGACAAATAATTCTGAAGATTACAATTTTGAAGCGCCTCCAGTTGCACATCCGCACCACCCAGGCAAAATCCTGTTAACGATTCCTCTTGCTGCTTGGCCTTGCCCTCGGTACGTGATAATCCGGTTTATCACGTAGTGCATATACACGGGCGGGGGCTCCCGGAAGTTAACAAGCCTTAACTCTTTTCAAGCGGTATTCATCCATGTGGAAACTGGCCATGCGCGGAGCACGAGGAACCCCATTCTCCGAACTTGGCAGCTATGCCAGTATCGTCGAAGCAGCGGAAGCGATCAGCAAGATTGAGGACGACTTGAATGGTTGGGTGTTTTTTCGTGTGCCTGTCTATGCATGGGAAACGGAGCCGCTATCGGACGCCGAAGTGCTATCCCACTTGGAATACCAGAGCACGACCCGCTTTTACGAGCTAACACGGAGCGCGAATTAGATGCCGGATGCAGTTGATCTTGCCAGTCCGGCTGCGGCGAACCTACCCTCCGTCATCGACCATCTCGCCGATATCCCCGAAGAAGAAATCTGGCTCGCCAAGCAGAAAAGCGCTCGCACCCGCCATGCTTACAAACTCGACGTTCAGCATTTCATGAAGACGCTGCACATCACCTCTTACGAAGAGCTGCGCAAAGTGGATCACCGCGCGGTGATTGCGTGGGAGCGTATCATGCGCGAGATCGACGAGGCTGAGCCCTCCACTATCCGCCGAAGGCTCGCGGCACTATCCAGCCTGTTCAAACATCTCAAACGCCACAACCACGTCGAAAACAACCCGGTCGCCGAGGTGGAGCGTCCGGCCATCAACCGCAGGGAGGGATCGACGCTGGCGTTTTCCAAGGCGGACGCCGCCAAACTGCTCAACACGCAGGCGGAAGACACCATTGAAGGCCTGCGCGATCGCGCGATTCTCTCGGTCGGCCTCCAGGTAGGCCTGCGACGCGCGGAAATCGCCGCTCTCTCGGTGGAGGACCTGCATCAGAACCGCGGCTTCGACAGCCTGCGCATCGTGAGGAAAGGCGGCCGCCGCGACGCGCTTGCCATCCACCCGAATGTCGCGCAGCGCATCCGCACTTATCTGGAAGCGGCCGGACATGCCGATGATCTCGACGGGCCGCTGTTCCGCCCGTTAAGTCACAATCGGAAAGCGCAGGAAGCCCGGCGGCACATGGACCCCGATGCGATAGACCGGGTGCTGCGGAAACATGCGAAAGCTATCGGGTTGGGGCGGGGGTATTCGGCGCATTCGATGCGCGCTACCTTTATTACTACGGCACTGGAGAATGGCGCAACGCTCGACGACGTGCAACGCGCCGCTGGACATGCTGAACCCGGAACCACCAAGCTCTACGACCGCCGCGGCTATAATCCAGAGAAATCGGCGAGCTTCTTTGCAACCTACTGAGATGAGCGCGAAGCGCAGAGACACTGACATGCCAGTCGCATCGAGAACGAAGCCTATTCGGCTTTTCATCATTGAAGCGCAAAGCCCCATGGATCTTCTCCAAAACCGGGGCGAGGCGCCCGCATTGGAGAAAGCCTGCATTCTAATAGGCCACGAAGTGGCGTCGCTCAGCGCGAAGTCGCAAGCTGAGTTGAAGCATCTTTGCCAATACATTTCTGATATTGACTCGGACCAGGACCGACGCAACAGGAAAGATGTGCCGCTGTGCGTCCATATCGCGACCCATGGAAACAAGAACGGACTCAGTATCGGCAAGGATCTCGTGGAGTGGGACGACCTCTTCGACATCCTCAAACCGCTTTGCGCGATGAAGTACTACGACGGGGATTTCATCCTTGTGCTCTCAGCCTGCGAGGCTAGAGAGCAGCAACTGACATCCCACTTCAAGAAGAAAGCGACCGATGCCTCGATGCGGCCTCCGGTCTATCTTTTCACCACTGCGGAAGCGGCTCCGACCTTTTCCGATGCACTTGTTTCGTTTTATCACCAGTTGCCACGCGTTTCCCTGACTGACAAAAAACAGTTAAAGAGGTCTTGACGCGAGTGAAGGCGGCGGGAGCCACGACGCTGAATATTCCCGTTGGGATCGTGTGAAGCACCGGTATCTGCACTACACTCCGGGTTCCTAGATCTGGAAAGCCTGAGGAAACCATGAACAAAACCATCGGCGACACGCACATCGCAGGCTCGCTTACGACCGATGATTGGTCGGAGCTTACAACTGGCAACTGAAAAACGAGTGGGGGGATTTCGTATGCAGCCATTAGTAGCAAAAGCGGTTCATATTTCTCCTACAGCGTGCTATATGGAAGCGTATGGTACTTTAGGATGGCTTTCGTATCACCTTAGTGGTCGCCGACTTGGACCACACAATCAGAGAGCAGACTCATGTCGAGTGGCACCCCTCGCCTTGGTCAGATCGAACCACGGGAACGGGTCGGAGCTCAGACCGGGCGTAAATATGAATACCAGTATGAGCGTACAGCGCGTGCGGCGCTAGGTCTTCTCGCCGACGGCGCAACGCATATAATATGCGTGTATTGCGACTGGCACGACGACTACGTTGCCGAGATTGGAAGCCCTCCAACTCGGTACATATTCCATCAGGTAAAAGCGCGAAAATCTTCCCAGGGACCATGGAAATTCAGCGAATTCTTTGGCGTCTTGAAGAAAAAGGCCGGGAAGACATCAAAAACACCTCCAGCTATCACAATGGATGCGATCATTCCGCTCATGCTGCTCCACTATAAAAACTTCGGGAATAGTTGTGCAGGGTTGGTTTTCGTTACAAATGCCGGACTGGACCCAGGATTGTCTGATTTTCTCCAAACTATCAGGGACGCAAACAATGAATCGGACCTGTTGGGAGACACTAAGAATGCTTTTGAACATATGGCTCGGGGCTACATGGCGGCAGACCCGGCTCTAACCGCGACGCCGGCCGAGTTGTTCGCATGGCTTCGCGGAATCCGGGCATTTACTGATCAAGGTCATCTTGAGGATCAGAACGCCGCGCTGAGCGAGTTGGCAGACGTGGTTGTTGATTATAGCGAGATTGATCTTTCACAACGACAAGCAAAACAGATCGCGCGCGAGATCGTAAGTCGGGTTCGCGGGAAAGTGGCCCACTCAACTACGGTAGTTCCAGCGCCCGACCAACAGCTCCGTCAAGACAAAGGTATTGTGATTTCGGAACTGCTCAATGTGCTCAGCCTGTCTTCACAGGCATATGAGCAATTGAAAGCCGGTGAGGGGTCGCGATACCGTGAAGACTCTCTCACGCCTTCAACGATTTTGCCTAAAGAGTGGAATGAACGCCTACATTATCCAGATTTGTGGGTTCAAAGCACAGTGGGATATCTGGCGTACGATCGAACGCCACTTTTTAACGAGCGCAGACTATATGCTTTTGGAGAGTAAGGCGAGAGACGTTCTAAAGGCGAACCTGACTGTCGAAAAGGTCGTTGCTGAGGCCAAGGACATTACCAAACAATTCAATGGACTCACCGCGACTCCTCTTGCTCCCGAACATGTCTTAGGCTTGATATTCTCTTTAGCAGCTCAGACTGAGGCGTTGAATTTTGCGTAACAAGGCATGCGAAGTATGGACGTTGATACTTTCCTAGAGACCGTGGCGGCAACAGACATGAAGTTGTCGGTCCCGGCGGCCCGCACCGCGCCCGGCCGCGCTCCCGAAACGGTAGATGCTCTTTTCCATCTACCGCTCCTGGCGCTGGCTACCATGATTATCGCGCGTCGGTTGCCGTTCCGCACCGTTTACCTTGGTCGCAATGTGGGCATGCTTTTAGCCGAGCATTTCACTGGACTCCGTCACGCTCCGCACGGCTTGGAAACATCCATCACATTGCGGCGCCGGTGTGCAGATGCACTGGCATTCCTGGAAGCAGCTGGGTTGGTGGCGATATCGTCGGATAACCAACGGAGCGTCACCTTGACTCAGGATGGTAAAACCCATATTGATCGCGCCGGACGCGATGAAGCAGATTTGGGCCTGCTTGTTCGGCGATTGCGCATCAGTCAAGAACGCGCCATGGCGAGGATCGGCGATGAGCGTTAGATTGCACTCATTCCAGTACCGGCCCCGTGGCACAGATGGGTGGGGATCTCGCCTGTTGCATTTCGGTGACCTGTTCACTGCGGTGCAGGGTCCCAATGGCTCAGGGAAAACGCCCATAATGAAGGGCATCGTACAAGGATTGGGCCACGAAGTTGAGCTGCCCCCAGACGTATTAACCCGTTGCGAATTTGCGGAACTGACGCTGATTGTTGAAGGCAGGTATGTTGTATTTACCCCGCTTAACACAGGAGTTTGATCTGCGTGTCGATGACGGTCCCAACCGACAGACATTCACAAGCCAAGCAGACTACGCGAAATGGTTTGTCACTCTTTTCAATGCGGAGCAACGGGAACTGACTACCAAGCAGAATCTCGGTGCAGGACTCTACGCCAGTGTGCTTCTGCCGGCGTTGTGGGTGGATCAGGACCACGGCTGGACTACCGATTACTGGACACCTCTCAATCGCAACTTCATTCAGGATCAGCGACAAGAAGTCATCAGGTATCTCGTCGGGCTGCCACCGCGCCATCCATTCCGCCAACGCACGGAATACGATGCGGCTAAAGCAACTCTTGAAAGGACCGAAAAATCCATCGAGATGCAGCGTTTCATTGTCGAGAGGCTCAAAACGAACGAAGGCCTTCAAGGAGATGAAGAACCACGCCTCACAGTGCGTCGTTTAGAGCTACGCCGAGAATTAGATGAAAACAGCGAAGCCATCGAAGCAATTCGTTCCTCGGCTGCATTCTTCGACCGGGAGATTGCCGATCTGGAGGCACAGCGCGACGAAATTATCACCCGGCAAGGCGCACTTTCCAAGCGCAAAGAGCAACTCAGCCTAGTCCTATCAGAACTTGATGGGGAGGAGGATATCCTCACTGCAAACGTGCAGTCGACGGATCTTCTACGGCAGTTTTGTGGTCGGGAGGGCTGCCAGATGTTTTCAACGTCCGAACGGTCTTTTGGGCGCTCGCTATTGTTCTTGAAAGACCAGATTAAAGACTTGAAAACCTCCGATCGTGATTTGAATCGCGATGTGGAGTCCCAGCAAAAACGAATTGCCGAGCTCAACCGGGCTCTTTCGGCAAAGCGCACGGAGCGCGAGCACATCATAAGTTCGTCGCCGCAAGCCGAGGTCATGGGAAAATTGGGTGCACTGACCAAAGAAATTGTCGAAGTCGAGTTGCGTCTTGCCAAGGTTCAGCAATATGCAGCTGAGCAAAAGAAGTTCGAGCGACTCTTGGATCAACGTGAGCAAGCTGCAGCAGCCGTTTCAGACTCCCGTCCAGGTAGAGGCAAGAGTGCAACTGCGATTGATGATGCCCGTCAGATGCTCAGCGATGCCATGCAGCAATGGCTGCTTACGCTTGGAACACAGAACACCAAGACCGCTTACTTCGACGATGATTTTGTATTACATGTCGATGGAGCAAAGTTCGCGGCCACCACGCATCAGAGCGGCAGCACGCGCACGCGCATAATTTTGGCCTTTCATGCAGCTCTGATGGAAGTGTCCCTTGCACGCGGGGGAAACCATCCAGGCTGGCTGTTTTTTGACGCTCCGAAACAGCACGAATTGAGCCAAACCGATTTCGATGCCTATGCTGAAAGACTGACGATAATAGCCGCGAAATATCCCCAGCGTGTTCAGGTTGTTTTCTCGGTCGCAGATCTGAAAACGCAATTCCAAGCCGGCGACGAGGTTTGGCTTCCAACATTCGATTTTGCGAGCAGTCCCCGCTTTCTCGGTCCAATCGATCAGACAAACTCATTGCCATCGCAATGACCGCCCATAACCTCTTTCATGGGTGGTAATCCTGTTAGCATGAATCGGTTGACGAACCGTTAAGGTGCACGATAACCGTTAATGAATCGCAACCCACGATATCCGGCCAAGTACGTTCCTCATTAAACATATGAATGCGATGCCGCCAGATAAAAGCAAAGTCGTTTATGTGCTCGGTGCGGGTTTTTCCATCCCGGCCGGAGCGCCGCCGCAAGCGCAAGTTCTCGATGACATACTTAAGCTAGATGATGCTGATGCCCGCGTCGGAGAAGCGAAGCGTGGCCTCATCAGTTTTCTTGAGGAAGACCTGCGCATTAACCTTGCAGAGATAGGCCAAGCGGCCCTTGAAGATATCTATACGCCGATTGATCGATGCATTGCGGACGGCACGACGCTTAAGAGTAAGACGACGGAGGCGCTCTCTAAAATCAGAGGCGAGTTGGAATACTTAATCTCAATCGCCATCGCCCGCAGGATCAGCGAGCATCAAATCTCAAGACCGACTGCAAACCAATATGTGAGAACGTTTGCCGAATTCCTTGTTGGCAAAGCCGCCCGGCGCGCCGCACTCGCGGCGAACACCGATAATTCTGAACTGGCCAAGCAATACGATCCGTTCTCAATAATCTCACTCAATTGGGACATCCTTCTCGATAACGCACTACATTCGGCACTCCAGCAGCAATGCCCCCTGCAAGGAGATTACGATCCATTCGGCGTCGTGGACTATTGTTGCTACATTAGTTCTCTCGATGCCGGAGATCCTCGGGTACGATCCGGATTGTGGAGCTTAGGTTGCCGCGGATATAACGTCAAACTTCTAAAGCTACACGGTTCGATGAACTGGCTGCAATGCCCGAATTGCCAACGGCTTTTTGTTGATTTCGGTCTCAAGCAGGACATTCTCGCCCGTTTAGGCCAAGAGAACTGCCGTCATTGCCGCAAGGTTGGGTATGCCAATTTACTCGCTGGCTCACTCATAATGCCAACGTTCCTAAAAGATCTGAGCAACTTTCAAATCAAGCTCATCTGGCAAAATGCCGGCGTTGAGCTGATGGAAGCGAAACGACTTGTTTTTATTGGCTATTCCTTGCCGAATGCTGATTTTGAATTCCGGCAGCTCCTCTCACGTATGGTCCACCGGGACGCGCAGGTGGACGTAGTGTTATACGAAGGCCCGAGCGATGATGACAAGCGGCGGTTCAAAGCAGAGCAGGATCGATACCGGCAATTGTTTGGTAAGCGGCCACTGCAGTTCCATTCAAAGGGCGTAGTAGATTACGTCAACGCGCTCACCCGGCCAGCGGACTAAGCAAACGCGATAATGTATTTTATCGAGTTAGAAGTCAACGGAGTTATCGCTATCTGTTCACTGTGACCATCTTCACTTTAATAGCCTTAACTCCCTGACGTATATTCCGTTCCCCTGCCCCGGAAGAATGTAGTTTCTCTTGTCACCTCTGGATTTGGAGAGGCAGGCCAGACCAAATGTGTTGAAGCTTCCACCTTTGAGTTCATTGGAGTCAATTTCAATGAGAACCCAAGGCCCCGGCAATCTTTGAGGAACAGTGAGCATATTTCGCGTATTTTGGGACATGAGGCAGGCAGAAGTCACTGCAGTTAAGACTGTGTGGCGGAGAGCGAAAGATGCGAACCCTCGGTACCTTTTGGCAGGTTAAGCTCCGATGTGTCCGTAAGTTGCAGATGACCAGAGCCTCGCCATGTACAAGCCTACACGAAGCAAATGGACGGGCCGATTTCATCGCCGAACGTTTTCACCTTTCAGGGTCACAGTGATAATGGTGACGGTAGGCGCAGATCGGATTTCATCATCCATGACGATACTTCAGCATGACCTAGATCTCTCCGGCAACTTGGGAGATCTTCGGCCAGAGGGTGGCTTAGACAACTTGAAACCTTTAAGTGCCCAGCGGAGAAATAGGATCTTTTGCCGAGTTGTCAAAACCAAAATCGGGATACGGATCGTGTAGTCGCTCATCGCAGATCCTCACCTTAATTGAACTCGAAATGGGCAGCGCCTCCGCTGGATCTCAGGGTTGCTCTGTGATCCCCTTCGGGCTGGTTGCACAATGTACCCTACCTTGGTGCGGAAAGGTGGCGAA
>Ga0182015_10001371_pt1 | contig 32308 bp, 29 predicted proteins | sample 712P3MmetaG_FD_120478 | JGI IMG/M metagenome (GOLD analysis project Ga0182015, IMG submission 120478) | Permafrost microbial communities from Stordalen Mire, Sweden - 712P3M metaG | ecosystem: Environmental > Terrestrial > Soil > Wetlands > Permafrost | place: Sweden: Stordalen | collected...
CGCTGGCCCAGGGCACGACCCAGGTGGTCGAGCAGACGACGGTGCAGGCGCAGGATAAGCCCGTCAATCGCATCGAACTGAAAGAGGGCGCGACGGTCGACGACCTGGTGGAGAACCTGCAGCAGATTGGGGCTACGGCGCGGGACATCGTTTCGATTCTGCAGGCGATGAAAGAGGCCGGGGCTCTGGAAGCCGAACTGGAGGTGCTGTGATGATCCCTGGGACGGTGGCGGCGATGGCGGGGGTGGGAGCCGCAGCGTCGGGCGGGCCGGGGCCGGCAGCAGGACAGACCAGCGGAAAGGCTGGTGACCCCAGACTGAAACCGGCGGCGCATGAATTCGAGGCCTGCCTGATGAAGGAGTTTCTTGAGCCCATGCAGAAGAACGCGCTGTTCGACGACCCGAAGGACGGGGAAACGAGCGAGGGCAGCGGGAACGCGCTGATGAGTTTCGGGTCGGAGGCGCTGGCGAGGGCGATCTCGGAACGGGGTGGATTCGGGATTGCAACGAAGATCATCGGACACCTGGGGGCGGGAGATCCGGGACGGGGAGCGAAGGGGAGTTTCTAAGAATTTTCCTGGAATGGGGCCGAAAAAAGTCATTCAAGTCCTGTTCCGAGCTGCCGATAAAGTGAAGCAAGGAGACCAGGCATGAACGTCAGCAATAACCTCCAGGCATTGCAGGAGCTTTTCTCGAGTCCGGAAGTGACAGAGGCGGCAGGCAAAACGAGCGCGCAGGGGTCACAGAGAGCGGAGGCGGGAACGGATCAGGCGACGCTGAGCACGGCGGCCAGTATGGCTGCTGCAGCGGCGCCCGACTCGGATGTGAGGATGGATAAGGTGGCCGCAATCCAGCAGGCGCTGGCGAGCGGCAGCTACAACGTCCCGGCATCGGCCGTGGCGGGGAAGATGATCGATCAGATGCTGGGGAAATAGAAACAAGTTGCGGTGGCGGCGACGGCGCGCGCAGGGTCATGCTGGCCGGAGCGCGGGTGGATGGGGATGAGGGCTACGCCGCTTGCAAATGAGGATGAGGGCTGCGCCCTGCACCGTTGAATTTCTACCGGCGGGAGGGGGCTAAGGGATGTGGCAGCGAGCCCTGAGTTGTAGCGGCGGCGAACTTGCATGGCGAATAGTCGATCGGCGGAGGAGTTGCTGGGGGCGGGGATCGACGCGCTGGCGCACGTCGACGCGGCGCAGCTGGAGGGGTTGGCAGATGCGGCGCGCGGGGTCAGGGGGCCGGAGACGGCTGAGGAACGGCGCGGGGTGCGGGAGAGGTTGCGAACTCTGCAGCTGCTGATCGCGATGACGCGGCGCAATCTGCGGTTGCTGCACGGTAGAGGGTGCGGCGGCTATGGGTCGTCAGGAGTCTGAAGCCCAGCGCGCGAGCGAGCGGTGAACGGACAGAGAGCGAATTCCATGGCCACGATCGGCACAGCTTTCAATATCGCGACGGGGGCGCTTGATGCGGATCAGGCGGCTCTGGACATCGTGGCCAACAATACAGCCAACGTCAATACGCCTGGCTACACGCTGGAGACGCCGACGTGGACAGAAAACGACACGGCTTTGCTGGGCGGCATCAACTTTGGGATGGGTGTACAGGAGACGGGAGCGCAGTCGCAGCGGGATCGCGTGCTGGAGCAGGCGATGCAGCAGCAGACCCAGACGGAAAGCGCATCGGGGGCGAGGCTGACGGCGCTCGACCAGATGCAGGCGATCTTCAGCGGGGCGACCAGCGCGGGCACGGACACGAGTGCGGCGAGCGGCATCGGCAGCGATCTCTCAAATTTCTTCGATTCTCTCTCATCGCTGGAAGCGAGCCCGGCGAACGATTCTCTGCGCCAAAGCGTTTTGGGCAGTGCCTACACCCTGGCGTCGGATTTCAACAGCGCCGCAGCGCAGCTCCAGAGCCAGCGGCAGTCGCTCGATGAGCAGAGCACGAGCGTAGCGGGACAGGCGAATTCGCTGCTGCAGAATGTTGCGCAGCTCAATGTGCAGATCGAGTCGACGGATCCGAACGCGGATGCGGGGACGCTGGAGGATCAGCGGCAACAGGATCTGACGAATTTGTCGCAGCTGATTGGAATCCGTACAGTTCCGACGGAGAACAACGGCCTGACGGTGACGACGATGGGGGGCGCGCTGCTGGTATCCGAGGGACAGGCTTATCAGGTCACAACGGGTGAAGACGCAGGGGTGACACACTTCTTCGATGCTGAGGGAACCGACATCACCTCGGACCTGACATCGGGAGGAGGGCAGATGGGAGGAATTCTTACCACGCGGGACGAGGATATTCCACAGGTGGAGAGCTCGCTGGATGCGTTGGCCTATGCGGTGGGGTCGAACCTGAATACACAGAACGAAGCGGGGTGGGATCAGAACGGCGTGGCGGGGACGGCGATTTTCAGCTTGCCGGCAAACGCAACGGGAGCGAACCCTGCCGGATCGGCGGCAGAGATTGCGGTAGTGATGACCGACCCAACGAAGATTGCGGCAGCAAGCACGATTCCAGGTTCGACGCCGCCGGCGGGCGAAGGGCCTTCGGACAACACCAATTTGGTGGCGATGGCGAACCTTCAGAACGCAGGAATCGTGAATGGGACTTCGCCAACGTCGTACTTTTCGGACATGGTGACCAGCCTGGGGAGTCTGACCTCGGAAGTGTCGAGCGAGAACACGGCGCAGCAGGCGTCGCTGACGCAACTGCAAAGTCAGATCGGGTCAGTCTCCGGCGTGAATCTGAACGACGAGGCGGCCTCCCTCGAGACGCTGGAGCAGTCGTACGAGGCGGCGTCGAAGCTGTTTACCGTGCTGGATCAGGTGATGGTATCGGCGCTGAACTTAGGCGTTCAGGAGACGTACTCGTAAGGAGCTCGGGGCGACGTGAGGAAAATTGGTCGGGCTGCGAGAAACAGCCATTGGACTGACTGCTGGGTATCAGGGCGGGGAACGAAGAGGGGAGTTCGGGGATGAGGGTCAATCCGCTGTACATGAACGACCTGGTAGGGTCGCTGGACGCGACGTCGGCGAGCGAGGAGCAACTGACCGAGGAGCTGGCCAGTGGCTCGCGGGTGAATCAGCTGAGTGACGATCCGGTCGCGGCTGGGGAGAATGTGCTGCTGAGTGCGCAGATTGGGAGCGACGATACGTTTTCGCAGACGGCATCGTCGACGCAGAGCATGCTCCAGGTGAGCGACTCCGCGCTGAGCACCGTCGTGAGCCAGCTGACCTCGGCTGTTTCGCTGGCGACGGAGGCCAACAACGGCACGCTGAACGCCAGCGACATGGAATCGATCGGCAATCAGCTGGTGGGGATTCGCGACGAAGTGATGTCGCTGGCGAACACGACCTACCTCGGCCAGTATGTGTTCTCTGGCAGTCAGGGTGGAACGGCGCCCTTCACGTTAAATACAGGTACAACCCCGGCGCAGGCGAACTACCAGGGGGACAGCGATGTTAGCTACCTGGAGACCCCCAATGGACAGAAGATTCAGTTGAACATTCCGGGGAGCCAGATTTTCTCGGCGAACGGGAACGATGTTTTGGGGACGCTGAACACACTGATCGCGGATTTTTCTTCGGGAACGGCATCACCGAATGCGGAGGCGGACGCTCAGTCGCTGGATTCGGCCCTGAGCTATGTGACGCAGCAGAGAGTGCTGCTGGACAATTCCTTGTCGCGCCTTAGTTCCGCGGAAAACTACACGCAGAGCGAGTCGACGCAGCTGACGGCGTCGCAGACCACCCTGCTGCAAGCCAACGTGGGACAGGTGGCGACTGGGCTGAGCACTGCGGAAACGCAGCAGGCAGCGCTGAGTCAGGTGATCGCGACGTTAGGCAAGCAGAGTTTGTTTAACGACCTCTGAGGACGCGGAGCCGGCAGTGGCTGATTTCGGCGTGAAAATGGGGTCAGATTCTTGGGAGAACCGGGGCGGCTCGCGGTATGCGAGCCGCCCTTTGCGTTACTGGACCTGGAAATCCTGGGCAAGGGGCGTGTTTTCGGACGAATCGCCGGCGAAGACGACAAATTTGCCGGGATCGACTTGCCAGCCTTTTTTCTCCTCGCTCCAATAGGCGAGAGAGCGGCGGTTGAGCGTGATGCTGACGTGATGGGTATCGCCAGGACCGAGACGAACCTTTTCGAACCCCTTGAGCTCTTTCACGGGGCGTTTAACCGTCGCCGAAGGATCGCCGACATAAACCTGCGCGACGGTGGCGCCTGCGCGCTGGCCGGTGTTAGCGACGTCGAAGGAGACGGTGATGGTTCCGTCTCCGCGAGCCTGCAGCGGAGAAACCTTCAGGTTCGAGAAGGAAAAGGTGGTGTAGGAGAGCCCAAAGCCAAAGGGGAAGAGCGGCTTTTTGTCGTAGGAAGTGTAGTAACGATAGCCGAGGAAGACGCCTTCTTTATAGGAGACGTGCGGCGTTTCGCCTTTGGGAACGGGCGGTGCATAGTAATTATCGTGAACGGGGTTCTCTTCCCAGGAGCGCTCTAAGCTGACGGGCAGATGGCCTTCCGGCGAATGCTTACCCGTGAGGATTTCGGCTATCGCGCGGCCACCTTCCTGGCCGGGGTACCAGTTGTGTAGCAGTGCGGGAACGCCCGAGAGCCATCGATGCATGTCGACACCGCCGCCGGCGGTGATGCTGACGATGGTGTGGGGATTCGCTTGAGAGACGGCCTGGATCAGCTGATCCTCTCCAAAGGGCAGCTCAAAGGTGCGGTCGAAGCCCTCGCTCTCTGAGGATGGATCGAAGCCGACGGCAACAACGGCAGCGTCGGCAAGGGAGGCGATCTTCGTTGCCTCAGGACTGACGAGTTCCTCGACTCCACGAATCCCGAGACCGATGCGCGGATAAGAAGCGTCGGGCCAGTAGTCGAGCTCGATAGAGGCGACTTGTCCGGCAGTGAGGGGAAGCTCGACATAGCGCGGCGCCTGGCCTTCGCGCGAAGGCTGGTCGATGACGGTCTTGCCGTCCACAGTGAGCTTGTATGCGTCAGAGCCGCCCGCGCCGGTGAGGAAGAGGTAGGCCTCGGTCTTCGCCGGCATGTATTTCATGGTGAACCGGACGCTGTGGCGTTCTCTGGCCGGCGGGGTCCATTGCTCGGAGCGGAACATCGCGATGTGGCGAGCGGCGGAGACCGTGGGCGTACCGCTGAAGTTGGGATTGTCGAAGCTCTCGATTTTCACCTGGGATCCAACCCAGGGATTGTCGGGCACTTTGCCGGAGGGATCGTAGAATTCGGTTTGCTGGAAGACGTCGGCAACAGTGGGCAGACCGGCTGCGTAGAGGACCTTGACTTTGCCGGCGAGCGCATCGGAGAGGCCGGTCATGATGCTGATGGGCGCGTAAGCGTCGACGTGGGAACTGCCGCCGCCTCCGGGTTCAGCCGGCCACGCATCGGGGCCGAGGACGGCGATGGTATGGATTTTGCCCGGGTCGAGCGGAAGCAGGGTGCCCTCGTTCTTCAGGAGCGTGATGCTCTCGAGTGCTTCCTGCATAGCGACGGCGCGGCCCTCCTGGCTGAAGCGCGGAATGCCGGGGTCGGTCTGGTCGCGATCGAGGAAACCGAAGCGGATGGCGGTGCGGAAGATGCGGCGCAGTTTTTCGTCGATGGTGGCTTCAGTGACCTGGCCGCCCTTGATGGCGGGCAGCAGGTTCTTGGGATTCATGAAGCGGCCTGACGGCATCTCGAGATCGAGCCCGCCGTTGGCCGCGCCAACCGCGGAATAGGTGGCGTCCCAGTCGGACATGAGGATGCCGTCGAATTTCCAGTCTCTCTTGAGGATGTCGAGGTTGAGGTGGGTGTTCTGCGTCGCATGCACGCCGTTGAGGAGGTTGTAAGAATTCATAACGGCGCCGACGTGGCCATCGCGGACCGCGGCTTCGAAGGCGGGAAGATAGATTTCGCGCAGAGTGCGCTCGTCCATGTCGGAGCTGACGTTGTGCCGGTCGTACTCCTCGTTATTGGCGGCGAAATGCTTCACGGTGGCGATGACGCCTTCGCTCTGCACGCCGCGAATATAGGCGGCGGCGGTTTGGCCGGAGAGATACGGATCTTCGCCGAGGTATTCGAAGTTGCGGCCATTCATGGGAGCGCGGTAAATGTTGACACCGGGCCCGAGAAGGAAGTTGACGCCGCGGGCGCGCGCGTCCTTCCCGATAGACTCGCCCATCTGGTTGGCGAGATTGGGATCCCAGGCGGCGGCGAGCGCGATACCGCCGGCGTACGCAGTGTCGGGACCCCAGGTACGCACGCCCTCTGGGCCGTCGCTCATCCTGAGCATGGGGAAGCTCGCGGAAGGTTCGGCACGAATAAACATATTGTCGAGGCCGCCGATGAGGTCGAGTTTTTGCTCGAGGGTCAGCTTCGCGATCATCGCGTCGACACGCTGCTCGATGGCGGGACTGTCGGGGACGGGGCCCTGAGCCTGCAGTTGACCTGGGAGGGCGCAAAGAATGCAGCCCAAAACGAAGGCTGCGGTGTGAAACGTTTGATTACGCACGTGGGTACCTCAAAACCGGCGCCCACCAGACTCGCAGAGCCTTGTGTATTTGTAAAGGAGGAAGGGCGCAGCGCGAGTTACCTGTTGGGGGAGGGTGAGGGTCCGTAGTAACATAAGGAAATTTTTCCCGGACTGTGTTTTGGCCCGAGCGGGAGTGCGATTGGGGCAGGAGAGGATCGTCGGCAAGCCTGTACTGCGCAAAGAAGGCGTGGCCAAGGTGTGCGGGCGGGCGCAGTACATCGACGATCTGACGCTGCCGGAGATGCTCTACGGGGCAACCGTACGAAGCAGCATTGCGCGCGGGCGGATTCTGGGGATCGAATTCGGCGTTGGCGTTCCCTGGGACGAATTTGTGATCGTCACGGCGACGGATATCCCGGGCGAGAACGAGATTGCGCTGATCAATCACGACTGGCCGTGCCTAGCCGCGGAATTCGTCAATCATCCCGAAGAACCGATTGCGTTGCTGGCGCATCCGGATCGGCATCTGCTGCCGAAGGCGGTGGCGGCGGTGCGCGTGACGTATGAGGAGTGGCCTGCGGTGTTCTCGATGGAGGAAAGCGAGCGCGCGGATCCGGTGGTGTGGGGCAAGGACAACGTCTTCAAGTCGTTTCTGATGGAAAAGGGCGATGTGGACGCGATGTGGTCGCAGGCGGACCGGGTCGTGGAGGGTGAGTATGCGACGGGTGCGCAGGAGCATCTCTATATAGAGAACAACGGGGCGATCGCGGCGTATTCGGCGGACGAAGGGCTGACGGTGTGGGGCTCGCTGCAATGTCCTTTCTATGTGCACAAGTCGCTGGTGAAGATGACCGGACTGCCGGAGGAGAAGGTTCGCATTGTGCAGGTGGAGACCGGCGGCGCGTTTGGGGGCAAGGAAGACTATCCGTCGATGATCGGGGCGCACGCGGCGCTGCTGGCGATGAAGTCGGGCAAGCCGGTGAAGATTGTTTACGACCGCGCCGAAGATATGGCGGCGACAACGAAGCGGCATCCGTCGCGGGTGCGGCACAGGACGGCGGTGACGAGCGATGGGAAGCTGCTGGGAGCGGAGATTGAGATTGCGCTCGATGGTGGCGCCTATTCAACGCTGTCGGCGACAGTGCTGTCGCGGGCGACGATTCACGCGGGGGGTCCTTATCACTGGCCGAATATTCGCGTGCGGTCGAAGGCGCTCGCGACGAATTATCCGCCGCATGGGGCGTTTCGCGGATTTGGCGCGCCGCAGAGCCTGTTTGCGATCGAGCGGCACATGGATCACATTGCCGAGGCGCTGGGGATTGCTCCGGACGAACTGCGGCGCAGGAATCTTCTGAAGCCGGGGCAGACCACGACGACGGGACAATTGATCCAGGAGGATATCGATCTCGAGCGCCTGATGGACCGCGCGCTGGCCGAGTCCGATTACCACGCGAAACGAGAGCGCTTCGCGCGCGAGAACGCCGGCGCCAGAATGAAGAAGAAGGGAATTGGACTGGCAGCATTCCTGCATGGCTCGGGATTTACAGGTTCAGGAGAGCGGTATCTAAATTCGCTGGCCGCGATGGATGTGACGGCGGAGGGAAAAGCGAGGGTGCTGGTGTCGAGCACGGAGTTTGGGCAGGGGACGAATACGATTCTGTGCCAGATTGCCGCCGAGACTCTGGGCATCGACTATGACGCGGTAGAGATGGGGCCTCCGGACACGAGCGTGGTGCCGAACACGGGGCCGACGGTGGCGTCGCGTACGTCGATGGTGGTGGGGAAGCTGGTGCATTCCGCGGCGGTCGGCCTGAAAAAAACTCTGCTCGCGAGCGGGTTGCTGCACGAGGGGTACGCGACGGATGAATTTGTGCTGGCGGCGCGCACTTATGTTACGCAGCATGGAACGCTGCGCGCGGAGAGCCGCTATGAGGCTCCGCCGGGCGTGCATTGGGACGACCAGCAATATCGCGGAGAAGCGTACGCGGCGTACGCGTGGGCGGTTTACGTGGCCGAGGTTACGGTGGATATGGCGACGTACGGGGTCGTTGTCGACGACTTTGTCGCGGTGCAGGAAGTGGGGCGCGTGCTGAATCCGGTGCTGGCGACGGGGCAGATCGAGGGCGGCGTTGCGCAGGGAATTGGGTGGGCGCTGTACGAGAAGGTAGTCTGGGGCCGCGGGCGGATGCAGAACAATCAGATGACCAACTACATTATTCCCACCTCACAGGATATTCCGCCGATTCGCGTGTTCTTTGAGGAGCGCCCGTTGGGGCATGGAGCGTACGGGGCGAAGGGCATTGGCGAGCTGCCGATGGATGGGCCGGCGCCGGCGATCCTAAACGCGATTGCGCATGCGACGGGGAAGCAGTTCGACTGCGTACCGTTGCTGCCCGAGGACATGTTTCGCGCGATGACGGTGGGGGAGCCGGCGCAGGAGGCGGTCGTCCTGTGAGCGTTCAGCATTATTCATTGGTGGTGAATGGAGAGCTGAAGCGAGTTGCAACTCATCCGATGGCGCGCCTGCTGGACGTGCTGCGGTGCGATCTGCTGCTGACGGGCACCAAAGAAGGTTGTGGCGAGGGCGAGTGCGGCGCCTGCAGCGTGCTGCTGAATGGCGAGCTGGTAAACAGCTGCCTGATTCCGGTGGCGCAGGCGGATGGCGCGGAGATCGAGACGGTAGAGGGACTAGGCGCCAACGAGCAATTGCATGCAGTGCAGAGGGCGTTTCTCGAATGCGGCGGGGCGCAGTGCGGAATGTGCACGCCGGGCATGCTGGTAGCGTCGGCCCATTTGTTGAGGAAGAATCCGCATCCGGACCTGGCGGCGATTCGCGAGGGGCTGAACGGGAATCTGTGCCGGTGCACAGGCTATATGAGGATATTTGAAGCGGTGGAGCGGGCGGTGACGAGTGTGGGCGAGGAGCGCGCATGAGGTCGCATCCCGCCGAGTACGAGATGGTATCGCCGGGAAGCTTAGAGGGCGTGCTGCGGTTGATGGACGAGGAGCCGGGAAAATGGCTGCCGGTGGCGGGCGCAACCGAGGTGATGGTGCTGTTCAGCGCGGGGAGGCTGGCAGCGCGGCGGTTGGTGAATCTGTGGGGCCTCAAAGAGCTGCGGGAGATTCGCGAAGACGCGGGTTCGCTGACAGTGGGCGGCGGGTGCACATTCGGCCAGGTCAGGAACTGCGATTTAGTGGGACGCCATTTTCCCTTGCTGGCGCAGGCCGCTTCATGGACCGGGGGCATTGCGAATCAGAATCGGGCGACGTTGGCGGGGAATTTGGCGAACGCGTCTCCGGCTGCGGATTCTCCTCCGGCGCTGCTGGCGTATGACGCGGAACTGGAGCTGGTGTCGGCGCGGGGGACTCGGCGGATGGCTTATCCGGATTTTCACCTGGGCTATAAGAGGACGGCGCTGGAGCCGGGAGAGCTGATTCTGTCGATTGTCCTGAAAAAGCACTTTGACGGTTACTTTTCTTATGGCAGGAAGACGGGAGCGCGGAACGCGCAGGCGATTTCGAAGGTGTGCATCGCGGGAGTGGGCCGTTTGCGGCAGGGGCGTGTGGAGGATATACGGATTGGGCTGGGTGCGATTGCGCCGGTTCCGTTGCGGTTAAGCGGCGTTGAGGCAGTGGTGCGCGGGGAACGGATTGGGGATGGCGTGATCGCGGAGGCGCGGAAGGCGCTGCAAGCGTCGATTGCGCCGATCGACGATATTCGGTCTGTGGCGGAGTATCGAAGATTCGTGGCTGGGAATCTGCTCGAGGAGTTTTTGCGAGAGCTGGCGGCGTCAGAGGCGCTGAGTCCGGTGCTGGCCCGGTGGAATGCATTGCCGGATATGGAGGCTGCGGAGGCGATCGTACCCTGTTGCGGTTCACAGCGCTGGGCGCAGGAGATGGTGAGGCAGCGGCCATTCGGCTCGGCCGCGGAGCTCGTTGAGGCGTCGGATCGCGTATGGCGCGGTCTTGGAGCCGAGGATTGGGACGAGGCGTTCCGGAGTCATCCGCGCATTGGCGAGCGCAAGGCGCCGGCAGCGGCGACGAAACGGTCCGCGGCGTGGTCGCGCCAGGAACAGGACGGTGTTCGCGCGCATGACACGATGGCGCTAGCGGAGCTGGCGCGACGGAACACGGAGTACGAGGCGCGCTTTGGGCGGGTATTTCTGGTGTGTGCGACGGGAAAATCGGCGGCGGAGATGCTGGCGATTTTGGCGCGCCGGCTCGGCAATGACGCCGAGTCAGAACTCCGCGAGGCGGCAGAGCAGCAGCGGCAGATCACGCAGCTGCGGCTGCGGAAGTGGCTGGGCGTATGAGCGGAATTTCAACGCACGTGCTGGATCTGACCCGGGGAAAGCCGGCGGCGGGCGTGGTGGTTCGTCTGTCGCGTGAGGCTGACGGCCATTGGAGCGAAGTGTCGAAGCGCACAACTGATGCCGATGGTCGCGTGAAGACCATGCTGCGCGAGAATGAGACGCTGGAAAGCGGGAGGTATCGGCTGCATTTTGAGACGGCGGGGTATTTTCGGGGGCAGCGGATCGATGCGTTCCACCCGTTTGTGGAGATCGCCTTCGAGGTTCGCAGGGCGGACGAGCATTATCATGTTCCGTTGCTGCTTACGCCATACGGATACTCGACCTACAGAGGAAGCTGACGCACGATGATCGCGCTGGGAGAGAATCGGTACGGCAAATCGCGCGTGCGCGTGATGAGGGTGGAGCGTGCCGGCGAGCGTCACACGGTCGACGAGTGGAACGTGGAGGTCTGGCTGACGGGCGACTTCGAGAGCTGCTTTGAGGATGGCGATAACAGCCGGATTCTTCCCACCGATACGATGAAGAACACCGTCTATTTCCTCGCGCGGAGATCGGAGGCTGCAAACGCCGAAGGATTTGCAGCGGAACTGGTTACGTATTTCCTCGCCAACAATCCGCAGGTGGAGGAGGCTGGGGCGAGCATCGCGGTCACGCCGTGGGCGCATATCCGTGCGGGCGGAGAGACGCACGGAGCCGCGTTTATTCAGGAGGGCGCAGGACTTGCAACCGCGACGGTTACCTGTTCGCGCGGCGCAAAGCCAACAGTTGTGTCTGGCTTCAGGAATCTGGCGATTCTGAAGACGGCGAAGTCGGGGTTTGCGGGATATATCAAGGACAAGCTGACGACCCTGAAGGAGACGCATGATCGGCTGCTGGGAACGCTGGCGTCGGGGGAGTGGAAGTATGCCGCCGATGGCGTCGATTACTCAGCGGCTCGGGCGAGGATTATGGATGCGCTGCTGAATACCTTCGCGGTACACGATAGTCTGTCGGTGCAGCAGACGTTGTATGCGATGGGAAAGACGGTGTTGGACGCGGCTCCGGACATTTCTGAGATTAAACTGTCGATGCCGAACAAGCACTGCAACCTCGTGGATCTGTCACCCCTGGGGGCCGATAATCCGAATCATATTTTTGTGCCGACCGATGAGCCGCATGGCTCGATTGAAGCGTGCGTGAGGAGAGCAGGTTGAGTCTCACATCGACGCATGAGGCGTCGCGCGCAGGCATGGCCGGCGAAACTGCTGCCCGGCTGATGCATCGCTGCAAGTGGCTGGCGCGGTGTACGGAGAAGCCGGGAGAAATTCTACGCACATTCCTGTCGCCGGCGATGGATGAGGTTCATGGCGCGATGCGGCCGTGGATGGAGGCCGCAGGCATGATGGTCGCTGTGGATAGGGCCGGGAATCTGCGGGGTTTGTTTCCGGCGTTGGGAAGCGAGAACGCGCCGCGGCTGCTGATTGGATCGCACCTGGACACCGTTCCGAACGCGGGAGCGTATGACGGTGTGCTCGGTGTGCTGATGGGTCTGGCGCTGGTGGAAGCGAGTGCGGAACGGAAATATCCCTTCGCCATCGAGGTGCTCGGGTTTTCCGATGAAGAGGGGACGCGTTTCGGCGCTCCGTTTCTGGGCAGCCGCGCGGTGGTTGGGGAGTTGGAAGGCAGCCTGCTGGAATGCGTCGATGACGAGGAAGTTTCTGTTGCGCAGGCACTCGCAGAGTACGCGGCGCAGCTGCCTGAGACGATCGAGGCAACTTTGTCTCCGGAGAGTGCCGCGTATCTGGAGTTTCATATCGAGCAGGGGCCGGTGCTGGAGAGCAGGGATTTGGCGCTGGGGATTGTGGAGGGATTGGCAGGACAGAGCCGCTGCAGTGTGGAATTTCGTGGGCAGGCGGGACATGCGGGAACCAATCCCATGAAGCTGCGCAGGGATGCGCTGGCAGGCGCGGCAGAGTGGATGACGGCAGTGGAGGCGATCGCGCGGCGTTTCGAGAATGGCGTCGCGACTGTGGGACAGGTTACGGCGGAGCCGGGCGGCGTGAACGTGATTCCCGGCGTGGTGCGATGCAGTCTGGATGTGCGGCATGCGGAAGATGCAGTGCGCAACGCGATGGTGCAGGCGATTTTTGATGAGGCGCACGCCGTTGCGGCGAGGCGCGGACTACGCGTGGAGGCCGGGCAGTATCATGAGCATCCGGCGGTGCGGCTGGATGCGGGATTGGTGGCGCTGGCGCAGCGAGCGGCGGGACACGCGGGATATGGGACGATCCGGATGACGAGCGGGGCGGGCCACGATGCGATGGTGATTGCGCCGCATGTACCGTCGACGATGATTTTTCTGCGCAACCCCGGAGGGATCAGCCATCACCCCGACGAAAGCGTTGCCGAGGAGGATGTGGCGGCCGCGATCCACATGGGGCTCTGGTTCCTCGATGAATTTGTAACGTATGTGAAAGGGAAAGACTAGCGTGCCAGGCGGAATCCACAATTTGGGGCATACGCGCAGCGTGCGCCGGCCGAGCTATTTGCTGCATACGCCGGACACCTTTATCCCTGCGCAGATTCCCGGGGCGAGCAAGGCCAGTGTCATCGTTCACGTTTCGCCTGCGATGGGAGCGGGGTTCACGCAATACACGGCGGAGTTTGAGCCAGGCGGAGTGCTGGGCGCGGCGGCCGGAGAGCGATTCGTGTATGTGCTGGCAGGAACCGTCACGGTGGACGCGGGTCCGCACAAGCATGCCCTGGCGAAGGGCGGATATGCATATATTCCGCAGGGTGTGGAACAACGTGTGGCGGCGATCGAAAAGGCGCGCGCGGCAGTGATTGAGAAGCCGTATCGTCTGGTGCCGGGGATCGGCGCGCCGGAGTTGCTGGTGGGGCACGAAGCAGACGTGAAGTCGCAGGCGCTGATGGGCGATGAGGCCCTCCAGGTGCGGTCGCTACTGCCGGACACGATGGCGTTCGACTTTGCTGTGAACACGATGACGTATCAGCCGGGCGCGGCGCTGAGCATGGTGGAGATCCACGTGATGGAGCATGGGCTGCTGATGCTGGAGGGTGGCGGCATTTACCGGCTCGACGACGAGTGGCATCCCGTGACGGTGGGGGATTTCATCTGGATGGCGCCGTATTGCCCCCAGTGGTTCGGAGCGCTGGGGAAGACTCCGGCAAAATACCTGATTTATAAAGACTGGAATCGGCATCCACTGGAGTGACAATGAAGATCGAAGTCGATGCGGAGCGGCTGGCGCGGGAAATCGACGAGCTGGCGGCGATTACGGACGCGGAGCCACCGGCGGTGACGCGCGTGGTCTTCACCGAGCAGGACCTGCGCGCGCGCGCGTGGCTAAAGGAGCGGTGCAGCGATGCGGGTTTGACGATTCGCGAAGATGCGGTGGGGAATACGTTCATCCGCTGGGAGGGTCCGCGGTCGGACCTTCCGCCGGTGGCCACCGGATCGCACATCGACGCAATTCCCAACGCGGGGAAATTCGATGGCGTGGTTGGAGTGCTGGGTGGCCTGGAGGCGATTCGTGCGCTGCGGCGCAGCGGGTTCGTGCCTGAACGCTCGATTGAACTGATCCAGTTCACGGCGGAAGAGCCGACACGGTTTGGGGTGGGCTGTATTGGCAGCCGGCTGTTGTCGGGAGCGCTAGGTCCCGATGCGGATGACGCGTTGCGCGCCAGCGATGGCGAATCGTTGCGAACGGCGCGCACGCGCGCGGGATTTACGGGCGAGCTAGAGACTGTGCGATTGCCGCACGGACGCTATGCGGCGTTCGTCGAGCTGCATATCGAACAGGGTCCGATTCTGGAGCGCGAAGGGATTCCGATCGGAATTGTCACAAATATTGTGGGGCCGGCGAGCTTCTTTATCACGGTTGAAGGGCTGGGTGGTCACGCGGGCGGAGTGCTGATGCCGGAGCGGCACGACGCGCTGTGCGGAGCTGCGGAGCTGATTGTGAAGATCGAGGCCCTGGTTCAGGGGTCGGGCTCGACGGATACGGTAGCAACGGTGGGGATCTGCGAGGTGCATCCGGGGGCGATCAACAGCATTCCGAGCCGAGTGAGGCTGGGGGTCGATCTGCGCGATACGGATGGGAAGCGGCGCGACCGGGTGCTGGGAGAGATTCAGAGCGCGGCGCAGGAGATTGCGCAACAGCGAAAGTTACAAATTTCGACGCAGATGCTGAATGCGGATGAGCCGGCCGCATCGTCGCCGGAGGTTCTTGCGGCAATTGCGCGCGGGTGCCAGGAAGAAGGTCTGCAGTCCAGGAGGATTGTGGCTCGCGCGTATCACGACTCGTCGTTTATGGCGCTGATTGCGCTCATGGCGATGATTTTCATCCCGTGCCGGAAGGGCGTAAGTCATCGACCGGATGAGTATGCCGCGCTGGAGCACATAGTTGGCGGGGTAAAGGTACTCGCGAGAACCTTAGCAGAGCTGTCGTCCGCTCACTGAGAATTGCAGTCATCGAGCGTGTAAGCGCTGGCCGGATCGAGGGGATGCACAATCAGCTTCAGGTCATAGAGCTGCGCATACATTACGGCCCATCGCGCAGGCTCCATGTGGCCGGTGTTAGCGGGATTGCCGCCGTCGACGAAGTGACCGTTTTTGAGAGCCTGCCGGGTGAACTGCATTTGTTCCGGAGCCTGGGCTGGGTTGAGCCTGAGCAGATCGGCGTTCACCGAAGTTGGGTCCTGCATATAGTCGCGCCAGCCGCGGATGGAGGCGCGCGTGAACTTCGCCACGACATCGGGATGCTGCGCGAGGTAGCTCCGTGAAGTGAAGAAGACGCGGTAGGGCGAGTAGCCAGTATCGCTGATAAGGAGGGTGCGGATCGGCGCGCCGGCTTTCTGGGCGAAGAAGGGTTCGGAGGTGACGAAGATCTGCTGGATATAGCCGGGATCGGCGAGAAAATTGGCGATGCTGTAGGTAGCGGGGATTTCGCGGGCGTTTTTGAGGTTGTAGCGGTGGGCGATGTATTCGAACCAGGTGGAGCCGGCTTTGACGGCGATGGCGTGGCCGTCGAGATCAGTAAAGGAATGCACGGGCGAGTCGGCGTGAAGCATGATGCCCTGAGGATCGCTCTGCATGGTGGCGCCGACGGCGACCAACGGTTCGCCCTGGGAGTCGGCTTCGAGGATGCGGTCGGAGGAGCCCATGGCGAATTGCGCGGCGCCCATGGAAACCTGCTGCTCGGCAACGTTGGTTGGGCCGCCGGGGAGGATGGTGACATCGAGGCCCTCCTGACGGTAGTAGCCCTTGAGGAGCGCGTCGTAGAAGCCGCCATGCTCGGGTTGCGGATACCAGTCGGTCTGGAATGCGACGGGAATGAGGCCGCTGGCCGGACCGGCGCGATGGCAGCCGGAGATGAAGAGCAGAAGGGTTGGGAAGAGGAGAGCAGCGCGGACGCGACCCATGTTCGAGATTAGCACGGGAGGGTTAGGGCTCTTCGCAGGCAAGTTGCTCGCCGAGCATCGTAGCAAAACGCAGTAGACGGCGATCGTCATTATGGGCGGCGATGAGCTGCATGCCGCACTCGGGCGAGGGAAGGACGACGGCGGGATTGCCTCCGAGACTGGCGGGGGTTGTGAGACGCAGGATGCGCGCGCGGGATTCTGTGTGGTCGACGCCGGCAAGAAGGCGATTCGTTGGCGACACGGGGGCAAGCAGGAAATCACATTGACGGAACAGCTGTTGGTGCTGGCCGCGGAAAGCAGCGTGGCGCTGGCGGAGAGAGTGAATTTCGGATTGGCCGAGGGACGCGCCCCATGCGAGACGAGCAGCGATGGTGGGGTCGAATTCGTGAAAAAAGCCGGCATGGAGTTGCGCGGCTTCGTGGGCCTGGAGTGGGGCGTAGATGTCCCAGGCTTCGGACCAGAACGGTGGGTTGAAGGAATCGAGTTGTGTGTCGGCGCGGCGGAGGCGGTCCTGCCAGACTTCCAGAGCGTGGTGGACATCGGGCTCGCAGGTTTCGAGGAGGGGCCCGGTGAGAACGCCGATGCGGATTGTCTGCGGGGTGGGATTTTCCGGTGGCAGATCGAAGAGGGATTCGGCGAGGAGCGGCAGATCGCGGAGATCGCGACAGAGCCAGCCGATGGTGTCGAAGGACTGCGCCAGGTGGTAGCCGCCGGCCCAGTCGCCGATGCCGAGGGAGGCGCGGTAGCTCGCGAGCCCGCACAGCGCGGCAGGAGCGCGCACGGAGCCTCCGGTGTCGGTGCCGATGGCGGCGAGCGCCGAGCCTTCCTGAATGGAAGCGGCCGCGCCGCTGGAGGAGCCGCCGGTGAGGAGGCTGGAGTCGGCAGGTTGCAGGCAGTCGCCGTAGTCGCGATTTTCGCCGGTGATGCCGTAGGCGAGCTGATGGAGGTGGGTTTTGCCGATTATGACGGCGCCCGCACGGCGCAGGCGGGCGGCGACCCAGGAATCCTCGGATGCGTTTTGTTTATGGGCCGCATAAAATTTGGAGCCGGTGCTTGTCGGGAATCCGGTGAGGTCGAAACAATCCTTGAGAGAGACCGGCACGCCAAGAAGAGGCAGGAATTCGTCGCCCGAGGCGGCGCGGTTGACTTGTCGCTGGGCTTCGGCAAGGGTCCAGTCGGGGTCAAGGGCCAGGTAGATATTGCGGCTGGCATTGCTGTTGGTGCGTGAGAGAGCGTCGCGGGCTTGTGCGACGGGGGCGGTTTCTCCCGACTTGTACGCAGCGAGAAGCGCGGCGACAGGCGACGGACGCGGCGGCATGCGGTCATTGTAGAGGTCGGCGAGTCGACTGGGTTGAGTGGGACTCGTGTTTCGCAGAGGGGATTGGGACGGAATGGGCGTGAAGAAGCCCCCAGCGCAGCGCGCGAAGGATGAGGCGATTCTTGCAGACCTCGTTCGTTTTACGGCGCGGAGTTTTGCGACAGCGACGCCGGTGCCATTTGGTGCGGCGCTGGTGGAGACGCGCACCGGCAAGCTGCTGTATCGCGGACGTAATGCAGTGATGCGGGAGAACGATCCGAGCGCGCATGCGGAGACGCGGGCGGTTCGCAGGGCGTGTAAAAAGCTGGGGTGGCCCTCGCTCAAGGGGTATACGCTGTACAGCACCTGCGAGCCGTGTCCGATGTGCATGGCGAATGCGCTGTGGGCTGGCGTGGATCGCGTGGTGTTTGGGGCGACGATCGCGGACGCGAACGAGCATTGCCGACAGATTCACATCGCGGCGCGGGAGGTTGCGGAGCGCAGCGACATGCCTTGCGAAGTGGATGGGGAAGTGCTGCGGGAGGCTTGCCGGGCCTTATTTAATGATCCGCGAATGCTGAAGGTATTTCGAAGCTGGGGGACGGGTAAGTGATGAACGACCCGCAGGTGCTGGCGCAGGATCTGACGGTGGTGCTGGGCGATGCGACGCGCGTGCTGACCGCGCCCGCAGTGGTGGAGCGGCTCTCGAAGGATTTCTACTGGTACTCGCCGGTGCTGCGGCCGGCGCTCGAAGCGAAGCGCGGCGACGTGGTCGCGCAACCGGGCAGCGTGGACGAAGTGCGGGCGGTGCTGCGCTACTGCTATCGGCACGATGTCCCGGTGACGGCGCGGGGTGCGGGTACGGGAAATTACGGGCAGGCGATTCCGCTGTGCGGGGGCGTGGTGCTCGATCTCTCGCGGATGGATGGTATTGAGGAGATTACGCGCGACGGTGTGGCCGTGTGTGAGCCGGGAGTGCGGCTGGGCGTGCTGGAAGCAGCGGCGCGCGAGAAGGGATGGGAGCTGCGCTGCTATCCAAGCACGATTGTGAAAGCGACGGTGGGCGGCTTTCTGGGAGGCGGATCGGGCGGAATCGGATCGGTTGCGCATGGCGGGTTGCGGGATTTCGGGACGGTGCGGGGGCTGGAAGTGGTGACGATGGAAGACGACCCGCAGGTGCATTTGCGCGAGGGTGAGGCGGTGCACGAGATTCTGCATGCGTGGGGGACGAACGGGATCATTACGAAAATATGGTTGGCGCTGGCGCCGAAGGTAGAGTGGGCGCAGACTGCGGTGGCGTTCGACAGCTTTGCGGCGGCATTTGACTTCAGCGAGCAGATTGCGGGGGACGCGGCGTGGACGAAGCGCCTGGTGACGGCGTTCGAGTGGCCGATCCCGCGATACTTCTCTCCGGTAAAGAGGATTTGCCCAGAAGGGAAGCATCTGATCTTCTTCATGATTGCGGCGGAACAGATTGAGGAATTGCGGACGGCGGCAGAGAAAGCAACAGGGACGGTGACGTATTCAGGTACGTACTCGGGATTGAAGACGATTCCGCTGCTTTCGGATTACACGTGGAATCACACGACGCTGTGGGCGATCAAGCATGATGACGCATACACGTATCTGCAGTGCGGGTTCGATCCGGCGCGCGTGCGCGAGCAACTGCAAGTGCTCCGGGGGCGCTTCGGCGACGAGATTCTTTTTCACATGGAGTTTATGAAGAACGGGCAGGGAAAAGTGATTCCGGGAGCGATCCCGCTGGTGCGATTCACAACGGAGGAGCGGCTGAAGGAGATGATCCACTGCTGCCGCGAGAATGGGGTCTTCGTCGCGAACCCGCATGTGAACAATGTGGAAGATGGCGGACGCTACCGCGAAGATCACGAACAGCTGCGCGCGAAGCGGCGCTACGATCCGAAGGGGCTGCTGAATCCGGGGAAGATGCCGAGCTTCGAGCCGGAAGGCGCGGAGGTCGCGGGGAGCCGATGAAGACCTGGATTCCCGACAACAGGAAGTTTTCGTATCTGAACTGGAAGCAGGTGGAGGCGCTGCCGAAGCAGGAGACGCTGCTGGTGCTGCCGACGGCTGCGATTGAGCAGCATGGGCATCATCTGCCGCTGGCGACGGACACGCTGATCAACAATCTGCTGCTGGGGAAAGCACTCGAGAAATTGCCCGCCAATACGCCGGTTTATGTGCTGGAACCAGTTTGCTATGGGAAGAGCAACGAGCATTTGGGATTTCCGGGGACCATATCGGTTTCGGCGGCGACGTTCATGGCGGTAGTGCGTGATGTGGGCGCGAGCGTGGCAGCGTCGGGATTCACAAAACTAGCGCTGTACAACACGCATGGAGGCAATTCGTCGCTGGTGGATGTGATGGCGCGCGATCTGCGGGCGGAGTATGGGCTGCGGACCTTTGCGCTGTACGGATCGGGCGGCGTTCGCTACGAGGGCGTGAGCGCGCAGGAGCGGGCTTACGGATTTCACGCGGGGGAAATCGAAACAGCGTTGCTGCTGAGCGCCACGCCGGACCTGGTGGATGAATCAGCGTATACGGTGAACTATATTGCAGACGTCGAGAAACCCGAGACGCTGCTGCCGGAAAATGCGGCGGCGACGTTTGCATGGCTGACGCGCGACATTGCAGCCAGCGGCGTGATGGGTGATCCGCGTCCCGCGACGGCGGAGAATGGGGCGCAATGGGCCGATCAGGCGGCGGAGCGCGTTGCGCAGGCGTTGGAGGCGATGCTTCGCTGGAAGGATCCCGCATAGACGATGGCCCTGGTCGATTGCGGTGACGGCGTTCGGCTGGAGCGCGGCGTGTTGTGCCGCATGTCCGATGGCGTGCAGCTGGTCTCCGATCATTACTACCCGCCGGGAGACAGGCCGTTCCCCACGCTGCTGATGCGACAGCCGTACGGCCGCGACATCGCATCGACGGTGGTGTATGCGCATCCGGTTTGGTTTGCCCAGCACGGATATCACGTGGTGATCCAGGATGTGCGCGGACGAGGCGATTCGGAGGGAGACTTTTATCCATTCCGGAATGAAAGGAGGGACGGTGCCGAGACGATTGCGTGGCTGCGCGGGCATCCGGCGTGCAACGCACGGATTGGGATGTACGGCTTTTCGTATCAGGGACTGACACAACTACTGGCTGCCGTGGAGCAGCCGGAGGGGTTGGTGTGCATCGCGCCGGGGATGACGGCGTGCGATCTCTATCATGGGTGGTTTTATCGGAATGGAACGCTGCGACTGAGCTCGACATTGGCGTGGGGGATCCAGATGCTGCGCGCCGATGCCCGGCGGAGGGGATTGCGGGAAGTGAGTGCGGCGCTGGAGGCGGCCTGGAGCGACCTCCGAGCACAGGTAAATTCGGTGCCGTATGGGGAGCATCCGACACTGAGAGATGCGGCCCTGCCGGAATATGTGCGTGACTGGGTTACAAATGATCGACCCGGGGATTATTGGGCGGCATTGGATGTGAGCCGCGACCTCGAGAGGATTGCGGTGCCGGCGCTGCACGTTTCGGGGTGGTTCGATACATATCTGAATGGCAGTGTCGATGGATTCCTCGCGCTGACGAAAAAAGCGGCGACGGAGTTTGCGAGGCAGAATCAATATCTGGTTGCTGGGCCGTGGGCTCATATCCCCTGGGGAGACCAAATCGGCAACGAAAACTTTGGTCCAGAAGCGCTGCTGGACACGGATCTTTTGCTGTTGCGCTGGTTCAACCATTGGTTAAAGGATTCCGGAGAATTTGCTGACCAGCCATGGATTCAGCACTTTGTTCAGGGCGACAATGTCTGGCGGAGCGCAGCGCAATGGCCCGAGCAGCTGACGGCACACTTGTACCTGCGCAGCAAAGGACGTGCGAATTCGCGTAAGGGTGACGGAGCGCTGTCTGCGACGGCCGCGAAGATCGGTGAGCGGCGCGACATCTTTGTCTCCGACCCGGAGGTGCCGGTATTCGCGCCGGGCGGACCGCTGGCGCTGAGCGGGCCGCACGATCAGGCGGAGCTCGAGCTGGGCAATAACCTGCTGGTTTATACCGGAGAGCCGCTCAAAAAGCGATTCCATACCTTTGGACACCCACGCGTTACGCTGTACGCGGCGACGTCGGCTGTGAGTACAGATTTCACAGCGAAGCTGGTGCGAGTCCTGCCGGATGGGCGGGCGCAGTTCGTGTGCATGGGCGTTGCCCGGTCCTCGCATTTGTTCGCGGGAAAAGGCTATCAGCCAGACACGGTGCAGCGATGGGAGTTTGAGCTCGACCCAACCTCGTGCGTGTTTTTTCCGGGCGAGAGGCTGCGGCTGGAGATCGCGAGCAGCGCGTTTCCCCTGTACGACCGGAACTCGTCGGCCGGCGTAGCGGCGTCGCAGGCATCGCACTGGAACTGGGGGCGATCGACGCAGCAGGTGCTGCATTCGGCACAATACCCGTCGGCGCTGCATCTGCCCGCGGTCGAGGAGAGCGCCGGATGAGCGAGACAATCCCGGAAATTGCGTTCAACTGGGTTTACAAGCGCTTCCGCACAGGTCCTCCGGTGCTGGAGAATATTACGCTCACGATTGAGAAAGGCGAGTTCGTCAGCATTCTGGGGCCATCCGGATGTGGGAAGTCGACCCTGCTGCGGATGATCGCTGGGCTGACGCCGCTGAGCGCCGGCGAGATCGCCGTGAACGGCATGACGCCGGTGAATGCGCGCGAGCTGATGTCGTTCATCTTTCAGGACGCGACGCTGCTGCCCTGGCGAACCGTGGAGCGCAATGTGGATCTGGGGCTGGAGCTGGAGTGGGCGACGCGGGCCGTACGGGAGCAAAAGGTGAGGGAGATGCTGGCGCTCGTCGGACTCTCGGCGGTGGCTGGGTCATATCCCCGACAGCTCTCGGGCGGGATGAAGATGCGAGTGTCGATCGCACGAGCGCTGGCGACACGGCCGAGCATTCTGCTGATGGATGAGCCGTTCGCCGCTCTGGACGAGATGACGCGGGATCGCATGAACGAAGAGCTGCTGCGCCTGCAGCGGGAGCACAGATGGACCGTGGTTTTCGTCACGCATTCTGTGGCGGAGGCGGTGTTTCTGTCGTCGCGCGTCGTGGTTCTTGCGCCGCACCCGGGGCGCATTCAAGAGGTGGTGACGGTGGTCCTGGAGCCGGAACGAACCAACGAGACGCGAGCTTCGGAGAGTTTTGAAGGCGAGGTGTCCCGGGTGTCGAAGATTCTGCGCGGAGCACACAACGCATGAAGGGGCACTTCCTGACTGCGCTGAATGCCCTGGCTGTGTTCGCGGTGCTCGTCGGAGTGTGGCAGGCGTTTGCCTGGATCTCGGGAACTCCGGCGTATGTTCTGCCTACTCCACTGGAGGTGGCGAAGGCAATCGCCGAGCGCCATGCGACCCTCGTTGACTCACTGCTGATTTCGACGACCTCGGCGGCGGGAGGCCTGGCCCTCAGCATCGTCGCGGGAGTCGGTGTGGCAATGATCTTTGCGCAGTGGCCATGGCTGCGGCGGATGTTGTATCCCTATACGATCCTGCTGCAGACAGTGCCCATTATCGCCATTACTCCGCTGATTATTTTGTGGATGGGATCCGGCACCTGGCCGGTGACAGTGGTGACCTTCATCATCTGTCTCGCTCCGATTATCGCGAATACCACGCAAGGGCTCATCAGCGTGGACGAGAATCTGATCGATCTTTTCCTGATGCATAAAGCGTCACGAGCGCAGATCCTATTCAAACTGCGACTGCCACACGCGATGCCGTACATGTTTGCCGGGATCAGGATCTCGGCGGGGATTGCCGTGATTGGCGCCATTACCGGCGAGTGGTTTGCAGGGTCGAGCCGTGTAGGCCAGGGCGGGCTCGGTTACTCGATTATGTATGCAAGTTCCCAGCTGCAGACCGCCTATTTGTTTGCACTGGTGATTGCGGCGACGGTGCTGGGATTTTCGTTCTTTTTTATGGTGATGTCTGTGGAGTGGTACGTTCTGCATAACTGGCACGAATCGAAGCGAAATGCGAGAGCGGAATAGAGAGTGGTGAGTTATGCTGCGGCTGGAATCGGAGACGGGCTGGTGGCTGATAACGCATCCGGACCACGCGCGGCTTGCGGGGGCGTTTGCGGAGGCTTGGGGGAACGAACAGTTTTCGGTGCCTGAACCGCGGAGCAACGTGCTGCTGGGCATTCGTTGTCATGACGACGGGTGGGCTGCTCGCGACGCTGCTCCGCAGATTACGAAGGAAGGCAAACCGTCGGCGTTCTCGAGCGAACTTGTCGGGAAATACTCGGCATTTGAGGAAATCGACTTAGAGGGTTATCTGGCAGTGCGGGAGCGGGCGGTGCGGCTGATGGCTGACGAGGACGCGTACGCCGGGCTGTTGGTGGCCATGCATACCTATAATCTACTCACAGAGCGGGCGGATCGTTCGACCATTCAGCCTGACCAATTGTCCTTACTGGACGGCTTTCTCGCTGCGCAGCGGGATTTTCAGCAGGAGTTGCTATGCCGGATCCGATCGGACGGCTTTTCAATGGAGGAGACCGCTGACGATCGCCTTCGCGACCATTTTCGACTGCTGCAGGCGACGGATAACCTATCGCTTTTGAGTTGCGTGAGCTACACGCAACCGGCGACGCTGCTGCATCCCTTGCCGCTTCGGGACGGGACTTATGCGGACATTCGCGTCGAGCCGATGGGAAAGCGGTGGTTTCGGCTTATCCCTTATCCTTTTTCCCAAGGTGCACTGAGCTTCGAGTTTCCGGCGAGGCATATTGAAGGCAGAGGTTTCAGTAGCGCGGGAGAACTTCAGGAGAGGCTTGCGTCGGCAGCTGTTTGTCATCTGGCTGTGAAGGTCAGCGCATGAAGCGGGCTGGCGTCAGGCACAAAGGTAGGCGGCCCGAAGGCCGCCTTAAGTGTTTTCGCTCACATCTTTCAGAAGTTGAGATGGAGAGACATCTGAATCTGGCGGGGGCTGCCGATGGTGTGCTTCACGACTCCGAGTCCCGTCGGGCAACTGTAGAAGGTGTTGGAGGGGGCACTGTTCGATTGGCACTGCTGCGGAGTGGGCGCGACCTGACTATAGGAGCTGGCCGTATCGGGTGCGTTGTTGTAGGCAGCGTTCTGGGTGACTTCATCGGTTGGAATGTCGAAGCTGGTAGTGTTCGACACGTTGTAGACGTCGAAGGTGTAGCGGATGGCGTACCTGTCGCTCAACTGCAGCGTCTTGACCAACGAGGCATCGGCGCGCTTCTGGAAGGCCTGGCGGAAGATATTGCGCTCGCCACTGGTAAAGGTGGTTTCGAAGTTATCGCCCTGGGGGACGCCATCGGTGCCGGGCGAAACCAGAGGCAGTGTGAAGCAGGATGCCTTGAGGGCTGCGCCACCGCCGGTTGCGTTGTTATAAAAGGCGCCGGAGTGACCGGTTAACGCGGTCTTGGCGTTGCAGCCTGGAGCGAGGGGAACGATGGGGTTGGTGATGCCGTCGAACGTGCTGTAGTAAAGACTGCCCACCGCACCGGAGAAATCGATGATGCTGTAGGGTTGACCGCTCTGGATAATAGCAATGCCGGTGAGCGACCAGTCGTCGAGCACCTTACCGGAGAGGGCATTCTCGTTGTGGAGCTTCGGCAGAACGAAGCCGTAGGTAAAGTTGAGCACGTGCTTGCGATCGAAGTCGGACGATCCGTAGCCGCTGCGAAGGTTATTAGGATTGTTGCCGTTGTAGAAGAGGCCAAGAGCGCTTTGCTCGTCGGTGGCGTGCGAAAAAGTGTAAGAAACGCCGGTCTGGAATCCGTAGCGGAGGCGCTTTTCGAGATGTGCCTGCAGCGCATTGTAACTAGAGACACCGGCGGCCGTGTAGGATTCGGACTCCGAGGAGTAGCCGATGTAAGGAACACGAAGGTCGACGTTCCCGCCTTCGTAGTTCTGCTGCATCGGTCCATAGGTACAGCTTGCGTCGTTGTTCACGCAGATGGGGAAAAACGTCACGGGACTGTACACCGTATAGCCGTAGCTGAAATCCTGGGTGGCTGTGCCCCCGGGGTGCGTGGGGCTGCCCGGAGTGGCAAGCTGTGCCTGGTTGAAAGGCAGGGGGATGACCTGGTGACGTCCAAGATTGCCCACATAACCGAGATCGATCATCAAGTCGTTGCGGGGCTGCCACTCCAGATCGAGCGTGAAGTTGATGGAGTAGGGCAGCTTGTTCGCGCGGTTGTAGTCGCCAAGAGTGAAGGGCTGGGCGCCGTTGATGATGCTGGCGGCATTCGGCAGAAAGTTGGTGAGGTCAGCGGCGCTCGGGCTGGATGGGGGAGCGAGGGGGTTGGGACCCCAGGGTTGAGCCAGGTTATACGGCAGCGTATTGCCGTCCGCCGGGCTAAACGCCGGGAGGCCACAGATGGGAATGTAGTAGTTATACAGAAAGCTGGTGTTGCCGTAAGGCGACGCGGTGTAGGGGCAGGCTTGGGCGGTGACAAAAGGGGGGGTCTGGCTGACGCCGAAAGGACCGCCGGCTACCTCGCCGGCAGCGTAGCCTGGGGAAAAGTAGGTGTAGAGTTCGCCGCGATCATAGTAGAAGCCGGTGCCGCCGCGGACGACGAATTTATCGTGGAGCAACGACGGCTGCCATGCGAAGCCCAGGCGCGGCGCGACGCCCCACTGGCGGCCGGTCAGAGTGGTATTGCTGACGCCCTTGGTCCCGTTGACATTATTGCCGGCGATGATGAAACCCGGGTCGGTAATGGTGTCAGAGCCAGTATTGTAACTATAGGCTGAGGGATCGAAATTATAAATGCGCCCGTATTTCTCAGTGAGGCCACCGTTCCAGTCGTAGCGAACGCCAGCCGTAACGCTGAGGTTGGCCCGCACCTGGTATTTATCCTGCAGGTAGAGCCCGGTCTGATTGGCGCGGTAATAGCGGTTGGCGTTGCCCTGAAGGAAGTCGGTGGCTACAAAGCCGTCAGTGGAGTACGGAGACACCCAGTTCATGGCATAAGTGGAGAAGTCGGGAGTAGCCACGGCGCCCTTACCTGTGCGCAGGTCGCGGATATTGAGTTGGGTATACGACCAGCTGCCGCCGAAGGTGACGGAATGGACTCCCTTGGTCCAGATCGCGTTGGCCGACGGCTGAATGCGGTTCTGGAAGACGCCGGTGAAGGCGCCCTGGTTCGCTGAGCTGGGTCCGATATTCAGCATCTGCTGGGGAAGCTCGTAGCCGTACTCGCCGAGAGTGTCGACGATAGTGATGCCGGGAAAATAGGAGCCAAAAGCGGAGGTCATGGCGGCAAGCGGTGATCCGCTCTGGCCGGGCGCCCAGGGCTGGTCGTTCGTGCTGTAAGCCTTTTCTCTGAGTACGCCAAGGGTTTCGGTAAGGCTGAAGTTGGGCCGGAGGCTCTGTATGTTCGTGATGGTGGCTACCTGCGATCCGGCGTCCATGTGCTCGGTGAAACCGGGCACGCTCGAAGTTCCGTACGGGGAGCTATTGGGATCGTGCTGGTAGAAGTACTTCAGGCTCACCAGGTCTTTCGTCGAGGCGTTCCAGTCGATGTCGCCAACACCTTGATCGGCAAGGAAATACGAAGTGCCCAACTCGAAGGCGTTGGAGGGCGAAAGTGGATCGGGAATGTGGCCGTTGTCGTTGGGAATGAGCCACTGACCGTTGGGTAGCTTGGCCTGGAAGAGCGCAAGGCCGACGGGATTGGCGGCCCAGTCGGAAGGGCCGACGGTGAAGCCGTTTGCGGCGTCTTCCCCGGGCCAGTTGTTGTCGACAATCGTGGCCAAGCCTGCGGGGGTGCGATTTGTATCGCTGAGGCCCGGAGGAACGGCGATGAGTGTATCTCCTGTTTCCTGGTCGGAGATATGCAGGTGTTGATATCCGAGGAAGTAGAAGAGCTTGTCCTTAATGAGAGGACCGGCGAGCGTGCCGCCCGCGATATAGCGATGCAGCTCGGGATTCTGATCCTCTGCCGGGATACCGGAGTTGTTCTTGAAGAAGAAGGGCGCGGCGTTGATCCAGTTGGTCCCGCGGTGGCCGTAGAGGCTCCCGTGTACGGCGTTGCTGCCGGAGCTGGTGCTCATGTCGATGTGCGCGCCGCTGGCTGAACCCTGCTGCGCGTCATACATGGAGGCGTTGACGCGAACCTCCGACAGCATCTCCGGTGCCGGCGTGGGGAGGGAATTACCGATGGAGAGATAGACCGACGACGCGCTGGGCTCGACGCCGGCGCTGGTGGTGCCGCTGCTGGCGCTGCCGCCGGTGTTATTCACGACGCGTGCGGATTCCACCTGGCTGGTGCTCTTGCCGTTGAAGAGATTGCTGGCGTCGACGCCATTCAGCAGAAAGGCATTGGAGGTGTCACGCTGACCATTGGCCCAGATAGGTGCGTTGCCGAGGCCGCTGTTGGATCCTGTACCGCCGGGAAGTTCGGCGTTGACGCCGGGCGAGAGGATGGCGAGCCCGGTGAAGCTGCCAGTGGGCAGCGGGATGGTGTCGATCTGCGCTTTATCGAGGACGTAGCCGTTCGTCGTGTCGACAGTGTTGAGCAACGGCGAGGCTTCGACGGTGACGGACTGACTGACCTGGCCGACTTTCAGGAGGGCATTGACGCTGGCTGTGCGATCGGCCTGAACCAGAATTCCGGGAAATTTCTGCGACTCGTATCCCTGGTTGACGACGCCGATGGTGTAAGTGCCGATGGGGAGATTAACCAACGTATAGACGCCTTCCCCGTTGGTCGTTGCCATGCGAGTAAGGCCCGTCTGCTCGCCTGTGGCCGTGACCGAAGCTCCGGCAACAGCCGCTCCGGAGATGTCAGTGACCTGGCCTGTGATGCCGCCCAGAGTTTGCTGGGCATGGATGGCGAGGGGAACAGCAACGCAGAGTACGAGGAAAAGCCAGAGCACTGGAGCCAAGCGCCTGAACATCGATAAATGCCTCCTCAAAAGGTGTAGAAAAAGTCCTGGCCGCGCCCGAAAAAGTGGTGCGGCGGCTGCGTGGTGCAGTCTTTAAAGCAGTTTGTTTGAGACAAGAGCGGCTGCGAGAAACAAAGGAGCCGAGTCGACAAGGACTTTCAGGAGAGCATAGCCCAGGGATCGCTCCAGCCCAAGGGAAAAAAAATAGGAAGAGTGGAAAAAGTGATACGGGAAATAAATTCTGGCTATGGCACGGAGTCAGGGAGGACGGAAACATGCGCCGCGACGATGCGCCATCCTTCCGGCAGCCGCACCCAGGTCTGACTTTGGCGCCCACGAACGGTTCCGCTTGCAGTCGGGCGGGAAAACTCGAGGCAAATCTCACCGAAATCCCGCCCGAAGGTGGCGATTTCGAGGCGCTCGATCGTGCGGGCGAGGTTCACAGGCGACCGGCTTTTGCGGAACGCGGCGATCTCTTCGATCCCGTGCAGATTTTCGGTGACTCCGAAGCGAATGGTGCGCGCCGAGGCCCAGAACATCGCCGTCAACGTTTCGACTTCGTTCTTGACGAGGGCGGATTCATAGCGCGGATAAAGATCAGCGAGTTCGCGCACTACTGCGGGATCGTTGATGAGCATCAGAAGAGTCGTCTTTCGGGAAGGATATGTTTGGCGATAGCCGCGCTGACGGTGATCATGGGTTCGTTCACCACCTGGCTGAGGCGGAGATGCATGGCGATGCTGCACAAAATGTAGGCGTGCACGTCGGTGAATCTCCAGAGGCGCATCAGCAGATCGACCATGCGCGATGTGGCGTTGCGGGCGCCGCGGAGCGGGTCTTCGTCGGATTCGATCACGATCCAGGATTCGGAGTTGGTGGAATTCGGTAGCTGGGCCGATTCGATCAGGGGCGCGGAGAGTGTGTGGCCATGGTGCAAATGAAAGCGGAGACTCACCTCGAGCGGGCATTCGATGCCATTGATGCAGACCTCGCCATCGCCCTGAGCGGCGTGGCCGTCGCCGCAGGAAAAGAGTGCGCCGGGGTTGAAGACCGGGAGGTAGAGTCGAGCTCCCGCGCAGACCTCACGCACGTCCATGTTGCCGCCGAAGGCGCCGGGCGGACGGGTGCGGAATTCGCCATCGAGTTCGGGGGCGACGCCCATGACGCCGCAAAAGGGGCGCAGCGGAACGACGGCCGGAGCCAGAGAACGGGTCTCATGCGGGAGCAGTTCCCAATGAAAGAGAAAGGGTTCGCGAAAGCGATCCTTGAGAAGGCCGAGGCCTTCAACGATGGTGGAATATCCCCAGCCGTGGTGCGTTACTTCGACAATCTCAATCTCGAGCACATCGCCGGGTTCGGCGCCGCGAACGAAAACGGGGCCGGTGAGCGCGTGAATGCGTCCTCGGTCAATGCCGGAAAGCTGCTCCAGTGTCATTCCAGGACGGACCTGGCCGCCGGCAGCTTCGACGCACTGGAAGTGGACGGTGTCCCCGGGGTCGATTTCGAGGCGAGGCGGCAGAGCGCGATTCCAGCGCGAATGGGTCGGCTCAGCGGCGAGAACGTGCTCGGTCATCGCACCGCTACAACCATCTGGAGTTCGACGATGGCGTTGCGCGGTAAGGCGGCGACGCCAATCGCCGCGCGCACGTGGCGGCCGGATTCACCGAAGACTTCGACCAGCAGATCCGAGGCGCCGTTGATGACCCTGGGGGAATCGGCGAATCGCGATACGGTGTTGATGTAGCCATTGACGCTGACAATGTGCTCGACGCGGTCGAGCGTGCCGAGCGCCTGACGGATGACAGCGAGCTGGGTGAGGGCGCAGCGACGGGCGGCCTCGCGTCCTTCTTCGACGGTGCGGTCGGCGCCGACGATTCCGGTGAGGACGCCGTTCTCGTCCGAGGAGATTACACCCGCGAGAAAGAGCAGCGAACCAGCCTGTTTGGCCGGCAGGTAATTGCCGCCGGGCGCGGGAGGCAAGGGAAGTACGATTCCCAGCGTAGTCAGCCGCTTTTCCGGAGTCTCCTCGGGGGTCATTGCGGTTCACTCTACCATGCCGCGATTTTTCCTTCGGCTGGCATCGGCGTCGTTTAGGATAAGCCGCATGCGATCCGGAATTCTTATTTTCTGTGCGGCGCTGCTGGGCGCAGCCATCCCGGGGACTGCGCCGCAACGGATTCCGCTGGCCGCGCAGCGAACCTCGCCGCAGGACCTGGAAATTTCTGGGGATGTGCCCGGAATTCCGCAGGGTGGGAAGCGGTTTGTGGGCTATGCGGACCTGAGCCGGCTGACGCAGGTGACGTTCACCGTAAAGAATGACGAGAATTTTTCTGACCCGGTTACGCTCACCGGCGTCTCTCTCGATGCAATCATGGCAGCCCTGGGTGTCAACGCTGGAACACAAATGATTGTCGCGAGTGCCGACGATGGTTATGAGGCGCACTACATGGCGGAGTATCGGGCCGCGCACCATCCATTTCTGGTGCTTCGCATCGGTGGACAGGAGCCGGCAAAGTGGCCGAAGGGACCGAATGGCGAGAATTACGGGCCGTATCTCATTTCTCATCCGACCTTCTCGCCTGCGTTTCACGTTCTCGCGCATAAGGATGAGGCGCAGATTCCCTATGGCGTAGTCGGGTTGCGGTTCCTCGACGAAGCGGCCCTGCTGAAGGAGCTGCGTCCCCCTGGGGCGGGGTCCGCCGCTTCACCAGCGATGCAGGGATACCGAATCGCCGTGCAGAATTGTCTCCGCTGCCATCGTGAGGGGGACATTGGCGGCACGAAGTCGCCCTTTGGCTGGCCGCAGATGGCGTTGATCGCGCAGGGCAATCCATCTGCGTTTGGCAAATACGTCGTGCGGCCGAATTCCGTGAATCCAGAGGCGAATATGCCCGCCAATCCGGATTATGACGCGGCGACCATTGCAGCACTCACAGCCTATTTCCGCAGTTTTGCACCCGGAGAGAAACCATGATCCTGCGACTGTCAAAGACGCTGCTCGTGGCAGCGGTCGCGCTCTATTGCACGCTGGTGTTCTTCAACAATCTGACCGATTACGGCTCGGATTACGCGTTTGTGCACCATGTGCTGCTGATGGATTCCACATTCCCGGGTAACCACGGGATGTGGCGCGCGATCCACCCGTTGTGGATTCATGCGGTCTTTTACGGCGTCATCATCGCCTGGGAAGGCGTGACGATGCTGCTGACCTGGGCTGGAGCCATTGGACTTCTGCGCGCGGTGGGCAAGCCGGGCACGGCGTTCCAGGACGCGAAGACGCTGGCCATTGCGGGGCTGACGTTGAGCCTGTTGATGTGGTTCGTGGCCTTTCTCTGCATCGGGGGCGAGTGGTTCCTGATGTGGCAGTCGCAGACGTGGAACGGGCAGGAGGCTGCGTTTCGGATGTTCGTGGTGGTGGGGGTGATCTTTCTGCTGCTGGTAATGCCGGAGGCGGATTGAAGGGCCTCCGGCTGCATCTCCGCCGGTCCCGTAAAATGGAAATGTGAGAGAAGCACTGGAGATACTACGAGCCGCTCCTGCCGAGAAGGCACAGGCTCGGCCGCGCGTGGGGTTTGTTTCGCTGGGATGCCCGAAGAACCTGGTCGACAGCGAAGTGATGATGGGGCTGCTGGATCGCGCCGGCGCAGAGATGACTCCCAACGCCGAGGCCGCCGACATTCTGGTGGTGAACACCTGCTCGTTTATCGATAAAGCGAAGCAGGAGTCGGTGGATGCGATCCTGGAAATGGCGCGACTGAAAACGTCGGGCTCGGCGCGGAAGCTGATCGTGGCCGGATGCCTGGTGGAGCGCTATCGCGACGAGATTCAGAAGAACATTCCTGAAGTGGACGCGGTGGTGGGGACGGGCGAGCTGGAGAAGATTCTC
>Ga0182015_10001372_pt1 | contig 32298 bp, 31 predicted proteins | sample 712P3MmetaG_FD_120478 | JGI IMG/M metagenome (GOLD analysis project Ga0182015, IMG submission 120478) | Permafrost microbial communities from Stordalen Mire, Sweden - 712P3M metaG | ecosystem: Environmental > Terrestrial > Soil > Wetlands > Permafrost | place: Sweden: Stordalen | collected...
TACCACCCTCTTCTGGCGCTCGTCGAGCAATGGCAGGATCGTCGAGAAGAACTCAGTGAGCTGCTCCTCGGCGACCTCCACCCCCAGAGGCTACATCGCGCGAGTTATTGTTTCGTGGATCCTAACCTCTACTGGAGTGGCTAACTGGAACTCTGCCTGATGGCGGTTGTCAGCTCGTAGTCATCGATAACCTTCAGCTTGGCAGCAGAAGGCGACCCAGTGTCAAACCTGTAGCCGAGCCATTCGTCGACGAGACGATGGGCCGAGACGTCCGCGACGATCCTTGATCCGAGCGTCATTATCTGACAGTTGTTCGATAGCACGGATCGCTCAGCCGCGTAGGCGTCGTGTACGACCGCTGCCCGGATGCCCGGCACCTTGTTGGCTGCGATGCACATCCCGATCCCGGTTCCGCAGACGAGGATCGCACGATCTATCTCCTCGCGCGCGAGCGCCTCGCTGACACTTATCGCGATCGACGGATATGGGCTCGGCGGCCGTTCTGCATCATCGCTGAAATCGCGGATCGATGAGAGCCGCTCGTCGCCCTTGAGCCGCGAAACAAGGTAATCCTTGAGGGCCGCGCCGACTTCGTCGGCGCCGACCCCGAGGCGGATCTTCCCCGTTGCCATTACGCTAACTCCCCGCAGCGGCGGCGATCACGGGCGTCGCCGCTTCCAAGACGAGCAGGAGCGAGCGCGCCCCCGGGTCAATGATTCCGAGACTGCGCTCTCCGAGAACTGCAGACCGTCCACGCTTGGAGATCATATTGGACGTCGCCGACGTCGCCTCGCGTGCGAGCCCGACGGCCCCGCTCCACGCGGTCGCCAGTAGCTGGCCCTCAGCAAGTTTGCGGTCGAAGGCGTCGAGGAACGGGACGAGCGTGTGGAGGAGGATCTTGTCGCCCAGCTGGGACTTTCCCAGCAACTCGAGCGCATAACTCACCGCTTCGCAGCGCCTCCGCAACTCTGGCGCCAGTGATCTCGCCCTCGGCGAGCTCGCGACCGACGGTCTGCAAGAAGGCGCCCCAGAGCGCGCCCGTGGCCCCTCCAGCCGCGTCCGCGAACGCGAAGCCTGCCACCCTTATCGACGAAGCGGCCGAGTCGCAAGGGCCCGTGGTGGCTGAACAGGCCGCGGTGAACCCTCGCACCATCCCCGAGCCGTAGTCGCCGACTCCCGCGGCGGCGTCGAGCAGTCCGAGCTCCTCCTCATGGTCCTCGCAGCTCTGAAGTGCCGCGGCCATTGCCGCGCGCACAGCTTCGACGCTCATCTGGGACCGCTCCGGTAGCCCGCGGCGGCGGCAGGCGTCACGTAGAGATCGGCGGGCTCGTCGTCCTGCCAGAACAAACTGAGCGAGCATCCCGTCATGTCGAGCGAGGTCACGAGCTCGCTGATCTCGCAGTTCTCGACTTTGAGCTCTGCCGCCTCCAGCAACTTCGCGGCGGCTCCGTAGAGGACGAAGAGCTCTTCGCACGAGGTCGAACCGGACCGTTGACCAAGACCGCCACTCTTCCGTCCGCGTTCCTTGGGCGCGTCGGCCAGCAGCTCGTCGAGGATCACCCCGGCGAGAGAGTGCGCGTCGAGCCGCGGGATCGTCCGGACTCCGGGTTCGCCGTGCACACCGAGCCCCAGCTCCATCGAGTCCTCCGCGACTGTGAACATGGGAGCCTTGCCGCCCGGCAGGGCGCAACCGCCGAAGGCGACCCCGATCGTCCTCGTCCGTCCATTGGCCCGTTCGCCGAGGGCGACTACGTCATCGAGTCCGGCGCCGCCGCAGCGGCCGTCCCGAGGACTTTGAAGACGCAGAAATCTCCCGCGATACCGCGCCTGTCCGAGGAGCGCCCGCGCGGCGCTGAGGCCATGTCGTCGGTCACGAGCACGGTTCTTACCTGCCTGCCCTCATCGGCGAGACGCTCAGCAGCCATGTCGAAGTTCATGACATCGCCGCTGTAGTTGCCGTAGGAGAAGACGACTCCCGCTCCCCCGTCGAGAGCCTTCGCGCATCGGTAGACCTGCTCGCTGGAGGGGCTCGTAAAGATGTCCCCGATAACCGCGCCCGTGGCTAGACCGGGACCGCCCGTCCGGCAAATGCCGGGTAGTGACCTGAGCCACCACCGATGAGAGCTGACACGCGGCCCGTTTGAGGCGATTCCACTGCCCGGACACCCGAAGCATCCGGGATTCGTTCGACGAGGAGCGGATAGGCCCTGACCAAGCCTTCGACGACGTCGTCCTTGAAAGACTTGAGGCTGTTGAGAACGTGCGTCATCGCCTCTCCTCATCCGGTCCGTGCCGCATGGGTCAACCAATCAGAAGCTCGGTCATCTTCACGGCCCCGAAAATACCATCGACGTGCCTTCGATCATTGAGCTGTTGGAGGACCGCCTACATCAGCTAGAACAACTTGCGTGGCGTCGGACCTGTCGGAGTCACCTGTTCCTTCAGAGACTCCCGGCCTCAGCGCGCGATCGGTCACGATCGGCGTGAGCTTGAAGATGTACTTCGGGTACAAAGAGACGGTCGCGTGGTGCGAGAGCGTGAGGCGGATCTGCCTTTTGTCTCCTGCAGTTCTGAACGGCTCGGTGGAGGTCTTTGTCATCCCTTCCTTCCCCGTGCTGGACCGAGCGAGACAGCTGTTCTCCGGGACCCCAATCGGGCTCGGAGCCCAGAATCTCCATTGGGAGGATGTCGGGCCGTACACGGGCGAGGTAAGCGGAACAATGCTCGCCGAGCTGGGCTGCCGGTACGTGGAGGTCGGGCACGCCGAGCGCAGGCGTATCTTCAAAGAGACCGACGAGGTGGTCGCCGCGAAGACCGAGGCGGCGCTGCGCAATGGTCTCGTTCCTGTCGTCTGTGTGGGCGAGCCTTCGCCCTTCTCGTTGGCACAATCGCTTGAGTGGTGCCTAGAGCAGATCGACTCCGCTCTAAGTCGCACCGTGGACAGGCCCGGTCGTGTGATCGTCGCCTACGAGCCGGTCTGGGCGATAGGCGCCGCTGAGCCCGCTCTACCTGGTCACATCCAAGCGATGTGCACGGGCATCAGGACGGCGCTGCAAGCCAAGCCTGATCTCAACGTGACCCTCATCTACGGCGGGGCAGCGGGGCCCGGCCTCTTAAGCGAGCTCCGCGCCAATATCGACGGACTCTTCCTCGGACGGTCGGTACACTCGCCAGCAGCGCTCGGGCTTGTCCTTGGCGAGGTGAGTGCGTTCGACGCGTGAACCTGGCGCGAGTGACCAGTAATGCCGAGAGCCCCCCGCACCAAAATGGTTACGGGGGGCTCTCTTTTCACTGTCTCCTGCTCGATCTGCCGTCCCTGAGGCAATCGAAACAGAAGCTGCTAGATAGTTATCCGGCCGGGTAGCCGCTGCTCAAGATGGTTCCCGGTGCATACGATGCGGCTTTGCAGTTAGCCGAGGTCGTGTTCTTCAACACTCCGTAGAAGGTGCCGACGGCCGTGTAGCCCGTCCAGATTGCAGTGCCTCCGGCGGCTGTGTTGTCGAGAATGCCCCAACAGTCCTTCGTAGGAGCCGAGAACGCGGTCAGCACTACATCGGAGCCGTTTGTGTAAACCGAGACGACGTTAGACGCCGTCGAAGCGGCTGTCTTGGTTACAAACGAAAGGCCGGTGTCGACCTGGAGGATGGTCGAGTAGCTACTCGGCCCCTCAATGTTGGTGTACGTCTGGTTCGCGGCCTCAAAGTAGGTCTTTGCACCAGTAAAGGCTGTCTGCAGGTTGGACTGCGCGGCAGTGTTGTTCGCGCTCTTGGTCACCGACAGGAACGTCGGGATCGCAATAGCGAGCAGGATGCCGATGATGAGCAAGACGACGAGAAGTTCGATAAGCGTGAAACCTTGCTCACCACCCTCCTCGATCCTGAGGCGCCTCGCGCGGAGCCTCTCAGCAGTTTTCATCAAGTTTCCTCCCTCGGGTCAATAAACGGTGCCACTCGATAAATATCGGCTGCACCAGCACGAACTTTAGCTCAATATGTCACCCTCAGCGGCCAAACGACCGCGGAGGGACTGATTCTGCACGTTCGCGGCCTTCTCGGTCGCTTTGAGACGACCTAAAGCCGCTCAGCGGGCTGCTGCGCCCGCCCTTTTCTCCGCTCCATCGAGCAGACCACGCAACTCCGCGGTAGCCACGGGGTCCCTAAGCAGTACCGTCTCCAGGCCGAGCGCGTACCAGTGGACGGCCGTCTCCCATTGGTGCTGCGCACTGGCCAGCAGACCCAGGCCTTGGAGCGCTTGTGTGTACCACTTGTCGCACGAAAGAGCACGCAGGTAATCCGCATGGGCGAGGCCGTATCTCTTCAGCTCCGTTTCGGCCCCCGCGAGAAGCACCCAGATGTGCGGATACCTGGAATCCCTGCTTTCGGCGACAGCTGTCCAGTGGACGGACTCCTCCAGGGCGGCGCTGGCGCCAGGAGTGGCGGTCGTGCTGTCGAAGGCTTCGATCTGCGCCACCTCGAGGGCTGAGTCAGGCCAGTACGGAAGGAGCCGATTCGCGTCCGTTGCGGCGGCAAGATTGAACGGCTGGCCTGGAGCTGAATTCGTTCCCCGGAACTCAAAGGCATCCCCAATGACCATGGTCACACCCAGAAACAGAGCGATGCAGAGCGCGACCCCGGTAACGACGACGCCATATGGGCGCCTTGGGCTCGGCCGGAGCGCTTCATTCGACGCTTCCGCTGGTGTCGCGAGACGCCTATGACCCGACCATGGCGAGGTTGGGCTTTGTTCCAGCCGGACCGCGGTCGCCACGCCAAGGCCGAGAAAAGCAAGCGGCGTGATGGCGACGTTGAGTGGCTCAACAAGCTCAACGGCGAGCATCGCGGCCGCGAAGCCCAAGAACCCGCAGCGTGCCGACTTGCTCGCTGCGCCGAACATCCAGGCAGCAAAGAGCCCGAGCCCGAGCAGACCTGTCGTTACACCGACCTCCACGAAGATGTCGTGGCCGTCAGTCAGAACCTTGCCAGCAAGGACGTGCTGGAAGAAAGAAAGGGTTGCGGTCGAATCCATCGCGGTACGTAGCTGACCAGGGCCCACACCGAGCAGGGGGTGATGCACCATGTAGTGGGCCCCCTCCCACCAGATCCGAAGGCGGGTGCCAAAGGTGGTATCGCTGGTACCGCTCACGACCCGCGAGCCAAGCCCTGAGCCGCGGCTCAGGTAGGCCATCGCATAACCAGCGGCGACAAGTAGGCCGAACACCCCTCCGCGACGAATCCCGTAGCTGCGCAAGGCGTACATGATGAGCATGGCCAGGATCAAAAGACCGAACCGCTCGAAGCTGAACTCGATCCCCGCCGACAAAAGAAGTACGACTGCTCCCCAGCGCAGGGGATTTCTGCAGGTCCTGCCCAGTATTAGAGCGAGCGCGCCGAGCAGCAGGGCTTCTAAGTGGATCGGGTTCCCGAGAACTCCGTCTGCTTGCGTCCCCTCGTACAAAGACAGGGCACCGTAGGGCTGGGCAGCGACCTGGTATATCGCGATGAGGGCATTACCGATCGCCCCGACGAGCAGCCCAGCTAACAACCACCGGCGGTCGTCGGGTCCGAGCGAGGCCCCGATCGCGAACGCTCCGGCGGCGCCCAGCCAGAAGAGCCAACCCGTGCCCCACAGGTAGAGTCCGAAGAAACCTATGTGCGGTGATGGGGATACGAGCGCCGACACCAGTGCCACGGCAAGAAAGGCGACAGCAGCGCGCGCCGGCCACCGCAGCGGTGAGTTTGCGCGAACCAGCCGGGCCAAAGGGACGATGCCAACAGCACCAAAGAGCAGGATGATGGCGAGCTTCGGCGTGAAGGTGTCGGAGCCCACCTGCGGAGAAAAGGCGAGGCAGAGCGCCGCCGCACCCATTGAGGCGAACGCTCCGAGAGCGCTGACGTTGGTCGAACGGGCCCGCACGGACGCGACGACGCCCCCAGCTGGCTCCGGCGCTGGCGCGTCGAATTCACCATTGGCACCGCTGACCACCTCAGCTGGGGTTGAATAGTCAGTGATGAGTCGTCCCGTCAAGTGGCTCCTTCCGGTCCTGACGCTAGCTGTCGTCATCGCGACCGAAGCAGTTCATTCACGCTATGTAGCTCGGCACGTTTACCCGTTGACTGAAGAACCACGTTTCGCGTGGATCCTGGTTTTCATCGCGCTCATCTGGGCTACTAGCTATGCGGCCGGCTTGCCGGACTCGGGAGGCCGCCTGTCGCGAAGCATTGCCAGGTCTCTTGTCTCACTCGTCACAGCCGACCTCATCATCTCCGTGCTTCAGCTCTTCACGGGTGCTCAGCTCCTTCCCCGCTTTGTCGCGTTTGTCGCTTCCGCCATCCTCGTACCGGTGTTCGTGCTCGTCTCGGGGCTGTCCGGCGCGACCGAGCGCATACGCGCCAACCAGGACCGCGTCGTCGCGATAATTGCCGGTGAGGAAGCCGAGCGACTCGCCCGCGACGTGCGGGAGCACACGGAGCGACCGGCGCAGCTGGTTGCGGTTGCCCGGCCAGATGAGGTGCTTCCGACACCTGACGAGCCTCGCCCGTTGGCCGAACTGCTCAAGGTCTCCAAAGCGAACATGCTCGTACTCGACCGCGAGGCCCAACAGCGCGAGGAGATCGTCAGCCAGGCAGCCGATCTCCACTCCCAAGGAATTCGGATCAGGACGCTCTCTATGTTTTACGACGCGTGGCTCGGCAAGATGCCGATCTCGGAGCTCGAGCGCAGCTCGCTTCTGTTTGACATAAACGAGATCCATCGGCCCGCTTACGCCCGCAGCAAGAGGTTCCTCGATCTCGCGCTCGCGTTGATGGGCATGTTCGCTCTCACCCTGGCCGTACCGATCGTCGCTTTGGCAGACCTGTTCGGCAACCGCGGGCCCCTCTTCTACAGCCAGCCGCGCGTCGGCAAGGGCGGCGCCGTTTTCACGATCCACAAGTTCCGGACCATGCGACCCGGCACAGGCCCCTCGGAGTGGACGGCGGTCGACGATCCGAGGCTCGGTCAGGTCGGCCGAATGCTTCGGCGTCTTCATGTCGACGAGCTGCCACAGATGTGGAACGTGCTGCGTCACGAACTCTCGATCGTCGGGCCGCGGCCGGAGCAACCGCACTACGTCGAGCTGTTAGCGAAAAAGATCCCGTTCTACGACCTTCGCCATCTCGTGCGGCCAGGCATCACCGGCTGGGCACAGGTCAATTACGACTACGGGTCGAGCGACATCGACGCCCTCGAGAAGCTGCAATACGAGTTCTTCTACCTGCGCCACCAGAGCTTGGGCCTCGACCTGCAGATAATCGGCCGTACGCTGCGAACCATCTTCGAAGACAAAGCGCGCTAAGAGGGAGATGACTCAGCCAGAGAGCGGAACAGGTCCGCGCTCGACGGTGCCCGGAAGCGCAACCGAATCGGCAGGGAGGGGCCCGCTGCGTGCGCGGGTGAGTTATAACGCCTCGACCAGGCTCATCGGCCGAATCGCCGGAGCTTTGCTGTCGCTCGTGGCACTGCGCATCGTCACCCACGACTTCGGTCCCGTGCGTTGGGGCGAAGTCGTCGCGGCATCGGCCTTCGCCAACTTGTTCGTGGGTCTGTGCGACTTCGGGCTAACGCGGATCGTCAGCAGGGACATGGCGACGCCTGGGGCAGACGATGGTGCGATCTATGGCGGTGGCCTGATGGCGGGCCTAGTCGTGTCGTGCGTCGCGATGGCGGTCATGACGGCCGGCGCCTTCGCGGTTTACGCCGCCCACCCCCAGCTTCGAACCCTCACGTTGGTGCTCGTCTTGAGTCTGCCCCCTAATGCCGCCTGGGTGATCAGTGGCGCCGTGCTTATTGCCAAGGCACGTAACGACGCTCGTGGCGTCATAGACGTCACCAGCAGCCTCTTCCTCCTCGGTGCGGCTGGAGCAACGGTGGCCGCAGCATTCGGAGTTGCTGGCTACTTGTGGCTCACAGTCGCCGCGGATGGCGCCACGGGTGTTCTCGGCCTCGCTATCGCGCGGCACTACATCTGTGCGGACTTCCGCTCAGGTCGCCGAAAAGTGGGCGAGCTGATCCGTCGGGCTGCGCCTTTAGGCATGAGCCAGACCCTTATGAGCGTCGCGGTGCAGGTCGACGTGGTCCTCCTCTCGCTCCTCGTACCGCTGGCCACGGTCGGCAGATTCGGCGTGGCTCTTCAGCTCGCGGTGTTCGGAACAGCTATCCCACCGATGCTCACCGCCGCGATCCTCCCCAAGTTCGTCGACGGGAGCTTCGAGCGCCGGCAGCGTCTTGCCCAACGCGCCTTCGACGTCCTCACTTCGGCGGGGGCCGGCCTGCCGCTGGCCGCCATCGTCTTCGCCCGGCCAGCTATCGTGCTGATCGCTGGCCGGAGATTTTCCGGAGGGGCGACACCGCTCATCTTCTTGAGCTTCTACGCGGCATTGTCCTGCCCCGCCGCGGTGTTCATGGACTGCCTGGTCTACCTGAAAGCGGAGCGGGCAGTTCTTCGAATCACCTTGGGAGCAACCGTCACCGTTCTCGCCGTCGCCGGGGCTGCGACACCATTCTTCGCCGACAAAGCGGCCGCCGCAGCCTTGGTGGCCGGGACTGTCGTGATCGTCGCCTGGGGAGCGGTCGCATTTCGCAAAGCTGCAGGATTCGGCGTCTCGCTCGCGAGGACCGCACGATTCCTCGCGGTGTCGGTGGCGCTGATCGCGATCTACATAGCGCTGCACCTAGCAGCCGGCTATGCCCCCCGGGGCGGCTGGCTGCTGATGCCGGAGATGCTCGTACTGGCAGTCATCTACGGGGCTCTTGCCTTTGGGGCCTCCCGTCGTTGTGGAGGACAAAACCTTGCCGGGAACTGAGAGCCCACCCCAGCTGAGCGTCGTGGCCACGAGTCGAAACGACGATCACGGAGGCCATCTCGTCGAACGGATGCAGTGGTTCGTGGACGGACTGGCCTGGAACGCCGATCGCCTGGGTGCAAGTGTCGAGCTAGTCCTGGTGGAATGGAACCCTCCGCGGGACCGACCACCGCTTCGCGATGTCTTGCGCTGGCCGTCTTCGAAATCGGCGCTCTCGGTGCGACTGCTCACTGTCCCAGCCGTTGAGCACAAGCGACTTCTCCCCGACGGCGGCATCCCCATGATGCAAATGATCGCGAAGAACGTGGGCGTCCGTCGCGCGCTCGGGCACAACGTGCTGGCCACGAACATCGACATCCTGCTCGCTCCCGAGCTGTTCGACATCGCTGCGACGGTAGATGCGGAGGGGACTGTCTGGCGGGCCGACCGCAACGACGTCGAGTTTCCCTTCTCCGACGACGTGGTGACGGTGGAGCAGGCCTTGGAGTCTTGCAGGTCGCATCCGATCCGCTACGAACGGAGGGACGGCATCTATTACCCGGGGATAGGACGAAGCCTGCCCATCTATCAGGGGCTCGGAGACTTCCTCACCTGGCAGCTTTCACGCCTGCGGACCGCGACAGGCCGTCTGCCGCACAGATCCACTGACGTGGCAGTGAGCGCACCGAGCATCTCGCGGCACCGCCCGGACAACGCCCGGTCGCCACGCTCGGTACTCCGGTTCGCGGCCGACCGATCGAGAGCGATGGTCGACCTCGCGGTTCTCCCCAAGCTCAACGTGAACGCCTGCGGAGACTTCACCTTGCTCAGCCGACAGGACTGGTCCCGATTCCGCGGCTACCCCGAGCTCATCGTGCACTCGATGCACCTCGACACGATCTTCATGCACCAGATGCACGCAAACGGCCTCCGGTTCGCCGACGCCAAGCCACCCGCGGTCGCCTTCCACATGGAGCACTCGGTGGGGTCAGGCTGGACTCCAGAGGGACATGAGAAGCACTTCGCCTCCGTCGAGCAACGCGGCATGCCCCACATCACGCCCGCCGAGCTGCGTTCGATGAAGCGGTCGCTCCATCGTGCCCGCAACCGGGAGACTTTCCTTTACAACGGGCCCGGCTGGGGGCTCGAAGGAGCCCAGGTCGCCGACGCCAGCGTGACTACAGAGTGACCACCGGCTCGCGCGCTTCCACGGGAACGGCGACGATGTCCTGAGAGGCATCCGCTTCGCCGGTCTCCAGACGTCGAAGCAGCTGCCGGTGGCCCGGCTCCGCGTAGCGGTAGACCTCATAGGAGTGCTCGGACAAGATCTCGACTACAGCAGCTGAACCAGAGCCTTGGGCCACCAATGAGTCCTCCTGAAGCTCCATCATCAGCACGGGCCGGCTGATTGACAATGTGGCGCGGCCGCCCGACAAAACCGCGAACTCGGCTCCCTCGACATCGATCTTCACGACGTGCACCCTGCTAAGACCGTGGTCGGCAACGGCCTGATCTAGGGTCGTCACCGCGACATCGGCATCGCCCACGAGCCGTACATTCTCGTAGACGACAGAGCCCAAGGTGTTTTGCCCGCCGTGTTGGTCGTCGGCGAGGTGCAGCAGGGCGTGGCCTTGTCGGCGGTCTCCGACCGCTCGGTCGTCGACGACGACCTGGGTGAGATCGTTCCGAGCGATGTTGCGGTCAAGCAGCGCTCGCTCGCGAGCGCTGGGCTCGAACGCGAGCACCTTTCCGTCGTGACCGACGATCCGGGCTGCGGCCAGGCTGTAAAGACCGATGTTGGCGCCGACGTCGACGAAAGTGCCGCCGCGTGGTAGCACCTTCGACAGGACGTAGATCTCGTTAGGCTCGAAGCAGCCTGCGACCCAGACACATCGGCCGACGTCAGACGAGAGGACCATCTGAGCAGTCGTGCCGTACAGCCACGGTGTTATTACCTTGTGGGACGAACGCCGTTGGCGAGCGAGCTTCCAGACGGCGCGGCGGGCAAGAAACGCCGCACTCGAACGGCGAGGCTGTCCGAAGGCCCAGCCAGGTAGCGGGGCGACGACCGGCCGGCCGCCGAGGCGGCCGGTGAGGTTCACGAGGCCTCGGAAACGTCCCTACGACCGTGCGCCAGCTCGTCGTAGATCCAGCGATAGGTGCGTTCCAGGCCGTCCTCGAGGGTGATTTGCGGTTCCCATCCGATCTCGCGAACAAGCCTCGTATTGTCGCTGTTGCGTCCTCGCACGCCTTGAGGCGCCGCCAGATTGTAGTTACGCCGTAGCTTGATATCGGCAATGGCCTCGACCATGTCGACCAACTCGTTGATTGAGACGAGCTGGGTGCTACCGAGATTCAGCGGCTCACCGTAGTCGCCGGTCGTGATCCTCATCGTCCCTTCGACGCAGTCGTCGATGTACATGAAACTCCGCGTCTGCTCGCCGTCGCCCCAGATCTCGATGTCGTGGGTCCCGGCCATCTTCGCCTGGGCTATCTTGCGGCAAATGGCGGCAGGGGCTTTCGCCCTCACTCCGTCCCAGGTACCGTTCGGGCCATAGACATTGTGGTATCTGGCAATGCGGGTGGTGATCCCGAACTCTTCGTCGAAGTGCCTGCACATGCGCTCGGTGAACAGCTTTTCCCAGCCGTAGCCGTCCTCGGCGAGAGCGGGATAGGCGTCCTCCTCCTTGAGGGCCGTCACCTCGGGGTCGCACTGCTTGTCGGCGTTGTATACACACGCCGAGGAGGAAAAGTACATGCGCTCGACCGTGCCCTTCTCGCGGGCGGCCACGAGCAGGTGGGTTGCGATAAGGACCGAGAGCATGCAGTCTGCCTTGTGGTACTCGATGAAGCCCATGCCGCCCATGTCGGCGGCGAAATCGAAAATATAGCGAGCCCCGTCGACCACTTCCCGGCAGGACTCGAGCAGCCGCAGGTCGGCCTGCACGTAGTCAACGCCGGCAGGGCGTTGATACCACTGGCCGATGGGCTTGTTGTCCACAGCCCTTATCTTCCTGTGGCCATTCTCGAGCAGACGGCTGACGAGATGTCCGCCGATGAAGCCACCGGCTCCTGCAACGACCACGTACGCGTCTTTGTCCAGTTCGATCGGCATGTTTGACCTCAGTCCCGTGAATTGACCTCTAACGACAGCTGGCGCATGTACCTCTTGGCGGTGCTCACGACAACACGAGGGCGTCGCCGACCGACGGGCCCACACCTGGGTGGAAGACCTGGGTCGTCGGCGCCATGGCGGTGGCGGGGATGATCCTCCAATAGTCGAACACGAACTCCGCGTCGACTCGCTTGATATCGGCGAACTCCGGCCATGGAGTCGCCACCACCACGACATCCGCCTTCTCGATAGCCGCTACAGCCGAGTCAGCGCGATCGACCCCGAGAAGTTCAACCGCGGCTCTCGGGTCGTACGCGGAAACCGACAGACCCGCCGAAAGCAGCTCGTTGGCCAAAAGGACACCGAAGGCTTCCTCGGCGACGGGAGTAAAGGGCTTGTAGGTGAGCCCCAGGATCGCGACCCGGGCCGAGGCGCCGGCTCTGTCGACGATCTTCTTGACGAGGGCACCGGCCTGCCTGCGATTGATCCGATCGGTGGCCACAGCAAGATCGGCCTCCACGCCGAGCGAGGCGGCCAGGCTTCTCATCGCCGAGTTGTCCCTAGGGAAACATGGCCCTCCGTAGGGAGCTGCGGGACGCAGGTACTTCTGCCCGATCCGCGAATCGAGGCCAACCGCAGCCGTCACGGTCGCCGCATCGGCGCCCGCCAAGTGCTCGCAGATCTCGGCAATCATGTTGGCGTAGGAGATCTTCGTCGTGATGAACCCGTTCACGGCGATCTTGGTCATCTCGGCCTCGATAATCGACATGAGCGCCACAGGCGCGTCGTCGTCGGCAACCGACTTGATCACCTGAGCCGCCTTGGCGGCCGCCCAAGGCTCGGACGCTCCCATGAGGACCATGTCCGGATGGCGCATGTTCTCGATGACGCTTCCGAGAGCGATGAACTCGGGCGAGTAGCACAAGCCGAGATCGGCACCGAGCGCCATGCCAGCCCCGCCCTCGAGGGCCGGCTTGACCCGAGATTCCGTGGCACCCGGGAGAACCGTGCTTGTCAGCACGGCTACACGGCCGGCTCGTGCCCTGCGCGCAAACCCGCGGCCGATGGCCGCGAACGCGGCCTCGGCGCCACTCGTGTCGAACGACCCGTCAGGAAGGCTGGGCGTCGGAACGATGCAAAAGGCGACCTCTGCATGCTCGGCGGCGTCCTCAACGCTCGTCGTCGCGCGCAGCTGGGCGGTGGCAACCGCCATGAGATCAGCTAGGCCGGTCTCTTCCACAGGTGGGCGGCCGTCGTTGACAGCCGCCACGACCGCTTCGCTCAGGTCAGCGCCGACGACATCGTGACCCGCTGCTGCCAGAAGAGCAGCCATGGGACAACCGAGCTTTCCAAGACCAATCACTGCAAGTTGCATAATCGCCCCCGGGCGCCTCGAAGTTCCTCAGACGGCTTTGGCATCGACCAGAAGATGCCAGCCGACGCTCGTCTCGAGCCTTCTCATCATCGAAGCGGGCATCACCCGGAATGGGAGCCGTCTCTTGTAGCGGTACTGAACGTACTCTTTCACGCGATAGGGGAAGATGTGGTCGATACTGACTTCCTCGATCCGGAACCCCGCCGCCTCCACGAACTCGCGCACGCTGTGCTTGGTGTAGCTGAAGGTGACGGGACAACCGGTCTGTGCCTCTGACTGCTCGGCAATCAGCTGGTCCGCCTTCCAGAACTGCCCCTTGCCGTGACAGAGCACGATCCCGGCCACCTTCCATGAATAGCGGTTGTAAACCATCAGCTTCATGGTGCCGCCCGTATCCATCCTCTTGCGGGCGCTCTTGAGGACCAGCTGCGGGTTGGGCGTGTGATGCACGACGCCAAAGCTGTAGACGAGGTCGTATGGCCCGTCCGGCACGTCCTCCATCTGCTCGGCGTTCGTATTGACGAAGGTGATGCTGTCTGACAGGCCGAAGACCTCGGCTCGCTGACGAGCAACTTTGATCGACTCCGCCGACAAATCGCACGCCACGACCTCAGCGCCGCCCCGGGCAAAGTTGATCGTGTCGGTACCTATGCCGCAACCGATCTCGAGCACCCGCTTGCCTTTCCAGCGTTCGAACTGGGCGAAACCAGGAATGTGCGGCTCCACGAAGTACTTCCTGGCCTCGACCTGGTCGAAGTACTCGCGGGTACCGACAGGCAACGTGGAGTGGCGGATGTTGCAAGGCCGATTGTCCCAATAGCGCCTTACCTCATCGATGGGAACCTCGGTGAACACAGAGTTACCAGGCACCTATAGCTCCTGCTCGGGACGACATGGGCAAAGTCTACAAGGCCCAGGTACACCAACTATGACTACTGCGCAGATGGCGCGCGGCTGGCCAGCAACACTTTCGCTCGGCGACGTAGGGGCCTTGTCGACCGCAACAGGTGGCCGACGATGCGCCGGGGACGCGCCAGTGAGTACCGCAAGCCCTTTGCCGGCTTGACCTCGCCGGAAGCATCCAACCTGAACCTGGCGTGCGAGATCGAGTGGTAGTGCGACCAGTGGCCGAGCAAGTCCTCTGCCCTCTTCGCCTCGACGCCCTCCCATGCCTTAACGAGACCTCCCGTGTGCCCGTAGTCGTGGTTCTGATGGATCACCTTCACGAAACCTGACGCGTCCACGACCACGGCGCCCGCGTCGGCCGCTTTCCAGATCAGCCAGTTGTCGTAGCGAGTACGCCCGATCGCGAACGGCGGAATCTCCGTGAACAGATCATGGGTGAACGCGAAGTAGTCGATGCATAGGTCGCCGCGGAGCTTGCCCTCAGTCGTGGCCCGCCCGGAAAGGCGCCCGTACCAGCCGTCGGCGAAGCTGATCGGCTGATCGACATCCAGGTCGACTCTTCTTCCTACGAGCAAGAAGCTTGGGAACCGGCGCTGCGCAATCACCACCGCTTCGACAAAGCTCGGCGGGAGGATGATGTCGGCATTGAGGAACATGAGCACGCGCCCGCTCGCGTGCTCACGACCGCTTCGGAATATCCCCGAGAGCAAAGGCGTGCCGAATTCGTTCCGCTCCAGATCGAGGATCCGCACGGCTCCCACGTCACTCGCCGCTTGCTCGTAGCCCTCCTCGTCACCAAGGAGCAGTATCTCTGGGCGCGGCTCGAGCAGGGACCAACTCCGCATTGCGTTGCGCTGGATGATCCCCGGGTGGCCCACGAAGGGTTTGGCTGTAGTAAACAACGTGAGTCCAAGCTGCTTGGAGATGTCAGCCGGCATATCTCTCATCTTTGAGCCGCGTGCGGCCGTCGGCCGGCCGGAGGCGGGAAACTGGGAGGTTCTTCATCCGGCGGCCCCCGGCCTTTTCGTGATGCCCCGAGCGAATCCCAGTCCCCAGGCGGCGTGCATCACCGGGAACGCGACGAGCAGTGTCGGCACCGCCGGTGGGTCGCTCGCGAGCTCCACGGCTCCACGGGCGAGGATGGCGGCCGCGTAGGCCGCGAGCACCGTACGGCGCCACGGGCTGACAAGGCCGGCGAACAGGGCGGGAACGGCAAGCTGGCGGTACGAGATCGACCCGGGGTGCTTGCGTATGGTTCGCGCCCGGTTATGTCCGTAGCGGTAGAACTGGCGGGCGAGCGGGCCGAGCCCGTCGCGCCCTAAGTAGAAGGACTTGATCGACGGGTCTAGGTACACCCCGCCGAACTCCTGGGCTCGCCACGCGAGCTCGGCGTCCTCGTTGCCGCCTGACCATTCGTCGTATCCGCCCATCTCACGGATGGTGGCGGCGTTGAACGCTCCCAGGTAGACGGTGTCGACAAAGCGCGCCTCGCCGCCTTCGCGCCGGAAAGCGGCTGGCCCTGCCCCAAGTCGCGAAGTCATCGCACCAACGACTCCGCGCTGGCGAGCGTCATGAGCCTCGTACCGCATCTGCCCACCGACTATGGCAGCCCCCGACAACTCGAGCGCGGCCACGCATCGCTCCACGTAATCGGGTGCGAGCGCCGTGCGGGCATCGACGCGCACGATCACGTCGCCGGTGGCAGCCGAGATGGCCGCGTTCAGGCCTGCTGGGCGGATGCGCCGCGGATTGTCCACGACCAGCACGTTGGCGAATGCGGCCGCCATTGCCCTTGTCTCGTCGGTCGAGCCGCCATCGGCCACGACGACTTCGATGATGGCCGGATAGCTCTGGTCGGCCACCGTGCGCAGGCATCTCTCGAGCTGGACGGCCTCGTTGAGGACGGGCAGGATAATCGAGACGCTACGGGGAGCGGTGCGGGCGGATTCGTCGCATTTGCCGACAGCAGTTTTCGTGGACATCGCCGACCTCCCTGCTTACAGCTTGCCAGCTACCAGCGCTGCTGCTGACGATGCCTGACGCGGCGGGTGGCCGCGGGCGGTGGATACCTTTCTCCCCGAGTTGGACGCGTGACACGCTCGGTGACAGACGCGCTGTCGGGCGTGCAGGTCACGCCAAATCGCGGCGCACTGTTACGCTTTTTTGTCCGGTGCAACGGTCAACTTCGGTGTCTCGGAATGTCCGCCGTTGGGTGGTCCCGGCTGTGGGAAGTGCTGGGCTGCTCTGAACTTTCATGGCCGTGAGCCTTTGGAACTTGCCAGCGCTGCACGGGTCAAGCCGATGATCGCACGACACGGACATCTGGAACTACCTCCAGCTCGCCCACCTCGCTGACATCGGGGCACATTCCGCCATATATAGGCAGACGACGACCGGCACCACCCCCGGTGTCGTCGCAGCTCTCGCGCCGGTGGGGTGGGTCGTCCGCGGCCTCGGGATGTCGGTCGCGTACACCTTCGCGCCGTCACGCCCGACTGCCCGGTTGGTCCTTGGGCCGTGCGAAACACTGATGGCCGCCAGTGTTCTCTTTGCCGTTGACGCCATCGCCGTGTGTCTTGGCGCCTCCACTTCTCGGCGTTGTTGATCTGCGCGGTCGAGGTGTACACGCTCTACAACGTCGTCGTCTGGGGCCATCCTGAAGTCGCCGTCGCTGTCGCCTGCCTGCTTTATGCCTGCCTTGCGGTTACCTAGCAGCGCTGGTCGAGGTGCAGACGGCTGATCGGGGCCGCTGTCGCGTTCCAGCCCGTGGTTCTGCTCGCGTTGCCGGTGCTCCTCTTGCCGGCAGATGGCGGGATTGGTCCGGGTTGCTGGCCCGGATCGCAGCTCCCGAGCGCGGCGTTGCTCGCCCTGCCACTGGCGATGAACTGGCACCTGACCGCGCACGCCTTCGTCAGCCAAGCTACCTATCCATCCCTAGATCGGCCAACGCCGCGGCTTGGCTCGCTCCCTCGCTTGGACACAGTGGCTTCGCGGGCGTGACCCAGATAGCGGCGACGGGGACGGTCCGTCCCGGTCGCTGGCGATTCTTTGTTCGATAAGCCTTGGGTTCTTGTTTCGCCGCCGCGGCCGGGACCTCGCCACGCTGGTCGGGGCGGTAGCGCTCGGCTTGTCGCTCTGCTGCGCCTTTGAGACCGTGATCGCCCCGTACTACGTCTGGCCCCCATTGCCGTCGCTCTCATCGGCATCGGTTCGGCCGGCCGCCTCAGTGTCCTAGCGATACTCTCCTTTGCCGCGGCGGCAGATCTGGCCTGCAATTTCGACCTGCACGCCGAATGGGTGTGGTGGATCGTTGCCGCGCTCGGGCACTCCAGTTGGCGTCGTGGCCGCGGCGGCGTTCAGACCGGGTGCCGACAGCAGCCGACGCGCTGGAGATGGTCCGAGCGCAAAATCCAGGCTTGCTTTCCTTCTAGGCCGCTCGGGGCGTTAGTTAGCTGGAAAATCCTGACCTACCGCGGGAGGAGTGGCTCTTCCGGTCTCAGGAGCCGGCTCGGGCGAGCGACTATACGAGAGGCCAGGGATATGCCCGGTAGTCGTCGCGCGGGGCGGGGAACCGGCGCTTTCGGAGCAACGAAACAGCCCGGCGACGTAGGGCCTTGCACTCGTCCTCCTCCAACAGCGCCGCGACGCCCTCGGGGACCGCCTCGACAACGCTCTCGCATCCAGAGAGGATCTCGACTGGTAGCTCGTCTCCCGCGAAGTCCCACATCACTGTGCGCAGCTTTGCCTCGACATGGAAGGACAGCCCGTGGTCGATGCCCCAGATCCGGCTCTCCGAGTCCTTCAAGAGGTGGCCGCCCTTGCGGTCGCCATTGTTGGCGAGCAGGTCGAAGCCCGCTATGCGGCGAAGCTGGGGGTGGTAGACGGGCTCGTTCAGCAAGGTGAAGTAATGCTCGGCGAAGTCCGCGTCGACGAAGCGCTGTACCGAGCCCTCACCGTGCGGGCCGTCGAGTCGCAGCACCGTCTCCGGGACGGCGTCAAGGCCGAGTGCAGCCGAGAGCTCGTAGGCGGCGACCTCACGACGGAACAGCCCTCCCGGGTAGTCCCACAGCGGGCGCTCCCCCCGGCCGGGCTTGTAGACGGCGCGCTCGTCGACCTCCCCCTTGCGCACCGCGGCGAGAAAGGAGTAGTTGGAGCTCCACGGCAGGCGGCCCAGGATCTCGAGCTCCCCCTCCGAAAGCAGCTGGAGCCAGGTGGCCCTGCTCAGATCAGGGGCGGGCGGTGGCCGTTCGTCCTCGGGCACACGTGGCCTCTCGCGTCGAGCGGGTACCCGCAAAGCGGGCAGGGGGGTCGGCCCGCCTCGACGAGCTCGGTCCCGCGGATGGCCAGGGCCGCGGCCTGCTCCCGAGTTATCGACACCCGCACGGTCGAGCCGACGTCGTCTTCGACCTCGAGCTCGGGATCGAGCTCGAGGTCCTCCGCCAGGCCGAAGAGCTCCTCGACCTCCGGCTCGGACTCGGTGCGGTCGATCTCCTCGGCGACGAGGACTATCCGGTCGCTCTCCTCGTCGTAACTGACCCCGAGCGAGCGAACGACGAAATCCGGCTCGCCGAAAGCCTCGAGGGCTAGCTCAGTGCCCGACGGCAGCTCCCCGGGGCGCTCCAGCTCGGCGAGCATGCGGCCAAGGAAGCGGGCCAACGCGGACACCTGCGCTTTTTCCATCTTGAGCGTCTTTAAGAACTCGCCCTCGCGTACCTGCAGCAGGAAGACCCGCTCGCCCACGGGGCCGACTGTCCCGACGGTGACACGGTCGGGATTCGCCAGCTCGAACTCGTCGCTCACCGTGACATCTCCCGGGTCCGCACAAGGCCCGCTGGTGAGCTCGTCACGCCCATCGCGAGGACGGCCGGCCCCTCGGGGCCGTAGACGACCGTGGAGATCGAGCAGGGCGCGACGACGATCCTTTGGAACAGGTCGAGGTGCACGCCGAGGACGCTGGCCAGCACGACCTTGATGCAGTCGGCGTGCGAGACCGCGACCACGACCTCGCCGGGGTGGTCCTTGCAGATCCTCCCGACGGTCTGGGTGAGACGGGACTGGAGCTCGACGAAAGACTCACCTCCGGGGAAGGCGAAACCCGACGGCCAGCGTTGCACCGTCTGCCATTCGGGTAGCTTGCGGAGCTGCGCGAGCGACTCGCCCGTCCAGGCGCCGAAGTCGCACTCAAGCAGGCCGCGATCGGCGATGACGGGTTTGCCCACGCGCTCGGAGATGGCAAGGGCCGTCTCCCGAGTGCGTTCGAGGGGCGAGGCGTAAAGAGCTGACACGGTCAGCGACGAGAGGGCCTCGCCAGCCTTGGCCGCTTCTTCGCGTCCCTGCTCGGACAGGTGCAGGCCACGTGCGCGCCCGGGTAGCACCTTGCCGGTCGTCGCCGTGGTGCCGTGGCGCACGAAGCACACCACCGTGGGAGCGGGCGTCTTTCGACGAGATGACGGCACGACTGACACCGTAGTCTTTTGGTCGTGCGATCGGCCGTCTGGCAACTGCAGCAGTTAAGCCGTGACGTGGCCGGCTGCACGCGTTGTCCGAGGCTCGTGGCCTGGCGGGAGGAGTCCGCCTCCCACCCGCCGGCCTCGCACGCCGACGAGCGCTACTGGGCGCGCCCGTTGCCCGGATTCGGAGACCCCGACGCCAGCCTCGTCATCGTGGGCCTCGCGCCGGCGGCGCACGGGGGTAACCGGACCGGCCGGATGTTCACAGGCGACCGTTCGGGCGACTTCCTCTTCGCCGCCTTGCACCGCGCCGGATACGCCAACCAGGCCCTAAGCCACTCGGCGACCGACGGCCTCGAGCTGTCCGGGGCGTGGGTGACAGCGGCGGTGCGGTGCGCCCCGCCCGAGAACAAGCCGACCCCGACCGAGCGCGAGGCGTGCGCTGGCTTCCTCTCCGCCGAGCTGCGCCAGCTCTCCGGTGCCCGCGTGCTGCTCGCCCTCGGTGCCTTCGCCTATGAGGCTCTCTGGCGGATACCAGAGGCCACAGGAGAGCTCGGGCGACGACGCGAGCGCTTCGCTCACGGCCTCGAGGTAGCGCTCCCGCCTGCTGGCACCGCGCCTGTCCGGAAGCTCCTGTGCTCTTATCACCCCAGCCAGCGAAACGTCTTCACGGGCCTGCTCACCGCAGAGATGTTCGATGCCGTGCTCGTCCGAGCTCGCGAGCTCGCGACCTAGCCGGAGATGACCTCAGGCGCTTGTGACGGGGATCCTGCCCGGGGCCGCCACAGCCTCGGAGGGCCAACGGCGGCGGCTCACGCGAGAGAGCTTGCGCAAAAGCGCCACCGCTTCGGGGTCGTCGTCGAAGGCCGAACGGACCTCGAGCGCACCGGCGGCCTGCATGGCCGAGATCACCTCGCGGCCTTTGTCGGTACGGACCATAGTGAGGGTCCAGTGGGGGAAGGCCCCGATGCCGCCCGCGGAGATGTCCGCATGCTCGGCGGCGAAGTCAGGGCAGTGCTTGCAGCCTTCGCGGGTCCACTCGTGCGCCTCTTTGAGGGGGATCTCGTGCAGCTGGCCGTCGCGGGTCCAGACCTGGAAGATGCCCTTGATGTTCATCTTCACGATGTCCTCGCGGGCGAGCCCGTAACGAGCCTCGAACAGCTCGGGGAAGATGGCGTCGTCGAAGGTCTTCGAGCACAACAGCCCGAGCGTCAGCACGAAGCGCCGCGCCACCTTGCCGGCCTTGCGGGCCGACATGATCGCCGGAGCCGAGGCCTGGCAGCCCATGCCCACAAGTGCGATGCGCTCGGCGCCGCCGGCAATCGCCTCCGCGTAGGCGAGCGGGTTGGCCGAATAGGTGTACCGGGCCCCGGCCGAGGCAAGAACCTCGGCCCGCGTGCGGGCGACTCCGGGCACGGCCTTCCAGCTCGTGCCGTCCCCCTCGACGTTTGAGACGAGGGCGGCGTCGATGACATCGTGCTCGAGCGCCCAGATCAAAACCGCGGACACGAGGCCGCCGTCCTGACCGACGGCAGTGACATCGGGGTCGGTGGCGCGCACGAGGACGACGTCCTGGGCGATGCCGTAGATCTCGCTCTCCTCGCGCTCGCGCCCGAAAAGGAAGTTGTCGACTTCAGGCTCCCAGGCGCGAAAGCGCGGGCAGGCCCTCGTGCAGAGTGTGCATCCTTTCTCACCATGGGTACAGTCGTCGGCTCCGCCCATCTCCGCGACATGAAAGGGGCGGTAGACGCCGTTTTGGTCGTCGTATCCGAGCACGTCGTAGGGACACACGACAACACACGCCGAGCACCCGGTGCAGAGACCGGAAGTTACGACCTCCCGGTAGAGATGCGACCAGTGCAACTTTTCGGGGGGCATGGCAAAATTCTACCCCTACAGTGGCCTGGGCGCCCTTGATTCGGTGCTCGCCGTCGATCTCTCTGCGTGGTAATCGCGCCACGACGCGCGGTCGCCCTGGCCCGGACCACGTTCGTTGCGGGTCGAGCGCCGTAGTAGCCTCAAAGCGTGCTGTTGTGCGAGAGCAGCGTGTTTTGATGGAAATTGCGATCATCGGCTTGGGTTCGTGGGGGTTGAGCTTCCTCGAGCGCATTGTGACGGGTTCGCGCTCACAGTGGGGACCCGTGAGAGTCCACATCGTCGAGCCGGGCATGCCGGGTTCTGGCGTATATGCCGTGGACCAGCCGGATTACCTGATCCTCAACACGCCATGTGGCCAGGTCTCGCTCTACCCGTGGCAGGACGTCGGCCCGTCTCCCGAGTACGCCGTCGGCCTTTATGAGTGGGTCACCGCGGCCGGCTACCGCTGGGTTGGCGACAGCTGCAAGATCCGGCCCGAAGGGCGAAAGATAAGTCCCGACGACTACATACCACGACGGCTCATGGGCGAGTACCTGCAATGGTTCTACGGAAAGCTCGTCGCCTCGGCGCCGGCGAAGCTCGACATCGTCCACCACCACACCGAGGCCGTCAACATCGTGCCTGAGCCGTCCGGGCGCGAGCTCGTCCTTCTCGCCGACGGCGGTCAGTTCGCGGTCGACCACGTCATATTGACCTCGGGTCACACCGACAACGTCGCCCCCCCCTACGACCCGGCGATCGTGGCCCGGCCCTACCCGGTCGGGCGCTACGTGGACAAGATCGGGCGCGGCGCAACCGTCGCGGTGGAGGGCATGGGCCTTGTCGCCACCGACGTCGTCATGGCTCTCACGCTCGGCAAGGGAGGCTCGTTCACCGAAAATGGCGACCGGCTCCGCTATGTGAGGTCGGGCGAGGAGCCTTCCTTGCGGCTGTTCTCGCGCAGCGGCTTCCCCTACACCGCGAAGGCTGTCGCGACGGTCGACGAGAGCGACGAATACGAGGCGGCGATCTGCACCCGCCAAGCGATCGCTGACATCCAAGGTGGCCCCGGCCCTGGCCGGCCGAGGCGCCAGATCGACTTCCGCTCCACCGTCTTGCCGCTCATCTTGGGCGAGATGCAGATCAGGTATTACACCCAGTCGGCCTTTCTGTCCGCCGGCCGCGCCGCTTCGGACGAGCTGCGCAAGCGTCTCGCCCGGGCTTGGAGCGACGGCTCGTACAGCTCTTTAGTGAGGTCGCTCTCGGCCAGCTACGGCGAGTTCGACCCGGCGTGGCACTTCTTCGGCCCGCACGGCGACTGCGTGTCTTCGAAGGACTACGAGTCCCAGATCTACTCGATCGTCGAGGCCGACCTCGTCGAGGCGCTCCGGGGCGGCTCGGCGCCGGTGAAGTCCGCCTACGAGGTGCTGCGCCACGTGCGGGACCTCATGCGGACCGTCATCGAGTTCAAGGGACTGACGCTCGAGTCGTACCTTGACTTTCGCGACAAGATCAAGACCAGGGTCAACCGCCTCGTGGCGGGGCCGCCGGCGGTCCGCTCCAAGCAGCTCCTGGCGCTCATCGACGCCGAGGTCGTGACGGTGCCCTTCGGCCCCCTGCCGGTGATCAGCCCGGGCGCGGCCGGCGGGTTCGTCCTGAGCTCGCGGCGTTTCGAACAGCCGTACAGCGAGTCGGTGCAGCGGCTCATCCACGGGCATCTCGAGAACCCCACCATCTGCCGCTCGAGCTCGAGCCTTTTGCGAAGGCTGTGGCAGGACGGAAGGCTGCAGCCCCTCAGCTACGGCGGCCAGGAGGTCGGCAGCGTCTCTTTGACCGAGACCTTCCACCCCATCGACGCCTGGGGCGAGCCGGCGCGCCGGATCTGGGTCTTTGGCTCTCTCACCGAAGGGGTGCGGTACTTCACCCACTACGTCCCGTCGCCTAAGAGCCGGCTGCGCGCCTTCCTCGACGCCCAGCGCTGCGTCGAGGAGATCTTGGCCTGAAGCGGCCCGAGAGGCTGCGGCTTGGCCCCCTCGTTCTCAGGCGCAAGGGCCGGTCACTCGTAGGTGACCAAAACGTCCTCGTGCAAGAAGCGGTCGATCTCGAAGACCTCCTCGTAGCTTTCAGCCACGCCGGAGGCCTCGAAGATGAACTGGCCCGTGCCCTCGCGCCAGTCGACCGGATCGCCGGGTCCGTGGTGCACATAGACGAGCTTTACCCCTGCCTTGTCGGCCAGGCGGTCGAGGCCAGTGATGCTCACGACTTTTCGGGCGGTGGTCGGGGGCTGGAAGAAAAAACGCCAGCCGATCCGCGGACAGCTGAGCAGGCCGTGAAGAACCACCTTCTCGCCAAGGGCGATCCGCATCGACATGGCCATGATCGACTCGCCGCTCGCCTGCGAGAGCATCTCGGGCACACCGCCACCGAGCCTGCCGTTCACCTCGATCACCCGGGGGCCGTCCGGGGTCATCTTGATCTCGGTATGAAAGCCGCCCGCTGTGGCCCCGAGAGCCTGCAGGGCTTTCGTGGCGACTTCGAGTACGGCCTCGCGCTGGTCGGCCGGGAGGTCGGCGGGGAGGACGAAACCCGTCTCGCGAAAGGGCTCCGCGAGCGGGAAGCGCCCGGTGACGGCCACATGGCTTATCTCGCCCGAGGACAAGAGGCTCTCGACCGACACGTAGTCGGCGTATCGCGCCTCGGGGCTCGGCGGCATGTCCGCCAGGAACTGCTCGACGAACATGCCGGGATCGCCGCCAGCGTGCGCAGGGAGCGCCGCGACCTTGCGCACGAGGTCGTCGGGGTCGACGACAGGCAAGATGTACTCGCTGCCGTGACCTGTGCGCGGCTTGAGGATTGCCGGGAACTCGACTTGTTCGGCAAGGGCGCGGACGCTCTGCGCATCGCGCTCGGCCGGGATCTCCCAGCATTTCGGCGTAGGCAGGCCCGCGTCGCGCAGCGCTTCGCGCTGGCACACCTTGTCGAGCAGTCGCCGCGCCAGCTCGGGGCTGTGGTACTCGAGGGACAGCTCGGACGCGATCGCGGAGAGGGCGATGACGTCCTCGTCCCGGTAGGCCACGAGGCCGTCGGGACGATAAGGGCGCAGCACCGAGGCGATCTGCTCGGGCGCCAGCCCGGCGACATCGACCACAGTGCCGACTTTGCGCAAGAGGCGGCTAGTCGTCGCGTTGGCGGGGACGCTCACGTCTATGAGCCAGAGGATGTCGCACAGGCCGGAGGCCGCCTCGACGATCTGCAAGGCGGGCGCGGAACGGATGCCGTGCCCGACGACGAGGAGGGGCTTGCGGGGCTCAGCGGGGGCCTGGGTCACGACAAGGCTCTACCAGCTGGCAGACTGCGGCGCAAGGATGCATCTCGGGCCGGCCTCGGGTGGGGAATCCCGTCAGGCCCGGGCGTGGGGCTTAGAGTGTCCGACAGGTGCCCACACGGCCTTACAGCTGGAGAAGAACAGATCTCATTGGTTATCGCCCCGGCCGGCGACAGCGTTTCGAATGCGGCAATTGAAAGCGCCGAACCCGGACGCACTGGGAGCACCGAGAGAGCGACCATAGAGATCGCCTTTGTCAACAACATGCCGAGCTCTGCCTTCGACAGCACCGAGCAACAGTTCGCCAGCCTGCTCGGCGCTGCCGCCCGCGAGGTGGGGGTAACGGTCCGCCTCAGGCGGTACGTGCTCGCGGGCCTCGAGCGCAGCGCCGAGGTCGAACAGCGCCTCGCCAGTGACTACAACCCGATCGAGTACGTCTCCTCCACGCCCACCGACGGCCTTGTCGTAACAGGCACCGAGCCCCTCGCGAAGGACCTGAGGGAAGAGGTGTACTGGGACGCGCTCGCCGAGCTCATCGGCTGGGCCGAAGCGGCCACGGCGTCCGCCGTCGTGTCCTGCCTGGCGGCCCACGCCGCAGCCCTGCTCTTCGACGGCATAGAGCGCGAGACACTCGCGACCAAGTTCTCGGGCGTGTTCTTACAACAGGTGCACGCCGGCCATGTCCTCACCGCAGGTCTCGGCCGAAGCGTCCACATGCCGCACTCCCGGCTGAACGATCTTCCCTCGGCCCTGTTGCAAGCGGGCGGCTACACGAGCTTGATCGAGTCGCCGGAGATGAACTGGACCGTGGCCGTAAAGGACCGGGGATACTGCACCTTCGTCCTCGTCCAGGGCCACCCGGAGTACTCGACGACGAGCCTTTTGCGCGAGTACCGCCGCGACATGCAGCGCTTCTTGCACCGAGAGCGCCCCGTCGCTCCGGCGATCCCGGTCGGATACCTCGACGACGAGGGCCGGCGGCTCTTGGAGAGCTTCGAGGCGCGAGCGCTCCGGGCGCCGGGCGACCAAGAGCTCATGCGCGAGTTTCCCTTCGAGCCGGTCGCGGAGCGTCTCGTCAACACTTGGCAGAGCACCGGGACGCGCCTTTATGCCAACTGGCTCCGCCTTATCGAATCCAGGAGGAAGCCAAGTGCATGACGAGACAGTGGCGATCCACGGTGCCTACGAGCCGGACACGACGCGGGCGGTCGCCGTGCCCATCTATCAGACGATCGCCCACGAGTTCGACGATGCCGCCCACGCGGGCGCGGTCTTCGACCTCGACATCCCCGGCTTTCACTACAACAGGCTCAACAACCCGACCAACGCCGTGCTGGAAGGCCGCCTGCAAACACTAGAAGGCGGCGCCGGCGCTGTCTTGTTGAGCTCGGGGGCAGCCGCGGTCAACTACTCGATCCTTAACCTCGCCTCGGCCGGTGACAACATCATCACGACACCGCAGCTCTACGGCTCCACCTACACCCTTTTCGCCTATGTCCTGCCAGGCCAGGGCATCGAGGTGCGCTTTGCCGTCGACGACCGGCCCGAGTCCATCGAGCCGCTCATCGACGGCCGGACAAAGGCCGTGTTCTGCGAGTCCGTCGGGAACCCGGCCTTGAACGTGGTCGATCTCGACACGGTGAGCGAGCTCGTCCACCATCACGGTGTTCCGCTCATCGTCGACAACACGATCGCGACGCCGATGTACCTAAAGCCGATCAGCCACGGTGCAGACGTAGTCGTCGAGTCGCTGACCAAGTTCATCGGCGGCCACGGCACGACCCTCGGCGGCGCCATCATCGACGCCGGCCGCTTCCCGTGGGTCGTACACCCGGACAAGTTCCCGATGTTCAACCGCCCCGAGCCCGCCTTCCACGGAGTCGTCTACGCCGAGCAGTTCCCCGAGGCGCCCTATGCCGTGCGGTGTCGAACGGTGAGCCTCCGCAACACCGGCTCGACGCTCTCTCCCTTCGCCGCCTTTCTGCTCATGCAAGGCCTCGAGACCCTGTCGGTCCGCCTCGAGCGGCATGAGTCGAACACACGGGCCATTGCCGCCTATCTCGCCGCGGACCCCCGCGTCGAATGGCTGAGCTGGCTCGGGGATCCCGGCTTTGCCTACTACGAACTGGCTCAGCGCTACCTGAAAGGCCGCGTGCCTTCGATCTTGACCTTCGGCGTGGCAGGCGGTTACAACGCCGGTATCCGCTTTTTCGACTCGGTGAAGCTCTTCAAGCGGCTTGTGAACATGGGGGACGCCAAGTCCCTCGTCGCCCACCCCGCTTCGACCACGCACCGCCAGCTCTCCCCCGAAGCCCTCGCCCAGGTCGGCGTGACGCCGGAGGCGATCCGGCTGTCGATCGGCATCGAGCACGTCGACGACCTCATCGCGGACATCGATCAAGCCTTGAGCGCGGCGCTGTGACAAATCTCGCCGTCGGTGTCGACCTCGTCTCAGTCGACGAGGTGCAAGAGGCTCTGGACCGCTTCGGCGACCGATACCTCGACCGTGTCTTCACGGCCCACGAGCAGTCGTGCGCGACCGGCGAGGGCGAGATACTCGCCCGGCACCTCGCGGCACGCTTCGCCGCAAAGGAGGCCGCGATGAAGGCACTTGGACCAAGTGACCACCTGCCGCCATGGCGCTCGATCGAGGTCCGCCAGGACGCCGCCGGCCGCTGCAGCCTGCGCCTCAGCGGCCACGCGGCCGAGCTCGCGCACCTCGCGAGCCTGAGCGAGTTCGCCGTCAGCCTCACCCATGAGGGGAACCTCGCCGCGGCGGTCGTCTTCGCGCTCGGACCGGACCGGCCATGAGCGGGGAGTTCCGGGCCTCCTTGCTCGAATCCGGGCTGCTCTTTTCCACCGGTGTCGACGGCCTCTACATTCGTTCCGGCACCTTCGAGAAGATCGTCCTGGGCATCGACGATCTCGTCACCTCGGCCGGCGCCGACCACATGGCCCAGGTCCTCCACTTCCCGCCGATCATCCCGCGGGTGGTCTTCGAGAAAAGCGGCTACCTACTATCGTTCCCCGACCTGCTCGGCTCGATCGACGTCTTCGACGGCGGCGAGGACCTGCAGGCCGAGATCCTGGAACGCCTGGATCGCGGTGAGAACTGGGCGGAGCTGCTAAAGGCTTCCGACCTTACGCTCTGCTCGGCGGCCTGCCATCCCCTCTATCCCCTCTGCTCGGGACGACTGCCCGCCGGCGGTCGCCGCTTCGAGGTGTTCGGGCACTGCTTTCGCCACGAGCCGAGCCTCGACCCGGCCAGGATGCAGTCTTTCCGCCAGCACGAGTTCGTCTATGTAGGCGAGCCGCCCGGTGCCCTCGCCCACCGCGACTTGTGGCTGGAGCGCTCTGCAGAGCTCTTGTCGGGGCTCGGGCTAGCCGTCGAGAAGGTGGCCGCCAACGACCCCTTTTTCGGCCGGGGGGGCAGGATACTCGCCTCGAGCCAACGCGCCGAGGAGCTCAAATACGAGGTGGTCTGCCCGATCGAGGACGGAGCCGCACCCACGGCGGTGTCGTCGTCCAACTATCACCTCGACCATTTCGGAACCGGGTTCGGCATCGAGAGCGCGCACGGCGCGCCGGCTCACAGCGCCTGTGTGGGCTTCGGCGTCGAGCGGATAACCCTCGCCCTTCTGGCCAGGTACGGGCTCGACCCCGACAGATGGCCGGCGGGTGTGCGAGGGCTGCTCTGGCCCTGAAGGCCTGGCCGGCTCGCGGCCGCGTGGCCCAACGCCCCCGTGCCGCGCCGCCGTGCGAGTCTCAGCTCAACCCCGCCAAGCCCGCCCTGCGGCCCCGTTGCCGGCGCGCTCGGCGGAATCCGGCCCTGTCGCTTGCGGCTGGCGGTGAAACTCGGCCAGGACGTGGTCGATGATGACCCCGGTCACCTTGTCCCTGTCCGTAGTGGACAAAAGGGAATGCTGGAGGGTGGGGAGCACCTCGACCTGGAGCCGGTCGGAGCGTCGGGATGGGCGGTCAGTACTTAGTCCGGTCTCCAATAAAGGCCTGATCTCCTGCGGGCCGCAGATCAAAAGAACGTCCGTCCCGGCGCCGACAAGCTCACCGAGGCGCTCGCCCGGCCTGTTGCGAAGTAGGCCGACGGCGCTGCGCAAGCGCAGCGCCGTCGACCGCAAGCCGCGGCGCAGCTTGGGCATGAGGGCCGGGAAGTGACGCCTTAGCCATTGCAGAGGCTGCTTTTCGCTCGCCGCGTTCACGAGCCCGCTCTCGGGTAGGCAAAAGCGGCGGCGAGGGTCCATCCTTCCCGCCGAGGCCATCTCGGGAGGCTCGAAAACGAGCGCCGGGTTCAAAGCGCACACGCCCCGGGGCGTCAGGCTGAGCGCGGCCTCGAGGATCTGGTAGCCGCTCGAGCAAAGCCCGAAGAGCACGACGTCGCTCGGATCCTCGGGCGACACGGCTCGGGCGGTGTCGAGAACGTCGTCGATGGCGAACGTCGAGTGCACAGGCTGGGTCTCCCCGTCCCTGGCCGGGCTGTCCCCGAAACCGTTCATGTCCACCCGTACACACCTGAAGCCCTCGCCGGCGAGGTCGCGGCTGAGCCTGACCCACATGCGGCCAGGCCCTATCCGGTGCTCGTTCGCGACGCTGAAGAAAACGCAGACCGGGCCTTCTGGGGCCGAGTCGGGGTCCGTCTCGATGGCGAACAGCCCCGCGGGGCCGAGCCGGACCGCGTGTTCCCTCACCGGTGCCCTCGTCCCGGCGCCGAGGGCGTCCGGGCTCAGATGACCGCGCAAGCCCACTTCGACGGTGACCTCGCCGCCAACGGGCACCGACATGGGGGCGAGCTCCCGGGCCATGACCTTGTCGAGCCACGCGGCGACAGCTTCGAGGCCTTTTGCGGGCACGACCTGATCGGGGGACTGCACCTCCAAGAGCTCGGGCTGGCCCGTCACCTCCTCGTGCTCGACGTTGGGCACCTCGAAGCGCGCCACGAGCTTGCGGTCGCCTTCGCGCCCGCGCCGCGTCAACAAGAGCACCTGTCGCGCCGTCGAGGCGACTGCGGCGACGCCGTCGCCCGCGACGAGGTCAGAGGTGGAGATCTCCGCAGACATCTCGGGTGTCAGCTCGAGCCCTGGCAGGTCGAGGGCATCGAGGGTCTCGCCTCCGACGCGCGAGCTCGCGAGCAGACCGAGCACGCGCTGCTCGCGCAGGAACGAGCGTCCCGTCAAGCACGCGTCCCACAGCACGAGCGCGTCCAACGGTTCCGGACCGCTATGTGCCAAGGCGAAATTGGCGCCCATCCGCATGCCGACGAGGCCGACCCGGACAGCTCCGAGCGAACGCACGAACTCGACGGCGGTGGCGACATCGCGCACGAAGCCACTTTCTTTCGGCCCCGAGGCGAGGCGATCGAAAGAGTCGCCCATCGAGCGGTAGTCGAACCGTAAGGCGGCAAAGCCGAGATCGCAGAGGCGTTCCGCTAACAGCGCGAAGGTCGAGTACGAGTTCGTGTACTCACGGCCAAGGGGCGGGCAGAGGACCACGGCGCCGCGGCTCGCGCCTTTGGGAGCGTGCAAGATGCCGAACAGCGGAGACTCACGAGGGCCGAACCACAAAGGCTCTGGCGTGGCCGCCACCCTCACTCGCCCGCCGTCGTCGCGAGCAGCTCGGTGAGAGCGAGCCGTATCGAACTGATCGAGTCGAAGGTGCTCTTGCGCAACATTTGCTCGGCGAACTCCACCCCGAAGGCGTCTTCCAGGGCGAGCATCACGCTCACACTGGCATGCGAAGTCATCCCCAAGCGGAAAAGGTCATCGTCATCGCTCAGATCATCCACGTCGACAACTAGACGCGCGTGCTCCCGAAGAACGCGCCGTATGTCCTCGGTGATCTGAAAATCCTCCTCTTCCGCAGTTACAGCCTGCTTGGGTCCGATGATATCGACGTGGCGGGAGCCGCGAGAGCGACGGCTCAAAAGCCTGGGCGCTCTCGCCCGGGTCGGGCTCGGCCTGCCCAAGGAGCGGTACGCCCGTAGAGTGTCGAGCGTGCAGCCGTCTGTAGGCGCGGGAGGCGTGCTCGGCCCCGCGAGGCCGGTGACCCGTCCGACACCGCCGGCCCTCGGGTTGGCCATCTTGGCACTGCTCATCCTGCTCACGGTGGTCGGTGCCACCGCCGAGCACGGCGCTGGCACGGCCCAGCTGCACAGAGGCCCGGCCTCTGCAATCCTGAGCGTTTTTATCACCTTGGCCGGCCTGGCCGGGATCGGCTCGCTGGCGCTGTTGTTCTGGGGGCTTGTGAGGCGCAACCGGGGCGGGAGCGACGGCGGGGGCCGGGGGCGCTCGCCGATACTGCTCGTCGTCGCCGGCCTGGCGATATTCGCCGTCTTGTCGGCGCTGCTCGCCCTCGCCGCGCACGACAGGCACTTTCAGTCCCTGAAGCTGACCGGGCGCCCGGCCGTCCCCGGTGGTTCTGCTGCAAGTCCCGTACCGTTCAACACCCTCGCCTCGTTCACGACCTCCGGCATCGTCGTCGGGATCGTCCTCCTGGCGGTGTGCGTGAGGCTCGGGCGCAGCTTCGGCTGGCGCCGCGCCCTGCGACGGTTCGGACTGATCGCGCCGGCGGACGATGAAGAGGAGAACGAGAAGGACGCCGGGCCGGGGCCTGCGGAGTCATTCGGCTCGGAGCTGGGCACGCTCGCCGTGGCGGATCCTTCGGCTGAGCCGGACCCGCGCAGGGCCGTGATCGCGTGTTACCTGCGGCTGTTGGAGATCGCCGCGAGGCACGGGCCACAGCGGCGTCAAAGCGAGACGCCGACGGAGTACCTGCGCCGGGCGCTCTCGGTCAGCCAGCCGGCGGCCGTCCCGGCGAGGGCGCTCACGGCACTGTTCGAAAGGGCGCGCTACAGCCGCCAGGCGATGGACGAGTCGATGCGCTCCGAGGCCATCGCAGCGCTTCGCGCCCTGCAAGTCGAGCTGTTTGCAGGAACACCGGCATGACGCGGGCGCTACGGGCAAGCTTTCTCACCATGGCGGGCCTGGTGGCGACCGGCCTCGCCGTCGCCCTTTTTGTGGGCGCGCCTCATCCAGCACTAATTGAGCGTGCGGCCGCGGCTGCATTCGGAGCGCTCGGGCTCGGGGCGGGGCTGATCGCCCTCTCGGTCACAGTCGCTGCCGACCTACCTGCGCCGGCGCGCCGGGCCCGGCTCGCCGAAGAGCCGAGCGAAGCTGGCGCGACGGCCCTTTTCGACCTCGAGAGGTCCTTGCGCGTCGGAAGCTTGGCTGCAGGGGACTTCCACGCTCACGTCCGCCCGAGGCTCGTGCACGTGGCGGCCTCACGCCTCGCCCGGGGGGGCGTGGCGCTCTCGGACCACAGTCGCGCCGTCGAGCTCCTCGGCGCCGAGGCTTACGCGCTCGTGGACCCGGCCGGGGCCCCGCCCGGAGACCGCTTCGGGCCGGGCGTCGCGCTCGCGCGGGTGGGCGATCTCCTCGACA
>Ga0182015_10001373_pt1 | contig 32287 bp, 32 predicted proteins | sample 712P3MmetaG_FD_120478 | JGI IMG/M metagenome (GOLD analysis project Ga0182015, IMG submission 120478) | Permafrost microbial communities from Stordalen Mire, Sweden - 712P3M metaG | ecosystem: Environmental > Terrestrial > Soil > Wetlands > Permafrost | place: Sweden: Stordalen | collected...
CATGGATCCAGTCGATCTTGCCTTGCCGACGGATAGAGTCAGTCAGACCGTTGAGGCTGTCTCCGACGATTCCGTAGATGCGCTTGACGCCCGCGGCGGCGAGTGTCTCCGCGAATTGATCGGCTACTGTCTTTGCCATAGAGCCCACTCCTCGGAGCGCAACTTGCGCACCTGTCTTCGTTCGGGCGCCAAAGCGTGCCCCGCAATTTCGCGCCGCGCTGGACGCATGGGGCATCTACGGGCCTTATCGAGAAATGGTCTTTCAAGGTCGCCCGCCATTTGGTTGAATTGCACGACGCATGGCTAGTCAGCGTGAAAACGATGCGAACGAGCGACGCAACGGATTCGAGGAGGGAAGGGGCTGCAAGGCTCAGTTCGGTGCACGCGGAGAGCTTCCCCGCATTTTGCGCCCGAGCGTCATCTCGTCAGGCGCGAAATCCACGAGCGCGGACGCCACGGTGTCCACCTTGTGGCACACCGAACACAGCCGCGCCACGAGTAGGATAACACCCCATGCCGCCCGACGGATATCGCGGTCTCGCTTCTTTTCATCGCGAGCGTCGGTTCGGATCGGATGACAGTCGTTACGACAATTGAGCGCAGTGCGATTTTGGCAAATATGGGGCAATGCCGAAAGACCATGTCCTCGCCATCGCGCGATACGTGCCACCACGGAACTCCATCTGCGCAGTTCTTTGCCGAGATAAGCACAGCTTGTTTTCGATTAGCAAAGTCCGCCTATTCCCTCCACCGGCGCCGATCGTCATTCATCGTGAGTCCATTACGCAATGTCGAAAGAACCGACTAACTCGACCGAAACATTCAACGGGCCATGGTTGTTATTGGCTGAAATCGAAAAAGAACTGCCTCTTTGATGTGGCTGCGCGCGCGGTCGAACTCTCGGGTCGGGCTTGAAACGCGATGTATGACTCGGCGAGTTACTGCCAGTGTTCAGAGGCCACTTGCATTGAATCGGAAATTGTTCGTCGGGCGTTTCAACCAATAGGGGCTGGCCGACCCGCTATGGATGATCCGATTGGGCCAGGTGGAATACCGCGACCACGAACTCTCTGAGCTGTCGCACGAAACACCATCCAATAGAGTGTGTTTGTCGCCATTTGGCGCCAAAGCCTTCGAGACAATCTGCCCGCAACGCGGTGACGCGGCAGTCGCGGGAACGAGTCGGCAATTCCGGGAGCGGGTAGGCACCTGGAATTTCTGGAAGCCGACGCTCAAGTCGCTTCGATCAGACCGCAGCAGAGAACAACGTGCGGTTCATTAAACAACAGTGCGGATGCAAAATACAACGGAAAAGTTCATTGCCAGACTATCTCTCGATCCACCTGCTGAGCTGCGCTTTCTGCGACGCGAACCAAAAAGGAATGTTTATGAGCCTCATCGACAAACGTCTCGAAGAGCTGGGCATCAAGCTGCCCCGCCCGGTTGCGCCGATCGCCAATTACGTGGGCTTCGTGCGCACCGGAAACCTATTGTTTCTGTCCGGCCAGTTATGCGTTGCCGATGGAGCTCCCGTCGCAAAAGGCAAATTAGGCTCGCAGGTCAATGTCGAGGGGGGTCAGGCTGCGGCTCGCGTCTCCGCGATCAACCTTCTGGCGCAGGTCAAGATTGCCCTGGGCGATCTCGACAAAGTGGTGCGCGTGGTACGACTCGGCGGATTCATCAGTGCGACCCCGGACTTTCTGGGCGCGTCGACGGTGATGAACGGCGCGTCAGACCTCATGGTGGAGGTGTTCGGAGACAAGGGTCGCCACGCCCGTTCCGCCGTCACTGTCCCGGTCCTGCCCGCCGATGCGGCTGTCGAGGTCGAGGCCATATTCGAAGTCACGTGATTGACGAATTGGGATACCGAGCTTGTTGAGAGGCATGGCCACTTTCAAGAGCCGAGAGACCGGCGCTGTTTTTTCAGTATGAGGGAATTAAATCATGACGGATCAATCGCGAGGCAATATGTCGATTGAAGTCGACGAACTTGCGACCGCCCCTAGCTCATCCGCGCCGGCGACGACGGTTATGGCATCGACGCACAAGGACGGGTCCATATCGGCATCTGAATGGGACTACAGCACGGTCGAGCAACTCAACGAGGCATTGCGGGCGCGAAAGATTTCCGCGTCAGCGCTTACGGAACACACAATCGCGCGTATTAAAGTGTTGGACCGGCACCTCAATGCCGTCGTCGTCCGCGACTTCGAGCGTGCGCGCGAGGCGGCCGCCGCGGCCGATGTCGCCCTAGCTCGCGGCGAGCGGCGGTCGCTGCTCGGCATTCCGATCACGATCAAGGAAGCGTTCAACATCGCCGGATTGCCGACGACTTGGGGCTACCCGCATTTCAGAGACTTTGTGCCGAAAGAAGACGCGGTTCTTGTCTCTCGGCTGAAGAGCGCGGGCGCGATCATACTCGGCAAGACCAATGTACCCGTGGGCCTTGGAGATTTCCAGAGCTACAACGAGGTCTACGGAACGACCAATAATCCGTGGGACGTCGGCTGCTCCCCCGGCGGCTCATCCGGCGGGTCCGCTGCGGCGCTCGCTGCCGGCTTCGGTCCCCTGTCGTTCGGGTCGGACATTGGCGGGTCGTTGCGCGTGCCCGCCCACTTCTGCGGCGTCTATGCGCACAAACCGACGATAGGTCTGGTCCCTCTTCGCGGATACAACCCGCCCCCGTTTCCGCCATTGCCGGGTCACGGCGACCTTGGCGTGGTAGGCCCGCTGGCTAGAACCGCCGTTGACCTCGCACGGGCGCTTGATGTAATTGCCGGCCCGGACGAAGACCGTACAGGGGTCGGCTATCGGTTGGCGTTGCCTCCGCCACGGCACGACAATCTCCACAGCTTCCGCGTACTTGTCATCGACACCCATCCGCTTATGCCCACGGACAGCGCAGTGCGTTCTGCGATCGGTCGATTGTCGGAGCGGCTTGCCAAAACGGGCGCCAAGGTTGCCCGCGCCAGCGCCTTGCTGCCGAATCTCGCCGATTCGGCCCGCCTCTATATGAGACTGTTAGCGTCCGCCAAGAGCGCTGCTCTGTCGTCTGAGTGTTATGAGAAGACACAACGTTCGGCCGCCGCTCTCGCATCCATCGACAACAGTCTCGAGGCCGAGCGCACGCGGGGCGCGATCGTGAGCCATCGCGATTGGATGGCGGCAGATTTGGCGCGTGCGCGACTCCAGCAGCAATGGAAACTGCTCTTTCGCGATTGGGATGTCGTTATCTATCCGCCGGCCTCGGTTCCGGCCTTCCCGCACGATCATTCGCTGCCGATCGAGGCGCGGCGCATAATGATCGACGGCCAGGAGCACCCTTATTACGACGCATGTTTTGTATGGGCGGACCCCGCCACCACATGCGGCCTTCCCGCGACCGCGGCGCCGATCGATCGTTCGCCGGCCGGTCTACCGATCGGAGTGCAGATCATCGGACCTTATCTCGAGGACCGTACGACGATTGCCTTTGCTGAGCTTCTTGAACGAGAGTTCGGCGGTTTCTCGCCGCCTCCCGGTTATGCGGGGTCGTAGCAAGGCGGTGAACGTGCGACGAGCTAGGGTGGGTCACCTCGGCGGAGGCCGTGTCCGAATGCTCCGGCGTAGATCAACGCTTCCCTGGACGACCGAACGAGGTGATTACATGCATGCGTTCTGGGCGGTGTTAGGGATTGTCGTGCTCGGACTTGGGCTCGTCGACGTATTTCTGACCGCACTGAACTACGACGAGTCCGGGTTTCTTGCGACTCGTCTCTGTGCGCTGCAATGGCGCTGTGTTCGCAGCATCATCCGGCGATTACCTCGATGGTGGCGCCCTGCCGCGCTTCGCCAGGTTACCGGGCTCAACATTATGCTCAGTATGACAATTTGGCTGGGAACCGTCGTCGTCGGATACGGATTGATCTATTATAGCCAAATGTACGGGGCCAACTTTCATTACGATGGCCGAAACATTGGCGCAGGATTTTTCAGCGCCATGTACTTCAGCGCTGGCCAACTCTCGACGGTAGGCGCCTCGCAGGTCAGCCCGGAGACGGATGCGCTTCGCGCTTTGAGTATCTTGGAAACCCTTACTGGCGTCGGGTTGGTTACGTTGATTCTCACATTCCTGTTTGGCGTGTATCAGGTAGTGCGCGATCTACGTGCGTTGTCATCCAACTTCATCACCGGTGATCGGGGCGTCGACGATCCGGTCGTGAGCCTCGGCCCATACCTTGCCCAAGGTGAGACCAGCTGTCTCGACAATCATCTGCGGTCGATTTCCGAAAGCTTTTGGTCTTACGCCAACGGTATTCGCCAGCATCATCTGGCTTATTATTTTCAGAGCGGGCGAGATCAATTTTCCCTGCCATACGTGCTGCATATGTTGGGCCACTGGCTCGCCGCGCTGCGGTGGGGATTGCCCGGGGGTCACCCCGTCACGGTTCAACCGCTACTCTCGCAACTGAGTTTTCAATTCGAGCAGTTTGCGGGCTATCTGCAAAGTCACCTTCGTGATCCAGGCGCTGCGGCGCCTGAGGTCGTTTCCCTCGAACGATTTTCGGCGGCCTACCACACAGGCGATGCAATGTCAGACCGGTGGCTCGGTCGCTTCTTACGACTAAATCGAGACATGGCTCGGCTGGCCCGGCTCGATCTTGCTGTCGACCCGCATGAGGCGCATCGGCGCTATAAGCAGTGGTTGCCCTTCGCCTACCGTGCCGAGAGGATAACGACCGCGGTGAGCCGGGACCTGGACTATCAACCGATTGTTCTTGGCGGCGGCCAGCCCTTCATGGAGGCATTGGCACAGTGATCGATTCCGGCCGATGCGAGCAGCGTGGATGAGATTGGAGCCTCACCGCAATGGTGTGGAGGTTGGCCGCCACGGCTTCAGCCGGTCCAATGTCTGGAACTACCCGAGCGCGAACTCTTTCAAGGGCGGCGGGCGCGAAGAATTGGCTTGGAACCCGACGACCAAGCCTGTGGCTTTGGTCGCCGACGCTAATGTCGACGTCGCGATCAAACGCCGGCAGGCATGGACCAAGCTGGAGGCCGTCTGCGCTGCGACCGGCAAGACGTTCGAGGAGATAAGGCCCCCGCCGACCTTCTTCCACTTCCTCCTAAGCTTTAGAGCCGGCAAGCAAGATGACGCGTCGATCGACGTCGCGCAACGCGAAGCGGACAGCGTGCGAACGGCCAAAAAGTCGGGCTGTATGAGAAGACGAGGGGCGGGGTTCCGACAATATTCACCTCCGAGCAGGGCGATGGGCGCCGTGTAGTGGAAGCGAGTGAAATGATGCCCTCCGCCGCGGATAGTGTCTGCCTGACACCATCGACACAACCTTGTGCACCTCTCGAGGCGGTGTATTCGCCGTCGCGACAGCGACAAGCCTAACCTTCTCATCAACGAACCGGTCGCCGAAACCACACCTGCGGCCAAGATCGCATGTTCACCAACGGAGAATGATAATGTCCGCAATATCGTCATCGCCGACCCGGCGCAGCTTTCTTGCCGCCTCAGTTGTCGCGGGCGCCGCCGGCCTGCTTCCCGTGCGGCTGTCGGCAGCAACCGAAGACACGGCAATTCGCCCCTTCCGCGTTAATGTTCCGGAAGAGGCGCTCGTCGATCTCCGTCGGCGCCTGGCGGCGACGCGATGGCTCGACCGGGAGACGGTCGCTGATCAGTCGCAGGGCGTGCAGGTGGCGACGATGCGGAAGCTCGTACGCTATTGGGCGACCGACTACGACTGGCGGAAGGTGGAGGCGCGGCTGAACGCGTTGCCGCAGTTCGTGACCGAGATCGACGGGCTCGACATTCAGTTCGCGCATATCCGCTCGCGGCATCCGAACGCGCTGCCGTTGATCATGACACACGGTTGGCCCGGCTCGATCATAGAACTCCTGAAGGTCATTGGCCCGCTGACCGATCCGACCGCCCATGGCGGACGTGCGGAAGACGCCTTTCATCTCGTTCTGCCGTCGCTGCCCGGCTATGGGTTCTCGGCCAAGCCGCAGGGCACGGGGTGGGGCTTTCCCCGCATCGCCCGCGCCTGGGCCCTGCTGATGGAGCGCCTGGGATACGAGCGCTACGTATCCCAGGGCGGGGACCATGGATCGGTCGTATCGGACGTAATGGCGCGTCAGGCGCCTCCAGGACTACTTGGCATCCACGTCACTATGCCCGCGACGGTGCCAAAGGACGTTGCGAAAGCGCTGAACGACGGCGATCCAGCGCCGTCCGGGCTGTCCGAGGCAGAGAAGGCGGCATTCGCGCAACTCGATGCCTTCTACAAGAAGGGCTGCGGCTATTCCGCAATGATGGTGACTCGTCCACAGACTTTGGGCTATGGGCTGGCCGATTCGCCTGCCGGCCAGGCTGCCTGGATGTATGACAAGTTCGCCGCTTGGACACAGAGCGGCGGCGAGCCGGAGCGGGTGCTCACGTTGGACGACATGCTCGACGACATCTCACTCTACTGGCTCACAGACAGCGCAACTTCTTCCGCGCAGCTATACTGGGAGAATAACGGCAACAACTTCAACGCCGTCGATATCTCGATCCCCGCCGCCATAACGGTATTTCCGGGCGAGATCTATCGTGCGCCGCGAAGCTGGGCCGAGCGTAGCTATCACAATCTCATCTATTTCAACGAGGTCGACAAAGGCGGTCACTTCGCGGCGTGGGAACAGCCGGAGCTGCTTTCCGCCGAGCTCCGAGCGGCGTTCAGATCGCTGCGCTTGGCACGGAACGGATAGTCCGTCAGCAAGGAAGTCACCATGACCCGACTCGAAACGGAACCATCATGATGCTCAGGGGCGTTCTCGGCAATGCTTCATCGATGAAGGCTTACCGGGAGGGAACGCCTCCCTTCCCGGATCGCGTGATCATCGCCGACCTGCTTGGAAACACGTGCCGCTGGCCGGGATCGACGGAGCCCTCGTCACCTTGCACAGCAGTGCCTATCCCCTATGACGTGGGCAGCGTCGGAGGGTGACGTGGCAGGCTCGAAAGTGAACTATCAACAACACTTCGAGCGCTCGATCGCTCATCTCCATGAGGAAAGTCGCTACCGCGTCTTCGTCGATATCGAGCGTGACGCGGCACGATTTCCCATCGCGCTGTGGCGGCCGGCCGGGAAAGATCAAACGCCGCGTCAAGTAACGATCTGGTGCTCAAACGATTATCTCGGCATGGGCGGCGAAGCTAAGGTCGTCGAGGCGGCGGTCTGCGCAGCGCGACGACATGGCGTCGGCGCAGGAGGCACGCGCAACATTTCCGGCACACATCATCCGATCGTCGACCTGGAGGCGGAGCTCGCCGACCTCCACGGAAAGGAAGCCGCGCTTGTCTTCACCTCGGGATGGATTTCCAACCTCGCCAGCATTTCGACAATTGCGGCGCTGTTGCCTGATTGCCTCATCTTTTCCGACGCGCTGAACCATAATTCCATAATCGAGGGCGTGCGGCGTGCGGGTTGCGAAAAACAAATCTTTCGACACAACGATCTCGATCATCTCAAAGAATTGCTGATCGCCGTCGGCCCCGAACGCCCCAAGCTGATCATATTCGAAAGCCTTTATTCCATGGACGGCGATTTAGCGCCGGTCGCAGAAATTGTGAGGTTGGCAAAAAAATACGGAGCCCTGACCTACGTGGACGAGGTTCATGCGGTCGGCATGTACGGCGCCCGCGGCGGCGGAATCTGCGAACGCGAGGGCTTGATGGACCGCGTCGATATCATCGAAGGGACGCTCGCGAAAGGATTTGGCGCGCTCGGAGGTTATATCGCTGCCAACGCGGCCATCATCGACGCCGTACGCAGTTACGCACCATCGTTCATTTTCACCACGACTTTGCCGCCGATGGTCGCGGCGAGCGCTTGCGCCGCTGTGCGCCATCTTAAGACGTCGAGCGACGAACGCATGCGGCATCAGAGCATTGCGGCTTTGACCAAACTCGCTCTGCGCGCCGCCGGTCTGCCGGTCCTGGACAATTCCTCGCATATTGTGCCGCTGATGGTGTGCGACGCCGAGCGTTGTAAAGCGGCGAGTGACCTCTTGCTTCAGCGTCATGCGATCTACATCCAGCCGATTAATTTTCCTACTGTCGCAATCGGTACCGAACGGTTGCGCATTACGCCGACGCCGCGCCATACCGAAGCGCACGCCGCTGCATTGACGGAGGCGCTTGTCGACGTTTGGCGCACACTCGATCTGCGCTTTGTTGAGACGCACGCGGTGTCGCCGCGTCACGCGACATTAGATGCCCATTGTACCCATCCTAGCCTGAAGCAGGCGGCGGAATAGGGCGCACGTCATCGGGCGGCAACGGTATCGCTTGCTAATACGGCGCAAAATCATCTACGCGAACCCAGCGATTCGCCCTAAATATTTTTGAAATAGGCGACGCGATCGCTAAACCACGCCGTAATCCACGAGGGGTCACTATGGCGCTGGTCCTGCGCTTCGGCAGACCGTCGATGCCCGGAAAGGGCAAACGGTTTGGCCGTCAGAGAGTTGCTTTTGAAGCTGCCAAAGGAGCGCAGGTTACATGGCGTTTCATGTAGACCGCTTTCACTTCGCGTTGAAGTTTCTCAAACGCGCGCGCTTCGATCTGACGCACACGCTCAGGACTGACGCCAAACTCGGAGGAGAGATCGCTCAGCTTCATTGGATCATCGGTGAGGCGTCGCGCTTCGAGGATGCGCCGCTCGCGCGGAGTGAGGACGTGCAGAGCATCAACCAGCGCGTCGTGACGGCATGCGGATTCTTCGGACTCAACGAGTCTATGTTCCTGATCGTCCTCGCCGTCGACGAGCCGATCTTGCCATTCGCCTCCGCCATGGTCTCCCGACGGAGCATTGAGTGATGCATCACCCGTCAAGCGACGATCCATGTCGACCACCTCCCGCTCGGTCGCACCGAACATGGCGGCCACCAGTTTGACTTGCTCGGGCCGCAGATCTCCCTCGTCTAGCGCCGAGATGCGGCTCTTGGCGCGGCGCAGGTTGAAGAATAATCTCTTCTGGCTGTCGGTGGTACCCATCTTTACCAACGACCATGATCGCATGACATATTTTTGGATTGAGGCCTTGATCCACCATATCGCGTACGTTGTAAGGCGAAAACCGCGCTCCGGCTCGAACCGTCTCACCGCTTGCATCAATCCGACATTCCCCTCTGAGATGATTTCCGACATCGGCAACCCATAGAAACGGTAACGCATTGCGATCTTGGCCACGAGGCGAAGATGCGAGGTCACGAGCTGATGGGCCGCCTCGCGGTCCCCACACTCGCGCAAGCGTTTAGCAAGCCCGTATTCTTGCGACGGTTCGAGGAGAGGAAATCGATTTATCTCCTTGAGGTATCGGGTTAGTCCATTCGCGCTAGAGGTCAGTTGAAGCGCAGCTTTCGCCATTATAGTTCTCCCTCGGAGGCCGCCGCAGGCCCCAGTCAGCGCGGAACGGCGATGTCTCTCAGTGTCACTGCATCGTCCCTAATGGGTCGGAAAAGTCTTTCGAAAACGCAACCAATTATCGGATTGGCATGCAGATTCAGATGTGGCTGACGTCTTTGTCTGCTACGAGAGTGCAGGAGCGCGCGGTGGCGAGCGAACCGGTGGCATTCGGACGTTCGAGACTGATCGTCGTCGTCGTCGGCGACATCGATCTGGCGCCGCGACGATGGCCACTTGGTCAGCGCTGCTTCGTTTTGTCGAAACGACGCTTCCTCTCGTACTTATGGCGGCCTTGATAGGTTTGGCGATTTTTAAGGCGTAGCAGAATCCTTAGAACGTCGTTCGATATCGGTATCGTTAGGCCCCTCGGCGATTCGGGTGTGCGTCCGTAGGCGAGTAACGCCCGCCATCGTTGTGCGCCAACTCCCGGCGGCGCTCTTCGAACGTCGCATTCATACTGCAGCTAAAATGGGTGGAAGCAAAAAGTGAGGCGCCGATTCATCGGGCGGTGGGTCGGCGCCTCAGAGTTCTTTCGCCTCGCAGGAGGGCGATGCGAAGACCGTGGGGTACTATCACGGAAGAACCGCCGAATCCGTAGTTATCGCGATTAGGGTTCACCAGTCTTGACGTCTTTTGAATATGCATGCGCAATTGCGGGAAGGCACGACGGACACCGGCGTCGGCAATCGGATAGAACGCGGCTCGCGATTCCGTGACAATTTCAATCAGACGTTCGGTCCGGCCAGCGTCGTTCATTCAGCAGAACTCGCGGTTCTGAGGGACGCGCGGTGAGCATCGCATGAGCGAGTCGCTGCGCGCGGGCGTCGCTAGCTTGGTCCACCATCGGCGCTCGAATTCAAGTCTGTGACGGGCAGAGTGCCCTCAAAAGTATGTCGACGAACGTCTACGCGGTTCTCCCCGGATCTTTTGGACGCTTGGATCCGGAGCGGTTGCGAGAGGCGCGCGTCTCGTGCGGTTGCGCTCGCGCTCCCCAGCAAGATCGCGACGCGCTGAACAGAGAGGCAGCATTTGCGGCAAACCGCTGACATCGACATGCGGCATGAAACGAGATGTCGAACGATATATTGCGGCGCGATGCGGACGGCGTGCGAATCGACAAGAGAGCGGGCTTTGGCAAAAGACCGCGTACTATATCTCGGCAATATTCACTCGCGAGCACGTAACACGCTAGCGCGCAACGGAAGAGGTCAAAAAGGGCGGTCATTTCGCGGCATCGGAACAGCCGGGAGTCCTCACCGACGCAATTCGGGCGGCGTTCAAATCGTTGCGTCAGTCACTTGCTGGATGAGCAGCTTTTTGAAAAAGAACTGCCACGACTCAACTCGAAAAGGAACGCTTGATGCCCCAAGTTAAAAAAGCAATCTACACCGCCAAAACTCACACAGCGGGCGGCCGCGAAAATGGCACAGCCTGCAGCTCAGACGGTCACCTGGACATCAAGCTTTCGACCCCCGGCGGCCCTGGGGTCGGCACCAATCCAGAGCAATTATTCGCCGCGGGTTGGTCCGCTTGTTTCGAAGGGGCGATGGGGCTTGCGGCGCGTAAGATGAAGATCGCTCTACCGGCGGACCTTGCCATCGACGCAGAAGTGGACCTGTGCCTGTCAGACGGCGCTTTCTTCCTACAAGCGCGCCTCAACGTCAGCCTCCCGGGTTTGGAGCGCGAAACCGCTCAGATCCTCACGGATACCGCGCATCAGACTTGCCCCTATTCCAAAGCAATACGCGGCAACGTTGACGTCGCAATCAACTTAGTCTGAACGGGCTTGGCGCCGATCTGACTTGCCCGCGATTACTGAGCAGGTCGTTGTCGAGTGGAGACGAGAATCATGAAACCAGCGCTTATCGCATTCGCCGCGTTGATCTTCGGCGTGGGAGCGGCCGCGCACGCCGCCCCGGATTCCACGTCGTCTGGTCCGCTGGCCGCGCTGTTGGGAGCGCGCCAATGGCTCAACACGCAGCCGCTTCGCGCGGAAGATCTGCGAGGTAAGGTAGTTCTGGTGAATTTCTGGACCTATTCCTGCATCAACAGCCTAAGAGCGCTCCCTTATGTCCGAGAGTGGGCAAAAAAATACGGGGATGACGGACTTGTGGTCATCGGTGTGCAGACGCCAGAGTTCAGCTTCGAGAAAGATGTCGCCAATGTGAGCAAGGCATTGGTCTCACTCGGCGTCGAATATCCCGTCGCCATCGACAACGACTTCGGAATCTGGCGGGCGTTCTATAATGAAGCGTGGCCAGCGTTTTACTTCATCGGCGCCGACGGCCGTGTACGGCATCACGTATTCGGCGAGGGCGGCTACGACGACTCTGAACGCCTGATCCAGAAAATGCTGTCTGAGGCCGATGGGGCGCCCGTAGCGAGCCCGATCGCAGCGATCGACGGTAAAGGCCCGCAGGCCGCGGCGGACGAAAGAGATCTGCGGTCGCATGAGACCTATATCGGCTACGCCCAAGCCGGAAACTTCGTATCTCCCGGCGGTGCCGAGGGAGATGCTCCGACCCTTTATCGAACCGTATCAGCGCCACTCCTTAACCGATGGAGCTTGGCGGGCGTTTGGACTGTCGGAGGCGAGTTCGCCACTCTCAACGAAGCGCCTGGCCGCATAGCTTACCGCTTTCACGCCCGCGATCTCCATCTCGTCTTGGCTGCCTCTTCACAAGACCATCCCATTCGCTTTCGAATCAAGATCGACGGCGCCCCTCCAGGGGCCGACCATGGCATCGACGTGGACGCTGACGGATGGGGGGACGTGCGGGAAGATCGCATGTACCAGCTCGTTCGACAAACAATGCCGGTCGCAGATCGAACGTTCGAGATCGAGTTCCTAGACGCCGGCGTCCGCGCCTACGTCTTCACGTTCGGATAGGGCAGCCGGCTGGGCCCCACAGAAGGCGCCCCATACATCGCCGCCAACAAGCTGCAACAGGAGAACTTGGTGTCCGACCTGGCGAATGAGAGAGGCGGACGTTTCTGCAGATGGCCAGCATCGTTGCGAACGGTCTGGCGGCGAAAACGCTCGGACTGGTTAAGGCCACCCAGCGCAGATGGCCTAACGCCAAGCCGCTCCGTCTCATCGGACCTCGCGATCTCGATGAGATTCTCTGAGTCCTTGCGGACGCAGTCATGGAGGTGATGGAGGCAAGCTGAATATGACCGACGCGCTCCAGGCGCACTTTTCGAACAACCCTCTAACCAAGGAGTTTTGCCAATGGATACCACCAAAACGCCCGAACGGATCAATTATAATCGGCGCCGCCTTTTCAGCGCTGCGGCCATGACCATCGCCACGGCGCAGCTTGGCATGATGGGGTCCGCAGGTGCACAGTCCGGCAACGCGACGCTTGCGGATATGCCCGCGATAAAGCCGGGGACGAACACGTCGTTTGGCCCACTGAAGCAGATCGATGCCGGCTTGCTGAATGTGGGATACGCCGAATCTGGTCCTGCCGATGGGCCTGCGGTTGTGCTCCTGCACGGCTGGCCCTACGACATTTACAGTTTTGTCGATGTCGCCCCTCTGTTGGCGTCGGCCGGCTATAGGGTGATCGTACCGTATCTGCGCGGCTATGGCACGACGCGATTTCTTTCCAGCGATACGTTCCGCAATGGCCAGCAATCAGCGGTTGCTCTCGATACTATTGCATTGATGGACGCGCTCAGAATCAAGCAGGCAACTATTGGAGGTTTCGATTGGGGCGCGCGGACGGCCGACATCATCGCCGCTTTATGGCCCGAGCGGTGCAAAGCGCTCGTCTCCGTAAGTGGCTACCTGATCGGCAGCCCGAACATGAATCCATTGCCGCCAAAGGCTGAGCTTGCTTGGTGGTACCAATATTATTTTGCCACTGAGAACGGCCGGGCCGGCTACGACAAATACCGGCGCGATTTTGCAAAACTTATCTGGCAGCTCGCTTCGCCGAAATGGGATTTCGATGATGCCACGTTCGATCGCACCGCAATGTCCTTCGATAATCCAGATCATGTCGGCATCGTGATCCACAATTATCGTTGGCGAATCGGACTGGCCAAGGGCGAACCCCAATACGACGATCTGGACAAGCGCCTTGCGGAACTCCCCGTCATTAGGGTACCTACCATCACCCTTGAAGGTGACGCTAACGGGGCGCCACACCCGGACGCCAGTTCCTACGCCAAGAAGTTCTCGGGCAAATATGCACATCGGGTCATCAAGGGCGGCGTTGGGCACAATTTGCCCCAGGAAGCTCCACAAGCATTCGCGGAGGCAATGATCGAGGTTGCCGGGGCCTAATCGCCGCCGACCGGCGCGCGCCCTGCGGACAGTCCAAATCGGTCCGCAGGAGGCCGTCCCGATCGCGGTCATGGCGACGGCGGCTGGAGCGTCTCTATGGCGGACATGTTGGTCGCCAAGCGAAGACGCGTCCACAGAGAGCTCAACTTGATGCAGAGCACCTCATCGTCCAAGAGAACGATGAGGTGGTTGAACTTCGCTCTCTGGCGACAGCTAAGAACGGCGCGCGGTTCGAGGATTGCTGTCGTTGCATCGTCTTGTTCAAGGGAGAGAAAATCGTGCCGCCACGAGGGTTAGGCGAAAGGACACGAAGGAAGCTGACTCCATGGGATTTCGTGCATGCGGTCGGCATGACGATCGCCTGCGGCGTCGCCTATGCGATAATCACCCATATCCTGAGCAGAGTTGTCGACAGGCCCACTGATCTGTTGGGTGGAATGTGGGCAGTCATCGCGACTATATTCGTCTTCAGAGAATCGCGAGAAGATAGCTTGTGCGCTGGGGTATCTCGTCTCGTTGCAACTGGGGTCAGCTTCGCGTTGTGCCTCGGCTATCTTACGATGTTTCCTTTCAGGCCCCTTGGTATGGTGATTGTGATCGGGATTGGGACGATCATAATGACTTTGCTGGGCCGGAGCGAGGACATCATCACGACCGGAATTACAACCGCGGTCGTTTTGGTCGTCGCGGGAATAACTCCCGAGGACGCTTGGCAGCAACCGCTCCTGCGTTTGATCGATACCGTAGTTGGAATTGGAGTCGGCGTTTCGTTCAAGTGGTTCGCTTCGTACGCTTACTCTCGGATTATTGGAGGGCCCGATCAATGATGTTTTCAGCGACACTTTCACGTGGCTCACATCTTGGTGGGCGGCCGCTGATCAGCGTATTAAGTCTCACGACTGAAAGCGTGGATGTCATCGGCTTCCTCGGGCTTGGTGGATTGCTGTGCACTTATGTCATCGGCAACATCCGTCACCCTTGAGCAATCGCGAGCCGGGTAGAAGCAACGAACTGGACGATCTAGTTGTTGCCGCCGTAAGGGTTCAAAGCGAAACGTTGAATTGAAGGCAGTTTGCGCGCGACTCCCAGCACCTCGCAGTGCGAGTCGATATTTGGAATCGTGTAAATCAAGAAACAATCGGGTCATCTCAAAAGAACGGATGCGCAGGCACCTATAGATTTGCGTCCAGAGCGCCGGGGATCCCGCTGCCTGATCTCCGCGCAGGCCGGTTCAGATCATGTTCAGAGCATCATGTTCCCAAACCGTGGGGCTTGATGGAGCGTAACGCCACTGCGCGATCGTACGGTTGCGTTAGAGATCGATTCGAGTACGAGGGGAGGGGACCTGCTTGAACTTCGCCGCACTTCGAGCGCCCGTCTCCGCGCAACCCCATCGGACTGCGGCGATGCATCTGGCGCATGGCGTCTGGGCCGTCGCTCCGGGGGTCGTCTTCGGTCTACGCCTTTGGGCATCGGTCTGCCTTGCACTCTACGCTGCGTTTTCGCTCGAACTCGACAATGCTTACTGGGCCGGCGCATCCGCAGCGGTCGTTTGTCAGGCTAGCCTCGGAGCCTCAATACGCAAAGGTTGGTTCCGCATGATCGGAACGGTAATCGGCGCCGTCGCCATCGTGACGTTGACCGCGTGCTTCCCGCAACAGCGCGCAGCTTTTCTTCTTGGTGTGGCTCTCTGGGGTACCGTTTGCGTTCTTTTGGCCACGCTGCTGAGAAACTTCGCCGCCTATTCAGCGGCACTGGCCGGCTTCACGGCGGCAATCATTGCGAGCGACGAGCTTGGCGCCGTGGGGGGGCCGAACGGCGAAGCTTTCATGCTCGCGGTGACTCGCGCCAGTGAGATCTGCATTGGCATAATCTGCGCGGGGGTTGTGCTCGCGGGGACCGATATGGGCGGCGCGCGACTTCGGTTGTTGGCGCACCTCGGAAAGCTATCCGCTGAAATCGCCACTCGATTTGCCGACACCTTGCTGTCGCCCAGACCGCCAGATGCTGAGGCGCTCTCTGTTCGGCGTGATCTCACCCGCCGTGTCGTTGCGCTCGACCCGGCCATCGACGAAGCCCTCGGGGAGGTGTCTGAACTGCGCATTCGTTCGCCGATATTGCATGCGGCGTTGGGTGGCCTGTTCACCGCTTTATCCGCGTGGCAGATCTCGATCAATCACCTCGAACAGTCGTCGGATGACGAGGGTCGGCGCGAGGCCGCACTCATTCGCGATATTCTTCCGCGTGAACTGTGGTCACCGTCGGCGCAAGTCGGGACGGCAAGTTGGACGGTAAACCCCTGGCAGACGCGTCGGTCGTTCATCGCCGCAGCGAAGGCGCTGGTTGCTTTTCCAACCTGCGAGCCGTCGCTGCGGCTGCTCGCGGATCAAGCGGTTCGGGCTTTGGCGGGCATATCGCGTGCGCTCGACGCATTGGCGTTATTGGTCGGCGATCGCGTTCGACCCGATTTTCGTCGACGGCGTCGCAGCGGCTCGCTCCACGTGCCTGATTGGGCACCGGCTATCGTCAATGCGGTGCGCGCTCTACTGACGATCTGCGCCGTTGAACTATTCTGGATATTGACTGCGTGGCCGAACGGCGCCCAAGCGATCGCTTTCGCCGCCATTTCAGTGATTGTGTTCACGCTGAGAGGCGATCAAGCCTATTCCGCCGCCGTGAGCTTTATGATCGGCGCCTGCCTAAGCGCCGTGTTCGCTGCCATGGTCAAATTTGCGGTGCTGCCCGGTGTCGAGACCTTCTTCGGCTTCAGCCTGGCGATAGGCGCCGTCCTCGCGCCGGCTGGCGCGCTCATGACCCAGCCGCGGCAGACAGCGATGTTCACCGCTATCGTTGCGCTCTTCATACCATTGCTCACGCCGGCGAATTCGACCAACTACGACCTCGCACAATTCTACAATAGCGTATTGGCGGTCTCGGCAGGGGTCGGCGCAGGCGCCCTGGCATTTTGTCTGTGGCCGCCGCTGTCGCCCACGCTGCGAACGCGCCGGCTCTTGGCCCACACGCGTCGGGATCTACGCCGCCTCGCGAAGGGATCGATCTGGTCGTCGAACGATTGGGAGCAGCGGGTCTATCAGCGCTTCACCGTGTTGCCGGATGCAGCGGAGTTGCTCGAGCGAGCGCAACTTGTGGCTGCGCTTTTGGTAGGTTCCGAGATGATCCGCCTTCGCCGCCTCACTCGCCGTTTCGACTTTGGTTTCGACTTCAACCTCGACTTGGCGTTTGACGCCCTATCGCGAGGCGAAAGCGCAGTCGCCTCCAAACGCCTTTCCGATGTCGATCGGATGCTGGCCGCGTTGCCCAGCGGTTGGCCAGGGGCGCGGGTCAGACTTCGGGCGCGCAGCAGCATTTTAGCTATGTCTGAGGCGTTGCTCCGGCATGCTCCTTACTTTGATTCGCAGACGACCCGATGAGATTTACAGAGAGCGATCTGTTCGGCGTCTATGTCGCGCCAATCTCCGTGATGATGGTTGCTGCGTGGCTCATCGTGATTGCCCTGAGGATGTTGGCTGGCCACTATGACCTATTGCGGTTCGTCTGGCATCCAGCTCTGTTTCTGTTCTCGGTATACATAGTCGTGCTCTCGTCGATTGTGCTGATCGAAGCGCGCTGAGTTGATCATGCCCGACGTCGAAGCCACACTGGAGAAGTGCACTGTGAAAAGTGATCAGGGCGTCATCCGAGGTAGCTATGAGACCGCATGCTCCGCGGCGCGACCGCGTATTCCCATCATTCCGTTTCTGATGACGGCGGCGGCAATTGGCGTCGCCGCGCCCTTGGGCTGGGCGACGTGGAATGCCTATATGGGCGCGCCCTGGACGCGGGATGGCGCAGTGCGCGTCTATGTCGTCACGATGGCGCCGGAGATCGCCGGACGCATTGTTGAATTGCCGGTTACCGACAATCAGTTCGTGCACAAGGGCGATCTCTTGATGACGATTGACCCGACCGATTACAAGATCGCGGTCAAGCTTGCCGAGGCGACGGTGCAGCAGGCGCAGGTGAACGCAGAGAACTTGGAGACAGAGGCAAAGCGTCGGCAGGATTTAAGCAGCCTGGCGGTGACAGCCGAGGTTCAGCAGACCTACGTGGCCAATGCGGTCGAGGCAAAGGCCAAATATCAGCAAACGGAGGCAAATTTGGACCAGGCGCGCGTGAATCTTGAGCGTACGCAGATCCGTTCACCCGTCAATGGATATGTGACAAACCTATTGGCACGGCTCGGCGACTACGCGAATGTCGGGCAAAGCAAGATTTCCGTCATCGATGCCGGTTCGTTCTGGATCGACGGGTATTTCGAGGAAACCTATTTAGGTTCGATCCACGAAGGTGACCCGACCGAGATCAAGTTAATGGGCCAGAGCCAGATTGTCTGCGGCCACGTCGGCAGCATTGCGCGAGGCATCAATATACCGAACGCGCAACCAGATCAATCGGGACTCGCCTCAGTAAATCCAATCTTTACTTGGGTGCGTCTCGCGCAACGCATTCCGGTACGCATCCAAATCGACAAGGTACCAGATGGCGTGCGCTTGGTAGCTGGTATGACAGCGACCGTGCAGATCGATTCTCGTACAAAGCCATCGGTGCGAATGTCCGCAAAGTGCTATTGAGGCACGTGGAACGGCTTTGTCAGTCTGATCGGGCTTGCGGTGCAGTTGGTTCGCTAGCCAAGGCGATGACGAAAATCAGCTACGACGGATACCGATTCCCGCCCGAGATCATTCAGCAGGCGATCTGGCTCTATCTTCGGTTCACTCTGAGCTTTCGCGACGTAGAGGATTTGCTCGCGGAACGCGGCATTACGGTCTCGTATGAGACAATCCGACGTTGGGTGAACCATTTCGGGCTGATCATCGCGGCGGATTTGCGCAGACGCCGCCCCAAGCCCGACACCACCTGGCATCTGGATGAAGTCTATCGGAAAATCGCCGGCCGGATGGTCTATCTATGGCGAGCCGTCGACGCCGAAGGCGAGATCCTCGACGTGCTGGTCCAGTCAAACGAAACAAGCACGCCGCGCTGAAACTGATGCGTAAGCTCCTGAAGAAATATGGCTTCGTCCCAGATTGGATGATCACCGACGACTTGCGGTCCTATGGCGCCGCCGCCCTCGATCTTGGGATCGAGAGTCGCCATGAGCGTGGTCGATGGAAGAATAATCGAGCTGAGAATTCGCATCAGCCAACCCGGCGAAGGGAGCGCAAGATGCAGCGCTTCAAAAGCCCACGCTCAGCGCAGAAATTCCTCTCAGCCCACGCTGCCGTCTACAATACCTTCAACGTCCAGCGCCACCTCACATCGGCTAGAGCGCACCGAAGCTTCCGCGCCGCGGCCATGAACACGTGGCGTGCGGCCGTCGCGGCTGCCTGAGAACTCAAGTGCCGCAGAGCCCTATCGCGTTCCTTGTTCGGCAACGTGTCAATGCCTCACGCTCATCCTGCTGCCGGCCAAATGCCCGGAATTGAACCCGCAGGAAAATTTCTGGCAATTTATGCGCGACAATTGGCTCTCGAACCAGGTCTTCAAGTCCTTCGACGACATCGCCGACCATTGGTGCGACGCCTGGAATAAACTTGTCGATCAACCCTGGAAAATCATGTCCATCGGTCTGCGCGATTGGGCCTACAGGTCATGATCAATGAGTCTTGATATTATTCGGCATGGGGTCCGAGCGCCGATCGGTGCCAGAGACCCTTGAATCAATTGAGGCCGGCGGGGTCAAAGTTGGGAGCCTATTCACACACACACGCTCAAGAAGAAATGGGTCAACCCAGCATTGGCATCACAAACTGTCCAGCAAAGTTCGTGCGGTTACCAGATCGGCCGTGCCGAAGCCTTCGCTGAAGCGCTCGTACACTGGGGACAGCACCGCCCGCGCTTGCCCTGAAGCACGTCGTTGCTGCAGCGCGCGGGCAAGGCTCGTTGCTGCGCGTAATTCCCAGGACAGCGCACCCTGACGGTGCGCGACGGCAAGCGCTTCTCGCAAGAGCGTCTCGGCTTCGTCGAACGCGTTTGCCGACGCCGCGCGCATAACGATTTCGGCCTTGATCCGCAAAAGTTCCGAACGATACCAGTATTCGCCGCGGGTCTCGCTCCAATTGAGCGCCTCTTCAATGATCGTCAAGCCGTCGGCCACTCGGCCCTCTTCTCCCTGACCGCTTGCGAGTATGCCGAGAAACATCGACAGATGTGCGCAGAATCCCGATTCACGAAGCTCCCCGATCGCGTCTAGGAGGCGAGGTAAGCCCGTCTCGTACTTACCTTGCCGAATGCGCAGCACTTCTTGAAAGCAGCGCCCGTAAAGTTGCCAGATCCGGTAGCCGCTACGTTCCGTCTCCTTCATCAGGATCGCCAAGAACCTCTCGGTCGATTCATAGTCGGTCAGCACAAAAGATAACGGAATCGCGCCCTCCACCAGGACATACAGCGTCGCCTGCAACCGGTCCTCTGCGAACGCGTCGCGCAGGGCGCCCTCGCTCAGACTCATTGCCTTTTCCGGTTCACCCTGCAACCACACCACCCGGACGAGCGTCGCGCGAGCAGCCGTCGCATGATTCAGTCGCGCGCCCATCCTGACCCAGCCGGCTCTGTCGGGCACGTACCGTACTAGGAACCCCTCGAGGCGGTCCCGGGCCGCCGGCTGGTCTCCGTGATAATGCAGCGAGATGCCGATGATCCGCTCACCCAAAATCACTTTTGCCGTATCGTCGTGAGCAACGGCAAGCTCGATAAAACGCTTGGCGAATTGCAGCGCTAGGGTTGGCGCCCCGCCATAGGTGTGGTCATTCCAAAGGCCCCACAGCGCTCGTGCCTGGCAAGCGACATCGCCTTGCGCCGCTGAGAGGCGCACAACCGTCTCCCACGCCTCGAACGCAGCGGCTGACGGGCCTTCGGTATACACCCGTGTCGACTGCAAAGCAGCCAGAAGGTACATCTCGCAGCGTGGATCGGGCCGAACACCCGAATGGACAAGTCGCAGGGCGTCTTTGGCGCGTTGGTGCAATTCGCCGACCAGGGACAGTTCGAACATCAACTGAATCGCAGCCGTGGCAAGCATGACCGCGAGAACCGAATCACCCATCGGGGAGAAAGCCCAATCGAGTGCGGCTCGGATGTTGTCCAGCTCACGACGATAGGTAGCGAGCCATGATACCAGGGGCCGGTGGTCCGATTCGGCCAGCATCTGTCCCAACATCCCGCAGAAGAATCGGACATGGCGCCGCATCATCATGTCCGTCTCGTCGCTTTCACCAAGCTTAGCGAGGGCGTAGGCGCGAACCGTTTCCAACAGAAAGCAGCGTGTCGCCGTCTCGCCAGCCTCCGCCGCAACAAGAGATTTTGCCACGAGGTTCGAAACGCCATCGACGACCTCCTGGCTTCGCATCTCCGCTGTCGCCACGACAGCGCATGCGGCCTCCAACGTGAAGCCCCCCGCAAATACCGCGAGGCGCCGGAGGATGACGCGCTCGATCTCCGGCAACAATTCGAAGCTCCAATCGAGCGTCGCCAGCAGCGTCCGATGTTTCGGCAGCGCCGTCCGGCGGCCGCTTGTCAGCAACGCGAAGCGATCGTCCAGATGGGACAGGAGCTGTTCGAGGCCGAACGTCTCGGTACGGGCGGCCGCAAACTCGATGGCCAGTGGGATGCCATCGAGTTTGCGGCAGATCGCGGCGATGGTCGGGAGCGCGTCGTGACGCTGAAGCGTAGGCCGCCATGCCTTGGCCCTAGCGATGAAAAGCTGGACGGCGGCGCTGTTTAGGAAGTCACCTGGACTGAGCGCCGACTGGTCGCCCGCGGGAAAATCGAGCGGCGGAACGCGATAGATGAATTCGCCCTCGATGCGCATTATCTCCCGGCTCGTTGCGAGAACGGAGGCAGCTGGGCACTGGCGTATTATGGTCTCCACAACGCCGGCCGCGGCATCGATGACGTGTTCGCAATTGTCGATTACCAGAAGAAACTTCCTGCCGCCGATTGCGCGCGCCAGAGACTCAGGCGAGATTTCGTTTACTCCAAGATCGAGACCAAGCGCGCGCGCCGTTGCAGCGGGAACCAGGCCAGCGTCTGACAAGGAAGCGAGTTCGACCAGCGATATGTCGTCCTCGAAAGTCGGCAGCAGGATGCGGGCGATCTCGAGCGCCAACCGCGTCTTGCCGATCCCGCCCGGACCGGTCAGCGTGACCACCCGATAGGCGGACATAAGATCCTGCAAATGTTGGACGACGGCCTCTCTGCCGATTAGATCCGACACTGCGGCGGGCAGGGCGGTGCGGCCGGCTTGGGCAGCCCGGAGTTCCGGGGTCACATCGACACGGTCCGCGCTAGCGTCTTGATGCCTCGCCGTCCAGTGGCCGAGCAGGCGGTAGCCACGACCGGAGGCGGTCTTCAGCCACCCGCGCTCTGGACCGAGCGCTTTGCGGATCGCGGATATATGGACCTGGAGCGTATTCTCTCCGACGACCGCGCCCGGCCAGACCTGCATCATGAGGTCGTCCTTGGTAACGAGCTGACCGGCCGACGCCACCAATGTCTCGAGGATTTCGAACGCCCGGCCGCCAATAGGAACAGCAACTCGATTGGCCCGGAGTTCCCTTCGATGGAGATCAATCTCCCACGCTCCGGAGGCGTACACAGCTCGGCCTTGCATGGGCACGCCCTCGCAGCAATTCTGCTTTCTTCAGATTGATTCAGCATTATTCATAATCTGGAGGCCCGCAAGTGAGCTGGATGATCAAAGTTGGTTGTCCGATCGACGAGCGACCTGACCGGAATCATTGCCGGATTGTTTGTAGTCGTTCGACGGCGTGAGGTCCGCGGCTCCAAGTCCTTCAGCCCCTGCGCCTGGTTGATCTTCATCACGCCGTATTCCGTTCGGCAACGGCGGTAGGTCCGCCTCGGTCACCCCGAGCGCCTGCACCGCCTCCACGACAGCCTACCGCTGGCTCAGCAAGACGCCCGACCGCGCGGTTTGCCAATGATCTCCTCCGCCGGCGCTTCCTTCATCTTGGCAGCGACTTCAATTTTGGGGATTCCCAAGTTGAACTAGTCGCCGACCCAGAAAGAGAGCCCACCCCTTCGGTCCCTGACCGCGCGATTCCAGATCCCGTCGATTGCAAGATAGAGCGCCGTTTTGCTTGGAGCTCTTGGCGTCGACGCAAACCAGGCCCGGATCCTACAGCGTGCATTGGCCTGATTTCAGATCGTTTCAGGACATTTTACAGATTCGCCAAGGACTGCGCCGCGGCAAGCATGCTATCGCGATCTGAAGCTAAACTTCAAAACTAAATCAAAATAATAACACAGAAGCCGGTCAAATAGAAAACAACAACAATTTCAATTAAATAATACTTCACCTATAATTCATCCAGAGGTGCTCGAATGCTTCAGGTGGACATAAGATCTTCATACAATACTACAGTTCAATACCCGGCGACGCGCGCCCCTCTCCTTTCTGCAAGCACTATTATTAACGAGAAGCAATGGCGGATTCTGCCGGCGGGCTGTGTGACCACTTCGTCGCCGTGGCTTAAGGCGGCGCGGTGGAGCGCCGCCAGCGACAAGCCTCAGGAGACATATGCCGAGACACCCGACGATTGTCACATTGTGAAGATCGTTATGCGAAACATGAATATCGGGCTCTTTGCAGCGGGCCGAACGGTGCGGGATGGTTTAGTTACTCCCGGATTTTTCCATATCACCGAGCCCGGGGCCGCCGTTCGATGCATTTTTCGGGGCTCCTACGATGTCCTTCACCTTTACGTATCTAACAATTTGATTGCCGAGTGTGCGAGCCAGATGCCCGGCGTCGCACCGCGTCTCCTTTCTTCAACCAAGCCGGGCGTAGACCCGGTGATCGGGCGGCTCGGCCGCGCGTTGATCGAAGCCGATCTGAATTGCAGTCGGCTCGGTCCCTTATATGGCGATAGCATCGGCATCGCCATCGTCACTCGGCTTTTAGGGCGTTTAAGCGAGGCGGGCGCCGCTGGGCGGCGGAAAGTGACCGAGCTTGTGCCATGGCGGCTAAAGCGAGCGATCGACTACGTCGAAATCAACCTCACAAAGCCGGTGCGCCTCGCCGACGTCGCTTCCGCCGCGGGCCTTACTTCCATGCATTTCGCAGCGCAGTTCAGGGTGGCCACCGGGCTTCAACCGCACGAATATATGCTTCGACGACGGATTGAACGTGCGCAGGAGATGCTGGCGGCATCCAAGACGCCCCTCGTGGAAATTGCTCTATCTGTCGGTTTTCAAAGCCAGTCGCACTTCACCACCGTATTCAGCAAATTCGTCGGGACATCGCCGCGCGTTTGGCGTCTATCGCAGACTTGAGCCAACGTTCGTCGTGTACCAGAACCCCGAAAGCACGACTCTGAGGAGGGGCCTGTCAGAGGGCTATGTCTCCCCGGGCGGGTTACTGATAAAGCGGTCCAACGAAGCAACCTAACGCTATCGAACGCAGTTCACGGAGACGCGGCTTCGCACAGACAGACAGGAACGAAACCATGAGCGGCCATATGCCACCGGTTCCGCCCGCCAATCGGTCCCCCAAGGGGCCGACAGGCGCTGAGGACGCTAATAAGGACACGACCCTCGAAAAAAACGGTGAACCCCCAAACACCTCCGAGCAAGGAGAGACGGCCAACATCAAGCAGAACACCACCAACAAGGGCTACTTTCGGGGGCGGCGGATGAAATAGGCGTCGTTCGGGGAGGTGCCCAAGGCTCTCGCTTCAGGTCTGCGCGACCGACATGCGCGCCACGATTGAGGCCGGCGTCCCCATCACCTACAAATATGGGATGCCTGGCCCAGACCGGACACTGCGCGGGAGGTTCACTATCGCGGCTTGCTCGTATTTCTATTCCCCGCGCCTCCGGGTTGGCAGCGCCCAATTGGGGTGTCCGGGATACGCCCCGGAATTAGGGATCGTCATCGGGATTCACGCATCGTTCAAAGATCTTCCCCATCCAGGCCAGCGCCTCATCGGGGGGAGAGCGGGACTGGCCTGCGCTCATGATGAGTCGCGAAAGCGACGACCTGTATCGAATGGCGCGAATCATGCATGTTGTTCCACTGGGGACATAATGCCGTCACTGATCATTCGCCACGTCACGACCTATCGCTATCGGCGGCCGGTCGCCTTTGGCGAGCACCGTATAATGTTCCGCCCGCGCGACTCTCACGACCAAAAAGTCGTCGAGGCGGACCTCCATATCAGCCAGAAGCCGGGCAGTCTGCGCTTCATTCGGGATGCATTCGGTAATCATGTTGGGATCGCGCGGTTCACAGGCCGGGCAAGGGAACTATGCTTTAAGAGCACGGTACGCCTTGAGCATTCGCCGTTGGCCGCTTCAGACCTCGATCTCGAGGACGCCCCAAGGACCTTTCCGGTCGACTATAGCGCCGATGAAATGCCGGACCTCGCTCACTACATCGAACGCCATCACCCCGATCCGGGAAACGAGGTAGGTCGCTGGGCTCGTCAATTCCTACCCCCGAATGGGTCGGTCGGAGTTTTCGAACTTCTCACTCGGCTTTCGCAGGGCATCAATCAGGGTCTCCTCTACCGGCGAAGGGAGGCGAAGGGAATCCAACTGCCTGAGGAGACGCTCAGGCTCGGCCATGGCAGCTGCCGCGATTTCGCCATGCTGATGATCGAGTCGGCACGTGCGCTTGGTTTCGCCGCACGGTTTGTGTCTGGATATCTCGCTGTTCCACTCGGCGATCCGGAGGAGCCGGCGAGCGGCCCACCTTGTGGATCGACCCATGCCTGGGCGCAAATCTATTTGCCAAGCACCGGTTGGATCGATTTCGATCCCACACGTGGAAGCGCCGGCACGATCGGTCTTGTCGCGGTCGCCGTCGTGCGCGATCCTCGTCATGCGACGCCACTCCACGGTACCTTTATCGGACTCCCATCGGACCATCTTGCTATGGAGGTGCATGTGAACGTGGCGTCCGATACGCCAGCCGCGGTTTATGCTATTCCCCAACGCGTCCCGCGCCGACAATTCGGCCGAGCAGGTTGACCAATCGCAGAGCGCGTCGGTAAATTCTTTTTGGAACGCGATCGGCGAGCCATGGCTCGGAACCAACCCTTGCCGAAAAGTCGATAGTCCACATCGCAATGAAGCCATTCGGGCTGCCTAATGCAGCGGAGCGGGCAGTCGTGCGCATCCGCGTCCACAGATTGCGTCCGTTTCCAGTCTGGAAGCGCAATGTTGCCCTTCCGAGGTCTTCGAATGCTGATCCGCTATGGTTATGAAATCACGATGAACTGTGCGCAGCCGACGGCTATGGTCTGTCGGCATTGTCACACTGGCCAAGAATAGGCGATTTTCTAGGGGATTTGCCACGATAGCGAGTTCCCTAAATCGTTGATTTTCCTCCATGCGGTCTTCGAGCGCGCCTCGCGGTTGACAAGTAAAACTCGCGAACGTGACAATGCCGTTGTTGGTGATCTGCACCATGCCCATCGCCACGCTTAATGCTTTGTTCGATGAATGGAACGACCATCGGAGGTGCGAGCCGATCGCGCAGTCAAAAATTGCGCGCTACGGCAGCATCGATTGGCTCTTCCGGCAGTACAAGACCGAGAAAGCCTATACTGAGAAAGTCTCACCGCGCTCACGTCCCGACTACGAACGGATCATGCAGTTGATCTGTGATACTGTCGGCAAGAGCGGGCGGAGGATCGGCGAGCGGCAGATCATTGAGGTTTCGCCCCGGGCCGCTGACAAGATTTACGAGAAGATAATCAACGGGCCTGATGGGCTCAGGCTGCGACAAGGCGAGAAGGTGGTCGGGCTCTGCCGCAAAGTCTGGCGCATCATGCGTCGGCTGCACCCGGAGCTGTTCGACAAAAAGCACCCGAACCCATGGGATGATTTCACACTCAAGAGCCGCACCAAGAGCAAGAAGCACGCGGTCGCCCGCGACGAGGTCTACAAATTCGCATGGGGCTGCATCGAGCTTGGGAGGCCTGAGCCGGCAGCGGTCGCGGTGATCTGCTTTGAGTGGCTGCAGCGGCCTGAGAACGTGGTGGCCGGACTTTTGACTTGGCCGGACTATCGCAGCAAGAACTGGCCGCATGCGGTGCGCATCGAGCATCACAAGAACAAGGCGCTGGTTTGGCATCCCCTCGGGAGGCCGTCGCTGGTGAGTCGGTCAAGTTCTATGCCGAAGCCGAGGACGTCTTGAGCCATCTGACCAAGCTCGGCATTCCGATGATCATGCGTCGGATTGAAAAGGGTGAACGCAAGGGCGACGCCAAACTTTGGTCTTATCCCGGCATGGAAAAGGCGGTGCAGCAGCTGCGGAAGAAGATTGAAGGCGTATCTCCGCTGTTCACGCTCGACGCGTGCCGGCACGGCGGCATGACCGAGCTGGAGGAAGCCGAACTGACCGACGGCCAGGGCCGGGCGCTCTCCGGGCATAAGACATCGCAAGCCTATCGCGGCTATGCCAAGGAAACGATGAAGCGGGCGCTAGCGGCGACCCGTAAACGTCACGCGCATCTTTTGGCGCAGAAGCAGTTTGAAGCACAGAATGCTGATGAAACGCATCAGCCCGAAACCACGCAAAAACTAGCGGCGCCGCAATGAGCGGGTCGGTTATATCTGGCGGCTGCAATTCATCCGAGCCGCACTCGGCGTTGAACTCGTCGGCCGGTTTCCGTCCCGGCATGAAAACGAAACCGGCACAGAGTTTCCAAATGGCGGGCGGAATCCATTTCCAAATGCACGCAAAGACCGCGGCGGGAACAAAACGGTTTCACTAGAAAAATCAAACTCTTAGGCTTGGCTGGGGCGGGAGGATTCGAACCTCCGTATGGCGGAATCAAAATCCGCTGCCTTACCGCTTGGCGACGCCCCAAAGGCTTCGCTAGCCCTTGCGGCCGGCCTTGCGAAGCGGCGCGACCATAGTGCGCGGCCTCGCCCATCGCAACCGCCTTCGCGCCGGCGGCGGGTCGCTCGTCATGCGCGCATTTTGCGTCACTTGGCGTCGTATCGCCTTGCTTTTGCCGGGCTCCTGGCTCCAAGGGGATATCGCCGGGGAGGGCGGCCCCGGGCGCCCGGGCTCTCGGCCCTGCGGTTTTGTCCTTGCTCGCGCCACAAGAGGGGCGCATCCTTTGCCGTAAGGCTGCGGCAAATAGCGACCGCAACCGTCAAAGGGAGGCCAAAGATGAGCGTGGCTCAAATTCTTGCGGCCAAGGGCCGCGATGTCGTCACCACCCAGCCCCATCGCACCTTGATGGAAGTCGTCGAATTGCTGGCGAGCAAGGGAATCGGCGCCGTCGTGGTGGCCGATGCGGCCAAGAACGTTCTTGGCATTATCTCCGAGCGGGACGTCATGCGGGCGCTGGGCGCCGGCGGCCCCAGCGCCCTCAACGAGGCGGTGTCCCGGCACATGACCGCCAAAGTGTTCACCGTCAGCGAGGACACGCCGATCGACAGCGTGATGCAGACGATGACCACCGGGCGCTTCCGCCACGTGCCCGTCGTCGCCGACGGGCGGCTCATCGGGCTCGTTTCGATCGGCGATGTCGTCAAACATCACGTCAACGAGATCGAGAGCGAGCACCGCGCCCTGCGCGATTATATCGCCACCGCGTGATCGCGCGCGGCGGGAGCAGGCGTCGCGCCGAAGGTCAACATCGCTGACCTTGCCGCGCGGCGCGGCTCAAGTGAACCGGAACAGGTTCTTGAACATATTGGTGAGGAAGTTCGGCTCCGAACCGCCGGTGGGCGTCGTGCGCGAAACGAAATCAAAGACTTGCCCGTCCTTCAGGCCGTAATTGGCGATGCGCTCGACCTTGCCGCCCTTGTCGAAATAGAGCGCGATGACATTCTGGTCGGTCATCGTGGCCGGCATGAAAGCCAGCGACCGCTGCATCTTCTGCGCAATATAATACCAAGCATCGCCGCCGACCGTCGAGGTGGTGGAAGGCGTGCCCATCAGCGCAAGCGCCTGCGGTTTGGTCGTCGCGCCGATCTTGATCTGATCCATCGTGCGCTGGTCGGAGACATAGCCGCGGTCGAAATCGCCGTCATAGCCGATGCAGCCGCTGAGGCCGAGGCCGAGCCCGAGGGCGCAGACCAGGCCGAACGCGCCGCGCGCGCTGTGCGAGGCCTGTGATCGCTGCCGCATATGAACTCTCCGCTTCGTCGGCGCTTTTTTGCTTGCCAGACTGGCCCATGATGCCTAACCCAAGGCGCTCATGAAAAGCAAGGCGGCGACATGATCCTCGCGCAATGGCGCGCCCGGCGCGCCAATCGCACCCTCATCGACCAGCTTCACGGCAAGATCGTGGCTGCGGCCCGGCGCCCGGCCCTCTATGCCGAGCTTGGCGTGCCCGACACTTACGATGGCCGGTTCGAGATGGTGGCGCTGCACGCCGGTCTCGTGATGCGCCGCTTGACGGGGCTTTCTGGAGTGGGGGAGGAACTGGCCCAGGAACTGGCCGACAGCGTCTTTCGCCACTTCGACGTCGCGTTGCGCGAGATCGGCATCGGCGACGTCGCCGTGCCCAAGCGACTCAAGCGCATGGCCGAAGCTTTCTACGGCCGCAACAAGGCCTATGACGAGGGCCTGGACGCGCCCGAGACGGATCGCCTGGCGGCCGCGCTGGCCCGCAACGTCTATGGCCAAGGGGACGTCGCCCTCGCGCCGATGGCCCCCATTCTCGCGCGCCATGTGCGGGCGAGCGCCGACGCCCTCGACCAAACGCCGCTCGAGACTTTTGCGGCAGGCGAGGTCGAATTTCCCGAGCCTGGCGACGCGCTGGCGACGATCGAGGCCCGCAATGGGTGAGAACGCGCCATTCTCCCGGCCCGTGCGGATCGAATCCATCCCTAGGGAAGGCGTCGAACAGGCGATCGAGGCGAGCCCGGCGGAGCGCGCCGCGCTGGCCAAGCTCAACGGGCTGGCGGGCATCGCGCGCCTCACCGCCAAATTCGCGCTGAGCCGCATCGGGCGGGGCGTCGTGCGGGTGCGCGGCGAGGTTCACGCCGAGGCGACGCAGACCTGCGTGGTTTCGCTGGAGCCGTTCGACGTTGCGCTGGACGAGCCCGTCGACGTGCGTTTCGCCGCGCCCGTCGGGCAGAGCGTCAGTCGGCGCGGCCCCCCGATTACCGCGGCTGAAGCGGAGTCCTTTGCCGTCGGCGATGAGGATCAGCCAGATCCGATCGTCGATGGCAAGATCGATCTTGGCGCGCTCGCCGCCGAATTCATGATTCTCGGGCTCGATCCCTATCCGCGCAAGCCCGGCGTCGATTTCGCGCCGCCATTGGAAGACGAGGGGTCCGATGCGTCTGTGACGAGGCCGGGCAATTCGCCGGGGAAAATTTAGCGGCGATTTCAAATCGATCGGCGGAATCATGCCGCATGCGGCGCGCCGCCGGCGCCGGTTTGGCGAATGGTTTTCGCCTCGCCGGATGGCGCGTTTTGGCGCGATTTGCGTTGGGCGCCGAAGCGGTTATTGTCCGCCGCCATTCGGGGTGGGGAGCGCCGCGCGTCGATGCGCATGGAGAGTTCGCTGGGATGAAGAGTGAGGTTCGCATCGCGCTGGATGCGATGGGGGGCGATTGCGGACCTTCGGTGATCGTGCCGGCGGCGGCGATCGCGCTCGTGCGTCGCCCGGACGTGAGCTTTGCTCTGTTCGGCGACGAGAGGCTCATTCGGCCGATCCTTGACGCGCATCCGGCGCTGACCAAGAAGGCGCGGATCGTCCATTGCGACGTTTCGATCAAGATGACCGACAAGCCGAGCCAGGCTTTGCGCGCCGGCCGCCGCTCTTCCTCGATGTGGCTGGCGATCGACGCGGTCAAAAAGGGCGAGGCCGATTTCGTCGTCTCGGCCGGCAATACCGGCGCGCTGATGGCGATGGCCAAAGTCTGCCTGCGCACCATGCCGCAGATCGATCGCCCCGCCATCGCCGCGATGTGGCCGACGTTGCGCGGCGAATCGATCGTGCTGGACGTCGGCGCGTCGATCGGCGCCGACGCGCAGCACCTCATCGATCTGGCGATCATGGGTTCGGCGATGGCGCGCATCGTTTTCGACATCGACCGCCCGACGGTCGGCCTGCTCAATGTCGGCGTCGAGGAAATCAAGGGACTCGAAGAGGTCAAGGCGGCCGGCCGGGTGCTGCGCGAGACCGGCCTTCCCCATCTCGACTATCACGGCTTCGTCGAGGGGGATGACCTCGGCAAAGGCACGGTCGACGTCATTGTGACCGAGGGCTTCACCGGCAACATCGCCTTGAAGACCGCCGAAGGCACCGCCAAGCAGATCGCCCAATATATCCGCGATGCGATGAACCACAGCTGGAGCTCGCGCCTCGGCTATTTCTTCGCCCGCGGCGCCTTCAACGCGCTGCGCGAGAAGATGGACCCGGGCAGGGTCAATGGCGGGGTGTTCCTCGGCCTCGACGGCGTCGTCATCAAGAGCCATGGCGGCGCGGACGCCGAGAGTTTCGCCGGCGCCATCGAGGTTGGCTATGACATGGTGCGGCAAGAACTTCTCGGCAAAATACGCGAAATGATCGCGCAGGCGAACGATGCGCGCGCGCCTCTGGCGCCGCCGGTTCAAGTCGATTCCTGAAGAAGACTCAGCACGGGACATCTGGATTTCATGAACACGCAAAGTTTTCGTTCCGTCGTGCGCGGCGTCGGCGCCTGCCTGCCCGACCGCGTGCTGACCAATGCGGATCTGGCCAAAATGGTCGACACGTCGGACGAATGGATTCAGCAGCGCACCGGCATACGCCAGCGCCATATCGCCGCCCCGGGCGAAACGACTTCGCAGCTCGCCACCCGCGCCGCGCAGGAGGCGCTCGCCAATGCCGGCCTCACCGGCGCCGACATCGACCTCATCCTGGTCGCCACGGCGACGCCCGACTATACGTTCCCCGCCGTTGCGACGCAGGTTCAGGCGAATCTCGGCATGCAGCATGGCGTCGCGTTCGATTTGCAGGCTGTTTGCTCGGGGTTCGTCTTCGCGGCGGCGACTGCCGACAAGTTCCTTGCCTCCGGTTCGCACAAGCGGGCGCTGGTGATCGGCGCCGAGACTTTCTCGCGCCTCCTCGATTGGGAGGACCGCACCACTTGCGTTCTGTTCGGCGACGGGGCCGGCGCGATCGTGCTCGAGGCGCAGCTGAGCGACGGCAAGCTGACTTCGCCTGGGATCATCGCCTCGCAATTACGCTCCGATGGGCGGTATCGCAGCAAGCTCTATGTCGACGGCGGCCCCTCGACGACCCAGACGGTCGGCCATCTCAGGATGGAGGGCAGGGAAGTGTTTCGTCATGCGGTCGGCATGGTGACCGATGTCGTCAAGGCGTGTTTCGCCGACGCCGGCGTGACTGCCGCCGACGTCGATTGGTTCGTGCCGCATCAGGCCAATCGGCGCATCATCGACGCTTCGGCCGAAAAGCTCGGCATCGCGCCCGACAAGGTCGTCAAGACCGTCGATCGGCACGGCAATACTTCGGCCGCCTCGATTCCCTTGGCCCTGGCGGTGGCCTGCCGCG
>Ga0182015_10001374_pt1 | contig 32280 bp, 32 predicted proteins | sample 712P3MmetaG_FD_120478 | JGI IMG/M metagenome (GOLD analysis project Ga0182015, IMG submission 120478) | Permafrost microbial communities from Stordalen Mire, Sweden - 712P3M metaG | ecosystem: Environmental > Terrestrial > Soil > Wetlands > Permafrost | place: Sweden: Stordalen | collected...
CCTGCTGGCCAAGCCAAGGTCGATCGTAATGTCGAGATGGGCATCCGCCTATTCCTCGGACAACTACATTGATCGGCAACCGTCACTTTTCCACAGGCTCCCACACGCTTGCCGCAAACTCACTCAAGAATGGCGTTTGACTGCCAATGCCGGCAAAAAGTAGGACGGGTACGTCGGGCTTGATCCGTTTCATCTCCGCCCGTACCGCACTGCCAGCAGCATCGGGAAGGTCGTATTCCAGGAGAACAGCGTCTACATCCAGAGTTGTCACGAGGCGCAGCGCCTGGTCGCCATTCGTCGCCGCCCATGACTTCGTAGCCGGCTGTTTCCAGCACGTATTTCAACGCCCCCAGGTACTCCGGGTGGTTCTCAACGCAAAGAACTCTCGTTTGGCTCATGAGTGGCGGTTGCACCCCTTCGATCGGCACATCTAGGAAGAACAGCCCGTTTCACCGGTCACCCGGCGATGTGACAGTCGCGCGGCTGAGAATCGGCACTTGGAATGAATTGCCTAACATATCGTTGTAAGTAATCGTGTCCTCTCCGACTAGAACTAGGAGCTCACGACCGGTTTCATACCGTACGTTATCCGTGCCGACGGGCGCTGCGTACAACACCCCAAAAGCGGTGTCGCCGACTCTCAGCGAAACCTCGCAACTGGTGACACGAGTATCGGCACGGGCGGTTTGATGGCATTCGGTCGCAGTGATCGTGCCAACTTGGTATTTGGACACGCTCGCAGTCTCTTGTTCGGAGCCCACGATGGCCGTGTCCGGCAAGGTTGACCGCTTCAAGGTGACCGCTACGTTGTGTGCCAGGTTGTGGGTAGCTCGCGAGTTGTCGCCGGTGAACCCAACATCGCCTTCAACAACACGATCCAGAACGAGGTGGCCTTCCCGTGTGTAAAGCTGAATGCGGGCATTGAGTTGGGTCGCCCCACTCACCGTAGTCCGTCCGCAAAGCCTGAGGAAAAGTCCCCCGATGTCTCCCAGCAAACCAGCGTCATCGAGGGCGGTCCCACGAGTCTCGCCACCTGGTGCGTATTCTTGCACGGTCGTTTTCAAAATCAGCAGCTCAGGAACTTCATTCGCGTTTCGGTCACCGCTAAGCAGCACTTGTTTGAAGCGCTTCGTTCGGGCTAGCTCTCTCATAAGATTCTTGTGGAGGGCGGATTCGAGAGATGGATCCGGGCTCACATCCCCGGTATCGACTTTATCGACTCGCAGGCTCCATTGCTGGGCATTCTTTTCCGCCGTTGCGGGGGATACCGCATGGGCAGATGGAGCGAACACTAGCAGATGCAACGCAGAAAGCAGCAGGATCAGCGCCGACGGGCCTACTCGCCAACGCATGTTGTCGCGAATCAAGTCGGGCATGCTGAACGCCGTCCTAGCTACAGCAAGAGAATGCTCCCTGGGTGTTTTCCTTCTCAGTGCTTGGACGGAACCTCTCGAGGCCAGCGCAGGCGGGTTTCGACTCCGTTGAGATATCACTGCTTCACCCCAGATCTCGCAATTCTGAACAGTTGATTTAGGCGAAGCCTGGTTCGCTCTGATGGCCTCCCTGAAATCACGCCGGACTTGTTCTTCGCGTTTTAGGGCCGGGTTGGGTTCCTGAACGATCTTCAGCAACTCATCGGGACCCTTTGCTCTCAGCGCGGCGTGGCAGAACTCTCTCCAGTTCTTGCGCTCTTTTTCAGCCATGGTGTGTTTCCTCCGGACATTTGGCTTCTTCGAATATCGTGGTTGAGGTCATCCCAGACCGTCACTTCTCGGACGAAAGCGAGGACCTTCCCCTTCGTGCCCACAGTGGCACTTGCCCGGCTGACCGCTCTCAGGGCCGCAACAATCGAGCAAACGATGCAAAAACTGATCAGTAAAGGCAGAGCGCTCAAACATAAACCGCCCAACAACTCAACCGTGCTTTCCAGCATGTGCAAGTCCTTCCGTCTGTGATTGAGTTTGCCCGACGTCCCAGCTTCGCGAACGTAGTTCGCCGGCTCCTCAAACAACAGTGCAGCAGTTGCAGATCAACTACCCAAACTCTCTAAGCGCCTCTGGCAGGCAGGAAAGCCTGCCTGCCAGGAGCGTTACGATCAGAATCGAAAAGCAATTCCAGCGGACGGTTGCGCCGTGTGCGCCCAGCTGTCAGTGTTGAGTGCCCTGACGCCAAAATCGGCGTCTTTGTAAACGTACCCCCTGTACTCAGCGAGCAAAGACCAGTGTCTGGTCAACACGTAGCTGACGCCGCCGCCGTAGAGAAAAGCACCTTTCCACTGGGTATCAGCACCGGACACAAAGCCGCCCGCGTTGCCGGTTGGATGAAATATCAAGCTGCCGCCTCCGCCAAGAACGTAGGGATTGAGCCTGCTAATCCGGAAAGGAAGGCTAATAACCGCAGCGGCAGTGGCTGTGTGCACGTCGGATTGAACTCGCGACAGGCCGCCGGCAGAGAAATACCTCTGCGTATCGCGGTCGTAACTGTAGTTCGCTTCGCCGGAGAGCCAGCGATTGAAGTGATAACGGTACCCAACGAGAAAACCACCGGTATTTGTGGTTGTCCGCGAGACCCCCTGGCCGCTACTGTCCTGCGTAAAAAAGCCTGTGCCTTGCACACTGACCTCCGACCGACTCTCTTGAGCCGTGGCGCCAAAAGCTATCAGAATGACAAAGCTCGCAAGCATAATTGCACTTCGTCGTATCATGGGACTCCTCCATATTTGAATCAGTGCCGACAGTTCCGCGACCTTGATGGTTACGGTATGTAAATCGTGTCGGGCATTGGATACCGGCATCTGGGGTGCCAAAGTTGCGCTCGTGGCGGAGTTGTTCGGAAATGCTTGAGCGAGGGCAGGTTGCGTACTTGAATCCGAGAGTTGATGTTGCGGTCTGTCAAGTGCCTGACACGAAAACTTTGACAAGTGGCAAAGGCAACGACATTATTGTCGAAGCTTTCTGCCGTTTGACTACATCTGATCAAACATATCTAGGAATCCGGAGCGCCCGCCTGGGGGGCGTTAGCCGTGGCTGGGATGTTCCTAATCGATGTGACAAACGAACCAGTCTATGAGCACTTTGGAAGCTCCAATCTCAGAGTCCTACACCCAACGCTATGAGGCGCTGTTGCGCGCGACCAATGCGATTGGGACCTGCAGCGATTGCGACGCCGCTAGTGACGTGCTCTTGAAGACACTGCTCGAGGTTGTTCCCTTTGACCACCTACAGCTGGTCGCGTTTGAGAGTGATACCGACACAGTCAGCTGGCATCTGCTCTACTCAAATGGCAGAAGGCACGATGTGCGCCTGGCGGATGTTGTTCTGGAAGATACGCCCATTGCGTGGGTACATGAATCTCAGCAGGCTCTTGTAACGGCAGACTGGAAGGCGGAGGCGCGGTTTGCGAAGCATGGGGAGTTCCTCAATGAACTGGGTATCGCCTCTACTTGTGTCCTTCCGCTCGCGAGGGGCGAGCGCCGGCTCGGTGCGCTGAGCATTGGCAGCACCCACCCCGGTGCCTACCTCGAGGAGGAAGTCCGCTTCCTCTCTCTGGTCGCTGACCAGATTGCGCTAGCCATCGATGCTGCCGTGAACTTCCACTTGTCACGGCAGGCGCAGGGTCGGTTGAAGCTGATCCTTGATCTAACCAACCAGGTCGTCTCCAACCTGAATTTTCAGGAACTGCTGCGAACGATCTCGGCGAGTGTTCGTCAGGTCATGCGCTGCGACGCTGCGGCGATCATGCTTCCCGAGCCAGACGGCGTGCACTTGCGGGTGCACGCTCTCGACTTCCCCGAGAGGAGAGGATTCTTCACAGAACAGGTATTGGTTTCCATCGCGGATTCGATTCCTGGTCAAACTTACGAAAGGGGCAAGCCCTGGGTCTTGAACCACCTGGATCCGGCCGAAGTTCCCCCGGAGATGTACGCCAAGGCCTCAGGCGAGGGCATAAATTCGTTCTGCGACGTGCCTCTCATTAGCAGGAATCGCTCGCTTGGCGTGCTCGCCCTGGCGAGCCGGGAAGAGAACGCTTTTGATCGGGAGGCGACGGCCTTTCTGTCCCAAGTTGCACAGCAGGTCGCTATCGGTGTGGAGAACGCGCTGGCGTATGGTGAGATCGCTGATCTCAAGGATAAGCTTGCACAGGAAAAATTGTATCTGGAAGATGAAATTCGCGGCGAGATGGACTTCGAAGGAATTGTGGGGCAGAGTTCGGCTCTCCGCCATGTTTTGAACCTCGTGGAAACCGTGGCTCCCAGCGACTCGACGGTTTTGCTTCTCGGGGAGACCGGCACGGGAAAGGAATTGATCGCGCGTGCGATCCATGAACGCAGCCGCCGCAAGGAGCGGACCTTCGTAAAGCTCAACTGTGCTGCGATTCCGACGGGACTGCTCGAGAGTGAACTTTTTGGACATGAAAGAGGCGCCTTCACTGGCGCGATTGCGCAGAAGGTTGGCCGCCTCGAACTGGCCGACCAGGGCTCGCTGTTCCTCGATGAGGTCGGGGACATTCCTCTCGAGATCCAGCCCAAATTGCTGCGCGCTCTGCAGGAGCGTGAGTTTGAAAGGCTGGGCAGCAACCGAACCAAGAAAGTCGACGTTCGACTGGTAGCAGCCACCAATCGCGACCTGGAAAAAATGATGGAGGATCGCGAGTTCCGCAGCGATTTGTACTATCGTCTGAATGTCTTTCCGATCCGCATCCCACCCTTACGTGAGCGCCCGGAGGATATTCCATTGCTGGTCCGCTACTTTACGCAGAAGTACGGCCGCCTCATGAACAAGGAGATCGACTCGATTCCCGCCGCCTCCATGAGGAAGCTCTCGAGTTGGCATTGGCCGGGGAATATTCGCGAGCTGGAGAACTTCATCGAGCGTTCTGTGATCCTTACCCACGGCGCGGCGCTGCAATCGCCGATCGCGGAACTGAGCAACGGCAGGACCACTCCGTTGGCTGGGACTCGCGAAGCGAATGAACGGGATGAAATAGTACGCATTTTGAAAACTACCAAGGGGCGAGTAGCAGGCACCGACGGCGCTGCGGCCCGGATGGGCCTCAAGCGCACGACCCTCATCGCTCGCATGAAGAAGCTTGGCGTCGACCCGCGAAGAGTGTCCTGAGGTTTCGACGGTGACGTCGGAGGATCTAAAAAGCAGGTTTCAGCCCCGGCCGTGACCTCGCACAGGCCCCACCCTGGCGTTTCTTCAGCTCCTCTGGGTTGAGTTCGCACCGTTGCTGCCGCTGTCACAACTCTACGTTGTTTGTCGCGCGTCTTCAAAAGTGTCAATTCTGATTTGACATTTCTTGACACAATGCTCGGCGATTTTGCTTCCACCAATAGTTTCAACATCTTGCAGGCGTGCGCCTTTGGCATGCGCGTTGCGCTTACCTGATTGATCCTGAGATCAAACATGTTCAAGATCTCCATCGTCGATACCCGAACTCAACGCAAGCTGGTGGTGGAAGGAAAGCTGAGCGAACCGTGGGTTGATGAGCTTCGCACCAGCTGGAGAAATGCGAGCCGTGACGCAGACGGCCGCAAAGTGGTCATAGATCTAAGCAGCCTGACCGTCATCAGCCGCGAGGGGGAAGGGGCCATTTTCGATCTGATGAAGCAAGGCGCAAAGTTTTCCTGCGCTGGCATTCTCACTCGACACGTGCTGAAGGAACTGGCCCGAAGATGCCAATGCACACCGTCGCAGGTACTGGAAAGGAAAGAGTGAGACGTAGAAAACGTCAGAAAAACTGTTTTCGTTGTCGATTTTCACCAACCTCAAACGACTAATACAGGAAAGACGGAGGTGAACATGTCGGAGGCAAAGCAAATTACGAGACCCACGCCGTACGCAGACAGCGACGATTTCCACCAGGTCTTTGACCAGGACATGAACAGCCTCTACCTGCTGTCGTTCCTGCTAACTGCGGATCGTGAGAAAGCTGAGCAGTGTTTTGTCTCCGGCCTGGAGGACGCGGTAGAGGGCAACCCGGTTTTCAGGGAATGGGCGCGTTCCTGGGCTCGGCGGGTGATCATCGTAAACGCCGTGAGGGCAATCAATCCGCGGCCTAGGGAAGAGAATGGCCCTTCGAGCACTACCTCGATCAGCAGCCAGGGCAAAGCCCCGTCGGTGGCGCAGGTCGAGATTTCCGCAGTTCTGGCTCTCGAGCCGTTTGAGCGCTTTGTCTACGTGATGACGGTTCTTGAACGCTACTCCGAGCAAGAATGTTCTGTTCTACTGGGCTGCCGACGGCAGGAGGTTGTCGCCGCGCGCACTCGCGCACTCGAGCAAATTGGTAGTGCGATGGCGTCGCACTCCAGGCAACTGCCGCCTGCCAGCTCAGAAAAGCCGGTATCGGACGACCGCCGTAGTTCCCTGCTTGAGCTGCTAGTTGGTCAATGTTTAGCGACTTTGGCGTAAACCAAGAACCCTCTATGGTCATGAACATCAAGGTGAGGACTTCTTCAAATCTTCGATACCGGCGGCCTGGACTTGCGGCGGCGCTGCCGTTGGCGGGGTTGCCGCCGAAGTAATGTGCAAGCGGCGGCGCCTGCCATGCCCGTGCCGCTGGTGACGGTGGTCAAGGCCACGGCGCAGGACGTCCCAAAGTATTTGGACGAGACCGGCAGAAGCAACGTTCCCTAATCTCGTGACACCTGCACATCACTCAAAGCGATAGCGGAGAGCTTCTGCGACAGCTCGATATCCAATTCGCCGATAGATCGAATTTGATGTGGGATTCGCCAAGTCGGTGTAGAGGATGCAGCGATGTCCGGCGTCACGCATCCGTCTCGAAAGAGCGTGAACGCACGCCGCCGCGTAACCATGTTTCCGTCTTTCAGGGGGTGTATAGACGCCTGACAGGCGGACTACTCCATCTACAGGCTCGCGGGCAAGAGCCATAGAGACCATCTCTCCGTTTCGATCCCACAACCACAGTTGTCCGGCCGCCAACTCTCGATCCAAACGCAGTTCGGTATCGTGAGCAGAGTCACCAGTTTCATGCTGGAAAGCACGGGTCCAGAGAATCATCAAGCTGCGATCTTTTGCGCCTGCCTGCCGTAACGTGCCTTCGACATCAGGAACTTCTCTGATCTCCAGAAGTTCATAAAGGCGGTTCCCCTGGAAAGGCGTGGCTGCCGAGTTGGAACGCTCGCTCCATTGGCCCGAGAAAATCGCCGCCGTCGCCGCCTCGCCGTTGACTCCTGGCAGAGGGATGCCCGCGTCTGCAATCGCGTCGGCCATTGCCGTCACTACCGGCGGTTCCATCGGTGTCAGCGTCGCTGGGAATGTCAGGGGCGACTGCAGTAAAACGCCAACCACGTCTTCTCGTTGAATTGCAATCCAATAGCGTCCCGCATCGCCTTGTGCAACGCGCGCATGCAGGATGGAGAGAACCAGATTGTGGAGAACCGGCTGCGAGGAAAGGAAAATCCCAGCCCTGCTCAAAACGAACGCAGGATCTTCACTGAACACCACTTTGAGTTCCATTTGGGGGATTTTACTTGGTTTGGAGCGCCGGTCGTCGTCTGGTCTGATCTGATCTGATGGTTCGTAGGCGGGTGCGCAATTCGGAGCGGGCCACGGGCAACCCGGAACTCATCGAGACGGCAGGCCAGCGTACGGAAGAAACGGAAAGGGGTGACCTGCGGTATCGCGGGAAACTAGCCTGGTGTCCAACCAATAACGATACATCCACGGAAGAGCACGCTATGTTGGGTATGCCTGCCCTGACACGCAGGCATTGTAGTGATCATGGGGCTCGCCAAATGAATCGTCTCCGGCGTCGGAGGAAGGGCTACAACGCGGTGTCAACGAAAGCCTTTTGGGAGCAGCGACCCGGATATTTGCCGGGAAGAAGGATCTTGCGGAACGATACGGATCATGGAACGCTTGGTTGCCGGTCCCCGAGGCGTCAAAATCATTTAGAACTCATTGCGCTGGACCTTCCGACACTGACGACGCTGGTCCCTGAAGAACGGCCGGATGTCCCAACGAACCCCGAAATTCTGGATTGCGATTCGAATGTTCGGGTTGTTGATAAAGTCGAACCGCGACGAAGATCCATACGATCGTCATTACCAGACTCACCGCGGCAAAAGATCGAACATTAAAATGTAAAGTGGATCCTACAAAGATGACGGCGGCCTGAAGGACATCCCCCAATCGAACGCAGAAGGTATCGATGGCCGCATTCGCTTTGTACTTCGCTTCTCGTGAAGTCGGCAACAGGAGCGCCTGCCTTACGGTGTTTTGCAGAGAGTAGTTCGCAGAGTTCTCGCCAATCTTTAACACTCGAACCACACCAAGTACGGGATAGGCAAGAATCGATAGAAAGGTCGCAAGCGAGAGCGCCGGAAGCACAAAAAGAGAGGCGCGTACTCCGATGCGTTTGAAGATACGCGAGACCAAGAAACCCTGAATAAGAAAACTGATAAGGTTGATCCACCCATAGTAATTTGCATAGAATGCGCCGATGTAGGCCTCTCTAGCCTTCATGAAAGTGGCGGCGGTACCGACTGCCTCATTCGCGTGAGCGACCAGCAGTTTGCCAAAAATAAAGTCGCCCGAGCCAATCACGATGTTGAGCAGGATTGTGAGAATGGCGATCAAACGCAGGTAGGGATCAGAAAGAATCAATTGGAATCCTCCTTCCCTGCCCAGTGGCTCGGTGTTCTTTTGCTTTTCCGATTCTCCTTGTCTCTTGGTAACCACGTAGGACGCAAGTTGTGACGTTAGAGCACAAACACACAGAGCAAACGCGGAGAGCAGCATGAGGTTGTGGGGACCAAACGGCCCAATCAGCTTGCCGGCGGCCCATGCCCCACCCACCGCACCGACCGACGCACCAATTCCCAGCAGTGGAAATAACCTTTTCCCCTGATCCTCTGTGAATAAGTCGGCAGCAAAGGCCCACAACTGCGCTACGATGAAGACGTTAAAGATACCCACCCAGATGTAGTAGACGATCCCTTCCCGAACCCCGACGCGCCCAAAGAAGTAGAAAATAATAAGGTTTGAGGCAAAAAACAAAGTGGTCCAACGGATTAGCCGGTTTCGGTTCAGGTGTGTGGCGATCCACCCATACAGCGGCACAACGCCAAGCAAGACAATCGCTTGGGCCGCGGAGGAGTAGGCTTTCACTTCCGCGCCACTTTCCGCCAGAATCAAAGATTCTCGCACCGTCTTCAGCAGGTAGTAGGCAGCCAGAAGAAGAGCGAGGTCGAGTGTCAGAAGCAATGCTCCCAGGCTCTCACCCGGGCGCACATCGCTGATGACGGAGAGTAGCTTCTCCAGTCGACCTTTTTCCGACCTGGCAATCATCATGGCGTATTCTGATCGTCTTTTGACTCCGCGTCCGCAGCAACAGGTTCGATTTGTTCGAGCATTGCCTTCAGAGCACCCGGCTACAAGCTGGACGCATGGGTGTTGCCAAAGTCATAGTCCCCAGCCGGGCGCTCGAAGTGCTTAAGTTTAATGCGGGCTTGTGGCGAACTGAAGCAAGTTCGACCGCCGGTTTTGTCAGTGCTTTGACAGCGATTTTGACACATGTCATCGATTGACAGGAGCGGGTCTGGTGAATACGTCAGTTCCATCTGGACTCATGCCGCTTCCTCTGTCCGGGCTCCCGGACCGGCGACCACGACCATTTGTCGAAATGCCGTCCTGCGCTACCCAACCAACCGATTGACCCAAGTGATGAACCTGGGGGGCGTAAATTGCTGATAAAGAAGATGGAATAGCAATTTGTTGACACTGGTTAACAAGCGGCAACAATTTCGCAGAACCTTTTTCACAGTTTAGCGTGAGCCCTTGGGTTCGTATCAAAGCATCTAAAGCTGATCCCTTAGGTCGTTCGAGGGTTTGGCCTAAGTATTGCTCCCGCATCTGGCGGTGAGCCTGTTGCATCATTATTGACTATCACGATACTGGTAAGGCAATGGCAAGAACCCATATCAGGTTGCGCAGCTTCATAATAAATATAGCGATCTTCTCTCTGAGCTGCATCGCTGTGATGATCCATTTTGTTTTCAGTCGTGCGTTTCGCGACTCGCTGCTGGGCAACGGTCTCCCCATCGGTACTTTGCCAGGACTGATCCTCACCGGTACAGTCTTGGCTCTCATTCTTAGTTTGCTGCTTTCCTGGCTCTTTCGACAGGGAGGCCGCTCGAATGTGATTCGGGGCGCTTATCTCATCAGCGGCTCGGCGGAGCTGTTTCTGGCCTTTGGGCATATGACGCCACGATTGGCCTACGGGGCGTTCTACATTTTAGTCTCAGCATCGACCGCAATCGGATTGTCTCTAGTGTGGATGCTGGCAAACGACTGGATCAGCAATGATGTGCAACACAAATCCCGAGCGGTAGGGGTTTTGCTTGTATCAGGCACTGCCGGCGGCTTGCTGGCTGGTTTCGGGTTGGTGCATCTGCATTTCGCAGAGAGTTTTGCCGGCGCAAATGTCTTTCTTGCCGGCATCGACATCCTCACCGCGGCACTTCTGTCTTTCCATCCCGAGCGCATGGCGGGCAAAAAACTTGTCGTACACCATCCCAAACCCAGCTCCACTACGAATCTGAGCCGTGCCCGGATGGTCGCCTTGACCTTAGCCGGCGCTACCGTGCTTGGCTCGACTGGTTCGAGTCTACTCGACCTAACCTATCGCATCAGCGCGGCGCAGCAATACAGCTCCCGCATCGAGCTGCTTCATTTTTTCGGACATCTCCAGGCCGCCCTCGGCGTAGCAGCGGTTGTCGCCCAACTGGCCCTGTCCCGCTACAAGCCGCGCAGCGGTAAGAGATCCACAATGACGACCTACGCACTTCTCGAAGCCATGGCGGGCGGTCTTGCCATTGTTGTCCCAAGCTTTGCCTTGCTCACGGCTATGCGAACCGGCGAATACGCACTACGGAATTCCTTCTTTCGCTTCGGAAAGGAAATGACTTACGCCGAGTTGCCCCATCGGCTTCGACTGGAATCGCGGCCGATCATTGATGTGGCGGGGGAACGTATCGGGGACGGAATCGCGGCCGGACTGCTGCAATCCCTTTTCTGGTTCCATAAAGGCCTTCCTCTTCGGATTGTCCTTGTCCTTCTGACGGTTGTCTCGTGCCTGTTATGGAAGGTCTGTGATCGCCTAGCTAAGATCACAGGGCGCGAACTAAACCAAGCAGCGGGTCAATCATTGCCGCAAGTAAGGACTAGCATGTTGCTCAAAGCCTCTACGGGCGACGGGCCGGTAGTTAGACCTAAGTCTCACTCGTCACGGGCCCTTCTAGCTCGAGGGCCGCTTTGTTTCTTGTTGTTCATTCTCCCTTTGATCTGCGTCATGGGGGCTGCGGCGCAGCAGACTTCGGAATCGCCGGATCCTCCGATGTCGCGTACCGAAGAGATCACATCGGCCGAAACCGCAAAAGCGCAGCACCTTCTAGCACTGCAAATGCCGCGCGGCGAAAAAGACTTTGTCGAAATCGAGAACAAGGTGATCGAACCGTTGTTCATGCCCCCTAACGGCCTGGGCGCGGCGCTAGGCGGCTTGCCCACTGGAGGCGGCTTTTCGCTCGGCCCGCAGTATGTGCGCCGCGACCTGTTCCGCGACAACCTGGTGAGCGATACCTACGTGGTGGGGTCGACCAAGCTCTGGTGGCGAGGACAGACCTCGCTCGAAGCCCCGTCGCTATTGAATGGTCACCTCAGCCTGAGGGCTGACGCTGCTTATGAGGATGCGGCTTCGGTATTTTTCTATGGAGAAGGACCTGAGAGTTCCGAGAGTGGCAAGAGCAATTTTCGCCGAGAATTCACTACGGCGCACTTTGAAGGCGCCGTACATCTAGCCGGCAATCGGCTAGTGTTTGGTTACCGTCCCGGAGGACTCTTGGTACACATCGGTCCGGGTCGTTTATCCGATCCCGAACCGACCACGACCGTTTACTCAGCGACCGAAGTTCCCGGTCTCGCTCAGCAGCCGGAATTCATTACCGGGACCGGATTCGTTCGTCTGGACTTCACGAAGCCGGGGTTCAGCAATCCCTCCGGCTTTAGGCTGCAGGCGGAAGACACGCAATTCTGGGACAAGACTTACAACGCGTATTCCTTCGATCTGCTTAACACCCAGGCGGAATACTATTTCACCTTCGCGAACGGCATGCGCGCGCTTGCCTTGCGCGCCGGCAACGAAACTGCTTTTGTCCAGGGCAATAATCAGGTCCCCTTTTATCTGCAACCTACGCTGGGCGGTCCCGACGATCTGCGCGGCTATGACCGCTACCGATTCTATGGAAACGGCTCCTCCGTGCTGACTGCCGAATATCGCTGGTCTGTGGCCGAGACGGTCGAGATGGCGGTCTTTGCCGATGGAGGAAATGTCTACCAGAGGCCCGGCCTGATCGGAGTTCGCGACGCGCGCGGCGATGGTGGCATTGGTTTCCGCATCAAAAATAAGGACGCGACATTCCTGAGATTCGATCTAGGTGTTTCGCCGGAAGGAGTTCACGTATGGTTCGTCTTCAACCCAGTTTTCGGACTGCTGCATCGTTCCTTCTAGCAAGCCTGGCACTCGTCGAATGCGCGGCAGCACAAAGGCCGCGCTTTCTGCCGGATGACCCGATCACCCGCGTTCCTGAGGTTCCACTTCTATTTCAAACGAAACCGCAGGAGGTCAATGAACTTTATGACTTTGGAGTGAACTCGGCGCACTATAAGGTGCCAGCTCCGACTCCATCGCTGGGGATGAATACTCTGGGAGAGGTTCCGGATTCGAGTTGGTACACCAATCGCGATCTCCATCGCATGACTCGCGCAGAGCTGCAGCGTGGTCCGCGCATCAGCGGTGGACCTGTTCCGCCATTTACCGTGGTGGCCGCTAAGACCGAAGGCGTGTCTCCCGGATTTCGTATGAATGACGGTCGTGGCCGGGTGTTCTTTGTAAAGGCTGATCCGCCATCGAATCCGGAGATGGCGACAGCTTCTGATGTAGTGGGTGCGCTTTTTTTCTACGCGATCGGATACAACGCGCCTCAAAACTATATCCTGGTGGCAACCCCGGAACAATTTCAACTCTCACCCAAGGCCAGCATCACCGAACCCTCCGGCAAGAAACAGCCCATGCGCGAGAAGGACTGGCGGAGAGTACTGAACCTCGTTCCGCGAATGCCGGATGGACGGATACGCGTGATGACGAGCCTAGCCATCAATGGCAAATTAATGGGGCCGCATGTGTATCAGGGAGTCCGCCCCGACGATCCCAATGATCTCATTCCGCACCAGCAGCGCCGCGACCTGCGCGGTCTCGCGGTATTCGCCGCATGGCTCAACCACACCGATGCCAAATCCTCGAATTCGATGGATACAGTCGAAGGCTCCGGCTCCGAGGCCCGTATGGTCCATTATCTTCTCGACTTCGGAGCGCTTTTCGGCAGCGACAGCACCATCGCCAAGGATCCGCGTCATGGCCGCGAGTTCACCTTCCCAACCAGTCGCGCGCAACTGAAACAGGTCTCAACCTTTGGGTTGGACTTTCCCGACTGGGAGACGGTTCATTATCCCGGCGATCTCAAGGCGGTCGGAAATTTTACTGCCGAAGCTTTTGATCCTATAAAGTGGAAGGAGAACTATCCTAACCCTGCATTTCGGGCCATGCTACCGGGCGATGCCTATTGGGCTGCGAAAAAAGTAATGGCGTTTACCGACGATGACATCCGCGCCATCGTCGAGCAAGGACAGTTCACTAATCCAGAAACCGTCGATTACATTACCAAGACTCTGATCGCGCGCCGAGACGCGGTCGGCCGCGCCTGGTTCCAACGCGCAGTACCGGTTGAAGAACTGCGCATTGAGAATGCCGAATTGCACTTTGAGAACTTGGCGGTTCGATATGGTTTTACGAAAGCTCCGTCCTATCATTACGAGTGGTTTCACTTTGATAACCAGACAGGTGGGAAAAAGGTGGTGCCAGCTTCCTCCTCCGCGACCATGGTTCCCCCAGAGCTGATAAACGGCGCAAAGGGAGGCTATTTCGGATGCACAATCACGAGCGACGAACATGGGGATCTCTCAACCACGGCCTATTTCCATGAAGAGCATGGAACATGGCGGCTCGTGGGCATCGATCGCAAGACCAGTCCGCCGAGTTTACCCTAGCACGACTTCGCCGGCGGGAGTCTTGCGGAAGCCATGAAGCACGTCACCCTGGCTATCCACGTGCCGAACCACCATCCGTTCCCGGTTCACTTCGATGTGCGTGAATCCGGCAACCTTCAGCCCATAGGGACCGCGTGCCGAGGGGCTCAGCTTCAGATTGCGCAAGCCGGCTCCTCCACCTCCCGAAATCACGTAGGAGGTGGGATTGCCCTCGAACTCGAGGTGTTGCAGGTCATGGTCGTGACCGCTCAAATACAGGTGAACCTTTTGCTCGCGCAGGAGCGGTTCCCAGTCCTGGATCAAAATTGGCGTATCGCCATGATCCCCGTTGGAGAATATCGGATGGTGCGCGAGAACGGCCGTGTACAACGCCGAAGTCGATTGGGCAAGTTCATTTCGAAACCATAAGGTCTCCGCGTCCGTCTCTTGATGCGTCAGGGTTGGTGTATCGAAGAAAAGATGTCCATGGGGATGGTTGCTATCCAGCGCAATCCAGCGAATCATGGGATCCCGTTCAGGAAACGAGAAACGGTACCACTTCGCGGGCATCGTCCAGCGCGAGCTTCCATTCATCGCATACTTAAGTTCCGCTTCAGCCTTGCTGTCGGGACGGTTTTCATAATCGTGGTTCCCCAGCACGGCATAACACTTTCCGGGAAAGACGTCTGCAGGATAGACATCCTCAAACTGATCTTTCCAGCGCCTAGAATCAACCCCTCCGGACAAAGAGCCATACCAGTTGTCTCCCAGTAGCAGGAGGGCTTCGACGCGGATGCTGTGTTTCATAGCATATTCCCGCATGGCGCCCGCTACCGCCCGCTGCTGGCCTTGATGAGTCTCCTGACCCCAATCACCAAACGCGAAAAGATGATGCGCGTCGGTCGCAAACTTTATTCCGGTCCCCATCCCAGCTGCAAAGAGGCGGTCCAGCCCACGGCCCAGCCCCAGTGCTGAGAAGCAAAAGCTTTGCTTGAGGAACTCGCGGCGTGAATTTGGCTGGCTCATGTTTTTCTAGGATGCTGTCGGTCTGGTAATCCGCTTTCCCGGCATGTGGGAATTATTCCTGCAACAAAAGTCAAAGGCATCTGATGGTAGAAAACGCAAATTCCGTCGATCTACGCAAGACCAGGATCCGGGGTTTTGGTTTGATATCACTAGCAGCATGACTTCGCTCCACTCCTGCAACGTGTGACTTCGTGAGCCCAAAGATTAATGTAGTCCATGGAACTAACATTATTGCACCCGCACAGTTCGTCATGGCCGCTCTCGAGAAGAGGTGAACGCCTCGGTGGGGATTGGCCCGCGATGGGCCAGTTTCTCAGGCTTTCCTTACGGCATATATGGCAGTAAGATGATTGCATGATCGCTCCTGCGGATGTTCCATCTCGCGTTCGCGAACTCTCCATGGGTCTTTCCCAACCCAAACCCATGCGGCGGGGTTCGCTTTCCGAACGTAAGGTCAAGTGCAGTAAGCCGGGCTGTCCCTGCGGGCGGGACCCCAAGGCACGGCACGGTCCTTACTACAGCCTGACCCGCGCCGTCTCGGGTAGGACTCATTCCCGCTTTCTCAGCCCACCCCAGGCCGAGGTAGTCGAGGAACAGATCGAAGCTGGCCGCACGTTCCGCCGCCAGGTCGACGACTACTGGGAGGCCTGCGAGCAATGGGCCGATCGCCAACTGGAGGATTCCGCGGCGGCCTCGCCGGAGGCGGCCAAAAAAGGGCGATCTAAGCGGACTTCCAAACCGCGATTGCTCAAGAAATCGAAGCGCTCTTAGGCCAACCGGCAGGGCAAGGGTTGGATTTTGAGGCAAATACCAGGAGCCGAGCAGCGTCCGCCTCGCCAGCGGCTTAGTTCAAACGTACTGGGGGTAACGAAGCCGGTAGTTCCTCTCAGTGGCGCATATCAAATGCGACCTGGGACCGGTCGGTCTCATCGAAGCACTTGTACCGTGCGGTCAGCAACCATATGATTACTGAATTGGTGCTAAGGAGCAGGACGTGCGTAAAGGCGAGCAAACGCGACAACGAATCATTCGTAAGGCAGCGCCGATCTTCAATCAAAAAGGATATGACGGCGCTGCGCTATCCGATCTCATGCGAGCGACCGGGTTAGAAAAAGGAGGGATTTACAGGCACTTTGAGAGCAAAGAAGAGCTTGCCGCTGACGCCTTCGACCACGCGTGGAAAATCGCGATGGATACTCGCTTCCAGGGAACAGAAGAGATTCCGAATACCGTTGACCGCCTCAAACAAATTGTGCGGAACTTTCGGGACCGGCGCACCGGGCTGGTGCCGGGAGGCTGCCCGCTGTTGAACACGGCCATAGATAGCGACGACGGCAATCCACAGTTGCGAGCGAAAGCTCGCCAAGCTCTCAGCTCTTGGCTTGATCGTATGCAATCCATCGCCGAGGAGGGGAAGCGACGCGGCGAGGTCCGCAAGGATGTCGATTGCGGGAAATTGGCCACGTTGATTGCCAGCACTCTCGAAGGCAGCCATATGATGAGCCGTCTGCAGAAGAAGGAAGAGCCTCGTGACCTTGCCGTCCATCATCTGGAGGAATACCTCGAAACCAAAGTTCGTGCGCAAAAGGCTAGGGCTGGAGCCAACAAGTCATGAGTACTCAAGAAATTCCCTCGCAAGCGGACTTCAGGGAACGCGCAAAGACGAACCAGGTCCCAATTGCGCGTCTGATTGGATTTGAGGCAAAAGACATTGCTGAGGGACGAGCGACGGTCGTTTTGGCAGCCGGACCGCAGCATGCAAATCCCATGGGAACGCTGCACGGCGGTGTTCTTTGCGACATAGCTGATGCCGCGATGGGCATAGCGTTTGCAACTACTCTCGCCCCAGATGAATCCTTTACTACCGTGGAACTGAAAATCAATTTCTTTCGCCCGGTCTGGAAGGCACAACTCAAAGCGGAAGGAACTGTCGTGCGGCGGGGCCAGACCATCGGCTACGTGGAGTGCACCATAACCGACGAGGAGAATCGATTGGTCGCGAAGGCGGCCTCCACGTGCATGGCACTTCGCGGCCAGAAGGCCGCAGGACGGTAAACGCCGCGAATCCGAGGAATACAAGAACTGCTCGCGCGGAATACTGGGGATCGCTTTTGAGGAAGGGCAAGCCCAGGACGCGCGGCCGGTGCCTTAGAACCCTATCGCTCTTCAGGATTCGTTGGCCGTAGGGCGGTTGAGAACGAATCGTCTTTGAGGATCACAGTCCGAAGTTGTTCTTAGTCGTGCCAAGACCTGCAAGGTAATCTTGCAGGGACTGTGGCAGTCGTTCGAACCAAGCCTTTTCGTTCCCGGGAGCAGGAAGAACATGGCCGTATTCAATCATGTCAGTCGGTTCGAGGTTGCACAGGTATACCCAGATTGACTCTTCGTTGATACCAGCGATTTGGCTCACCTCTTTCACGATTTGGACCATTAAAGTTTTCCTCTGGTCTTCAGTTCTACCGGCTCGGATATCGCCGCGAATCCAGACGTGATTTGCGGAAAGATGCCCACCCAGGAAACGATCGACAGACTTATTTTCGTCGATAATGACCTGGACGAAGAACTGGGGAGCGCCGCTACTCTCACTGTGAATGCGAGTGATTGCTTGCGCGATCAGAATTTTCTGCGCCGCATTCAGCGACCCTGCAGGAACCGAGCAAACGTAGGTGGGCATTTAAGACTCCTCATGTATTGCCTTTTTTCGCGGAAGATCTCAACTACTGTGAGCCATTCCTGGCGGGTCTCTTCGATGATTTTGGGGTTGTCATCCTTCTCAGCTTTCTTATGCCCTGCGATCGCCGCGCGGGTTTGAGCGTCTCGATTATATCGAGCGCGGCGATCCATTGCTTGCGTGTTTGCGTGCTCGAGTGTGAATAGCGTGCCGACGTGTCTTCCTCCCCGACCTTCGTGGCCACTTTCGACTGCGAGCCCAATCATTGGCTTAAGAATATCGGCATCGTATTCGGTTACTTCGCAAACCATGCTCTCGAACCTCCATTGCACCCCTCACTTCGGATAGACACGATATACATAGCGCGGGTGTTGTCCGATTTGGATGAACGGCCGACGTGAAAATTCAGGCGCCTAATAACTGGACTTTGCGCTGCCAATTTTCTTCGGCTAATCGAAGCGCTACCCCGCCCACTCTTGATTCTCAGGGTTAACCGGCCATTTTCCACATCTCATTTAGAGAATCGCCCTGACGACCTCACCGATCCAGTTCACTTGCTCCGGACCGCAAAACTTATTTTGGCGCTCATTGCGACCGATCAGTCTCTTCTGTCATCTGATCAAGCGAAATGGGAGGTTCTGGGCGAAGAGTATGGCAATTGGCTCTGATCCGGGGAAAAATCGCGAGGGGTCGGTACAGCTTCTATCGCGGTGGTATGCGAGGTTTGTCGCGGGCGACCAGTCCCGAGGCTGGTTGTAAATTTCCTTCGCATGCGATCCGCGCGCGAAAAGGATTTCGACCGCGCTCTGGCATGGACGTATACAGCGCACCCTAACGGTGGGGAGTTTGACTTCTGAACTCGAAACGTAATTTCACGACCAAAAAAGACCACGCATCGGTCGAGATTCGGAAAGTGAAGGGGGATTCAAATGGCAAAAACATATAAAGCGGTTGAAGTCTCGGCGCCGGGCAAGCTTCGCGTTGTCGAACGAATAATTCCTGAACCCGGGCCGGGCCAGGTTCGGATTCGGGTGGAAGCATGTGGAATCTGTCACACCGATGCGGCAACGGTGATGGGTATTTACCCCGGTCTGACTCTGCCACGCGTTCCTGGACATGAAGTGGTGGGCCGCATTGAAGCCCTGGGCAGCGGAGTGTCGAGATGGAAAATCGGCCAACGGGTTGGTGTCGGCCTCATCGCCGGAGAAGACGGTGTGTGCGAACCGTGCCGCCGCGGAGACATTGTCAATTGCCAGAACCCGGTGACTGCAGGAGTAACCGTGGATGGAGGATATGCGGAAGTGATGATCGCCGAAGCCCGCGGTATCAGTTCTGTTCCGGATGAGCTCACGTCCGCAGAGGCCGCTCCCCTGCTCTGCGCTGGGATTACGACTTACAACGCTCTTCGCAATGCCGGCTTGCGCGGCGGAGATCTGGTCGCCGTGCAAGGCATCGGAGGACTGGGGCATCTTGGTGTTCAGTTTGCGCGGCACATGGGATTCCGTACGGTCGCAATCGGGCGTGGACGCGACAAGGAAAGACTGGCAAAGGACTTGGGCGCCCATGTCTACATCGACGCTGCCGCCGAGGATGCCGCTGCGGTCCTGCAGCGCATGGGCGGGGCGAGAGCGATTCTCGCAACCGGAACCAGTGGTAGTGCTATGGGGTCACTTGTGCCCGGGCTTGCAATCAACGGCAAGCTCATCGTGGTCGGTGTACCGCAGGATCCGATCCAGTTGAATGCGTTCCCGCTCGTCTTTGGAGGACGCTCGATCCACGGGAGCCTGACCGGCACGCCGATTGACGGGGAGGATACTCTTGCCTTCAGCGTCCTCGAGAACGTCCGGCCGACGATCGAGACAGTTCCTCTGGAACAGGCTGCCGATGCTTACGCCCGCATGATGGAAGGCAAGGCGCGCTTCCGCATGATGTTGGTGACAGAAAACGCCGGTGCTCAAAGTGCGGGTCAAATGAAGTGATTGTCAGAAAGACAGAAAACGCATGCAAGGTTTGGCCAGATTTGCGTGCTAGATTGTCAGACCGGGCGGCCGGAAAGGCAAATGCCTTGGATTAATCTCACAGTACGACGCGGTACGTTCACAAAGATGTTCAGCACACTGGAGCACAAATGAAGTTAACGACGCTAAATCCAACCTTTCTGACGTTCACCGCTGCGATACTACTCCTGGCTGGAATGCTTCTCCGCGGCACGGCTCAGACGATGCCGCCGGATCCAAGTTCGTCGACCAGCAGCGACGATTCAACGCAGGTCAAAATAGCCCGCGCGCTGTCTGCCGGGCCGACCGAGGTCGCGATGGCAGCCAGGATCGTCGACACCGACGCGCAAGGCAAGATGGTCGTGCTCCGTGAGGGGAGCAACGGTTTTAGCTGCATGCCGGGGAATCCTAAAGTTGTAGGCGAACCGCCCATGTGTGTCGATGCGGCCGCAATGCAGTGGTACGATGACGCCAAAGCTCACAAACCGAAACCGACCAACACGGTCCCGGGCATTACCTACATGCTGGCCGGCGCCACTCAGCGAAGCGATTCAGATCCTCATGACACCACGAGCATGCCTATCGAGATCGGTCCCCACTGGATGATCATGTGGCCCTTCGATCCGAAAACTACCGGACTGCCGACCACGCACAAGCCGACCGGAGCCTACATCATGTGGGCCGGATCGCCCTACGCGCATTTGCATATCATGGGACGTCCATAGAAATATCGACGTCGAAAATAATCCAGCTCTCCTGGCACGGTTGGCGCAGTCGCGCGATAATTCTCGGAGAATTACTGGACGCAAGGAAAAATATATGTCGCCCCGTGATTTCGGTCCCGACTGGGGATTCCCGAAGGGGGACGCCCGTTTGGGCCTCACCGATCTTTATGCCTTCTGCAAACCGGTGCGGCGGCTGATCAGAAACTATGCGACCGAACGGTCTCATGGGGAATCGAACCTTTTCGGTACACAAACAACTGCTGGAGGGGCTTCATGAATTTCGAGCTCGCGTTGTTACTGGCTTTCGGTATTGGCGTAGTAGCAGGGTTGCGATCGATGTCGGCGCCTGCGATCGTAGCCTGGGCGGCGCATCTGGGTTGGATCAATCTTTCTGGCTCTCACCTGGCTTTCATGGGCTCAGCTTGGGCAGTCGGTATTTTCACTCTTGGAGCACTGGCCGAATTCATTGCGGATCAACTCCCCACCACTCCCGCCCGCACCACTGCCGTCCCGCTAGCTGCCCGAATTGTTATGGGCTTGCTTACGGGTACCTGCCTGGGCATGGCTGGCGGGGCGTCGCCGTGGTTGGGGGCTCTCGCCGGAGCGATCGGCGCAATCGCCGGAGCGTTCGGCGGCTATCGGGCTCGCGTCGGACTGGTTCGAACCCTACAGGCTCCCGATTTCGCAATCGCAATTCCTGAAGATCTGATCGCAATCGGATTGGGACTGTTCTTGGTTTCCAGATTCTGACAGCCTGCCAATCTGTGCCGGAATCTTCGGTCTCGGAATGGTAGGCGCACCTTCCGCGATTGTTGCGATGGTGAGCGTTCGGCATTCCGCCGGATCACAGGTGCAGGGCCGGTCTCATCGCTCATCGAACTTATTCGGCCAATAAGCAACTGGCCTCGGAATGCTAGATGCTAGATGGCCGTAATCAGGGCAAGGCCATTGTGCGAGTGGCTGCCTAAAAGGAGAACCGGATGGGAAAGCTTGAAGGAAAAATTGCTCTCATCACGGGCGGCAATAGCGGCATCGGCCTTGCGACGGCGAGACAGTTTGTGAATGAGGGCGCATACGTCTTCATCACGGGGCGCCGTAAGGCGGAGTTGGCTGCGGCGGTCAAGGAAATAGGAAGAAATGCCAGCGGAGTGCAGGGAGACGTATCGAATCTGGCCGACCTTGATCGTCTTTTCGCGCAAATCAAAAAAGAGAAAGGAAAGCTCGATATCGTGTTCGCCAACGCCGGCGTTGCGAAATATGCTTCGTTCGGTGAAATAACTGAGGAATTCTATGAGTCGATCTTCAACGTCAATGTGAAAGGTGTGCTCTTCACGGTGCAGAAGGCAGTTCCGCTGCTGCCCGACGGTGCCTCAATCATCCTCAATGCGTCGATCGCGGGGAGCAAGGGACTGGCCACGTATAGCGTTTATAGCGCCACAAAAGCCGCGGTACGTTCGTTCGCCCGATCCTGGACCACGGATCTCAAGGATCGGCGCATTCGCGTGAACGCGATAAGCCCTGGCTCGATCGATACTCCTGCGGCCACTGATTTACTGGCGTCCTCAGAAGTCGGCGCGCAGCGCAAGGAGATGATTCCCAGGGTGGTTCCGCTCGGCAGATTCGGGGCACCCGATGAGGTCGCCAAGGCCGTCGTGTTCCTCGCGTCCGAAGACAGCAGCTACGTCACCGGAGCGGAATTGTTTGTGGATGGTGGCTTCGCACAAGTGTAAGCCCGACCTTGGTGCCCACTCAATCAGGAACGCGAAGAGACGGCAGTGAGCTCTTTACGGACGATGGGGGCGAGGCGGGTTCCGAGAAGTTCGATCGACCGTAACATCTTCTCGTGCGGGAGCGCCGAGACACCCATCTGGAAAGTAATGCGAGCAAGGCCGCCGAGGACTTCGTTCACATACAGTAACTTCTGTGTGACCGTTTCGGAGTCGCCGATCAGCAGCGCACCTGTGGGTCCTCGCAGGGCGTCAAATTGGGCGCGCGTAGCTGGCGGCCAGCCGCGTTCTTTACCGATCTGAGTGAAGGTGTGGGCATATCCGGGATAGAAATCGTCCGCAGCCTGCTCGGCTGTGTCTCCCAGAAAGCCAATTGCGTGAAGACCCACGATGAGTTTCTCCGCGGGATGTCCGGCGCGACGCCCAGCTTCGCGGTAAAGGTCGATAAGCGGCCGAAATCGTTTTGGTTCGCCGCCAATGATGGCGACCATCAGCGGAAGTCCGAGTGTACCGGCGCGAACGAATGAGGCGGGTGTGCCGCCGACGCCGATCCAAATCGGCAGAGGATTCTGCAGCGGACGCGGATAGATGGCCTGTCCTGTGAGCGATGGACGATGCTTACCAGTCCAGTGAACATGGGTGTTCTCGCGAATCTTGAGGAGAAGATCCAGCTTTTCTGAGTAAAGCGAATCGTAGTCGTCCAAATCGAAACCGAAAAGCGGGAATGCTTCCACCGAAGAACCGCGGCCGGCGACGATCTCAGCGCGACCGTGGGAGATGAGGTCCAGCGTGGCAAATTCCTGGAAGACGCGGACCGGGTCAGCCGCGCTGAGAACTGTCACGGCACTTGTAAGGCGAATGTTTCTTGTGCGAGTGGCGGCCGCACCCAAAATGACGACCGGGGCAGAATCTACAAACTCGCTGCGGTGGTGTTCGCCGATGCCGAAGACATCGAGACCAACCTGGTCGGCGAGCACAATCTCTTCGAGTAGATTCTGCATGCGTTGGACCGGGTTGAGGGTAAGGCCCGTGGCGGGATCAGAGATGACTGCCCCGAAGCTGTCGACACCGATCTGCATCTTGGTAACTCCTAATATTCGCGGGATCTCCGAATTGGATGCCCCTGTGAATCCATTTCTCCTTCGCGGTCTTGAGCAGGAGCGCTGGTCCGCCGACGTTGACGGGTAGCGTCCGACCTCCAAAACGCCTTATCCCTCAACCGGCTGGCGGGAGCCGCGAAGTTTCTGTGCTGCCAGCAGTCCGAGTTTCTTCAGTGATGCATATAGTTGTTGCTTCTCGTTCGCCGAAAGCACCGACATAAGATCCTCAAGATCACTCGCATGTTTTTCGAAGCACGCTGTCGCTACTCGTTTACCTTCCTCTGTGAGTTGCACGATTCGTGCGCGCCGATCGCTTGCAGTGGACTTCCGGACGACGAGTCCATGTTTTTCGAGACGATCGATTGCCGCGGTCATGGAGCCGCTGGCCAGCTGCACCTTGTCCTGAATCTCTGAGATGCTGAGCGATCCCTTATGCAAAAGGGCTTCCAGTGCAGCGAAATCCGTGAGGCACAGTCCCGCATTTGCGATGCTCTGCTCGGCCAGCAGCCTTAGTGCACGGTGGCTCCTCATCATCACCCACCAAAGGCGGGGTGCCGCGATTTCGCCGGTGGCCTCTTTCATGGCCTTGTCATCACGCAAGTTGTCCCCGGGACGCCTGCCTTGCCGGCGATGACAGGATCCAGTCGATGGAAGCTGCTCCGGCGCCGCGAATCATCAAAAAAGTTGTAATCGCCAAAACCAGCAGGTGGTACTCGTAACCCTCCCCCTTCTGTGCTCCTGTCCAATTCATAAAGAAGCCGAAATGGTGATGTACCATCGCCACAGCCACGATCATATTGAAGGAGATTCCGAGTGCCGCAATTCGGGTCAGGAATCCAAGAATCAGGCCCAGTCCGCCAAAGAATTCTGCGGCGATCGCCAGGAACGCGAACGGCGCCGGAATGTGCATGACGCCGGTGAAAAAGCCCATCGTTCCGGTGAAGCCGTATCCGCCAAACCAACCCAGCATCTTCTGGGCACCATGTGCGAAGAAAATCACGCCGAGCACCAGGCGAACGATAGCTGTCGCGACGTCATTGTCGGTGGCAATCAGTTTCCGAATCATCGGGAAAGTCCTTTCATCAACTCTCGCGCCTAAACTACAGAGGCGCAGTCAATGAGATGAGTTATCCTTACATAAGGATTCTTTATATCGAGGTAAGTTGCAATCAGGCACTCGGCCAGTGCCTAAAGGAAGCGGGCAGACTGCGGGAAGAGCAGTACCTGGGAACGAATCTTTCATCCCGAATGCGACCTGCGAGGGCGCGCGAGCGCACCATCGTTGTGACCGTGATCGGCCTCGAGAGACAATCCAAGTGGAACTAGAATAGAGTTTCTGCCATGGTCAAGCGCGCACCAGCACGGAGGCGTCCTCGCAAAGCCAAACCCGGAACGAAGGGCCTCGGCCCAGCAGAATGCCGGCTCGAGCAGCCGACAGGAGCTGCAGCGGAAGCTGCAGAGGCAATCGCGAAAGCCGGCGGCTGCGTTGTGGGATCGTACAAGGAGCCACTCGGCGGACACCCTGTCTTGCTTTCGATTCTACCGATCGATGCCGTCGAACCGACCCCTTTCCAACGGGATCTTTCCGATGCTCATCACAAGCGGCTCGCGGATGTGATCAACAAAACCGGGCGTTTTCTCGACCCGATCATCACAGTGGTCGCACCGAAGGGAGGCTTCTGGACTCCGAATGGCCGGCATCGCCTCGAAGCCATGCGCCGCCTCGGGGCAAAATCAATCACTGCGCTCGTCGTGGCTGACCGCGAAGTAGCCTGGCAGATCCTTGCGCTGAATACAGAGAAGGCCCACAACCTCAAGGAACGGTCGCTCGAGGTCATCCGCATCTACCGTGGTCTGGTGGAAGAAGATGCCACGCGATCTGAGTCGCAGTTCACGTTCTACCTAGACGAACCCGCTCTAGTTACTCTCGGCGTCTGCTATGAACGCTTGCCTCGCTTCGGCGGTGGTGCTTACCATCCAATCCTGCGGCGACTCGAGACCTTTACCGATGAACCGCTCCGCGACGCCGTCAAGGATCACGAGAAACGGGCCACCATGGTGCTCGACCTCGAGGAGAAAGTTGCGGCGGCGGTAAAGAAGCTGAAAGAACGTGGTCTCGTCAGCCCGTACCTGCGCTCGTTCGTGGTAGCGCGCATCAACCCGCTGCGTTGGATTAAGGGCGAACCGCCTCCACTGGAAGAGGTGCTTAAGACCATGCGAGAGCGCGCGGCAAAATTCGATGCCGAGAGGATCAAGCCGCAGGATCTCGCGGGTGCGGGGGGCCCCCCCGACGAAGACATCTAGGCTCCTCGGGTATCGACAGCCGTAGTCTAGGGAATTGGAATGCCGGTCACAGCCTGGCTCATCTCGCTTCTGGTGCTCGCTTCCACTCCCATCCTGCTGATCCGATTCCGCACGCGGTGGGTGGCAGCCTTCAACTTGGCGGTTACGAACCGGATCACCAGCCGATTTGCGGCCCGCTTGCCCGGCTTCGGCATTCTCACGCATGTGGGTCGGAAGTCCGGCAAGGTCTATCGGACGCCAGTGAACGTTTTTCGGGCACCGGAGGGATTCCTGATTGCGCTCACCTACGGACGAGAAAGTGAATGGGTCAGGAACGTAATAGCCGCCGGGGCATGCGAGCTTGAAACTCGCGGCGGGCAGTATAAGGTTTCGGCACCCACCATCGGGCACGACCCCACGCGGCGACGATTTCCTGTTTTTGTGCGGATCGTACTCTGGCTCATCGGTGCGAACGACTTCATGCAGCTTTCGGCCGCCCGCACACACTCCGTCACCTCCGAATTCCCATAGGCTAGTGCGCTTTGCTAGGCTATGGTTATGCAGAAGCCCGTCAAAGACCGTATCGCAAAGTTGCGAGAAGAAATAGCGCAAATTAGTGAAGCAAACCGCATGTACATGCATGGCAACAAAAAGCTTCCCGGCTCGGCAAGCGATCACGAACGGCGCCTTCAGAGGTTGCAGGAAATCATGGACGAGTTGGTGGCGCTGACCGATTGGAAAAAACTGTGAAGCCAGCTCGCCACTGAAATCAATTCGCCTCAGCTGTGGGAAGGCGGAATCAGCACGATCCTCCCGCCTATTCCGGGCTGTTTCCATTCGTCTCGCTCATTTGAGGGACGAAGATTTCACAATCGGGGTGCACCAAGTCGGGGTGCACCAAGACAGATAACCTCATTCTTGTGGTGCACAAGCCTATCATTCCCTAAGAACAGTCGGTTAGGAGTGCACAGATGACAACGAATCAAGTGATCCTTTACTTCGACAATCAGGAAGATGCTGTGCTTTTCACGCTGGCGGCCAGTTCCGTAATGTCAGCAGAGGAGCCGACCGACAGCAGCAATGCAGCGGCCAAGGTTGCAGGAGAGATTTCGAAAGCCCGTCGAATCACGACTACGGGTGCCCTGAACCTTGCCTGAAGGGGGCCAATCAATGATTCGGAAACTTGCTCTGCAAATAGGAATCCCCACGCTACTCGCACTCATGGCGTGGAATGCTTATCTTGCGGTCAGCCATTTAAATCGGATGCAGAAGATTACCGCGCTCACAATGGAAAGCTCCGCGATCCAAGCGGAACTCGCGGCTGTCTTGAAAGACTTAACCGATATGGAATCAGGTCAGCGGGGATTTCTGCTGACAGGGGATGCCACGTATTTGCAACCCTACTCAGAGGCAAAGGGCAGAGTCGAAACAAATTTTGTCGCACTGCGTGCAGCGCTGACAAGCCGGAGGGAGCACGAACAATCACTGGTATCGCAGTTGGCGTCTTTGGCGAGTGCAAAGCAGGCGGAGATGGAGCGCACGATTAGTTTGCGCCAACGGGGGTACCGCCTTCGGTCATTCAGGGTTGTGGATACAAACGAAGGCAAGGATTACATGGATAAGATTCGCTCGATTGTGTCCTCGCTAGCGTCGTCGGAAAGCGGCAATTTCGTCAGACTCGACAACGAGAAATCTGCCACACTGAAGAAGTTTCTGGGGATCAGCATCGCTTCCAGTTCCGCCACGCTTCTAATCGCAGCCTGTTTGTTCGGGCTGATGAGACGGCATGGACGACTGCTGGAAGAAGAAGCGGCCAAAAGCAGAGACGAGCTAGCCGTCCGGGATTTCCAACTACAAAGACTAACCTCTGCCCTTTCCGGCCAAGCGCGTTCCGACATCACGGCCATTAACACGATTTCAGGGTTGCTGCTGGACAATTACGGCGCATTCCTTCCCCGACAGGGGCACGAATATGCTGAGCAGATGAAGGAAGCGGCGGCGCAGATTGAGCGGCTCCGTCAAGACTTAATTGGCGCCCCACATTCCGAGGCAGCTTAGCAAATCTCGCAGGGGTGGTCCCCGTACCACGTAATCATTCACACTGATTCTCTGCCTGTCGTCAAAATCCCCGATTTGCCAGGACCTCCCTATCGCCATGGCCTTGGTCAATCGGTTGCCTGGAGCGGCTCGGTTGCCTGCACGCTCGCGTTCCGATTCTGCGCCATTCCGGGAGAATACCGAATGAAGTGGGCCATTTTGCACACAAAACAAATTGCAGGGGGATTGCCGTATTCTGGCAGTTCACCTGCCACCTCCCCAGGTGGCCGGGACTCTTCTAAGAGTGCCTCGCTAAATAAAAGTGGCACCCTGAAGGCAGTCAGTTTAATCAAAGGGTATGAAGCTCTTTGGCGGTAAAACCACGAATCCAAAAGGAGTATGCATATGGCAGCACAGGCCCAACCACTGACGAAGCCGCCGAAGACCAGACAGACAGCATGGAGGGCGCTGGCGTCACATTACAAAACGGTTGCAAAGCTCCATCTGCAGCAGCTTTTTGCGGATGATCCGAAGCGCGGTGAGCGTTTGGCGGTCGAGGCCGTTGGTCTTTACCTGGATTACTCGAAGAACCGCGTCACCGATGAAACGATGCGTCTCCTTCTGCAGCTGGCGGAAGAATCTGGCGTAAAGGCACGAATCGATGCCATGTTCCGCGGCGAGAAAATCAACATCACCGAGAAGCGCGCAGTCTTGCATGTTGCCCTGCGGGCACCGCGAGACGAATCCATCGTGGTTGATGGTGAAAACGTGGTGCCCAAGGTGCATGCCGTGCTCGACCGGATGGCGGATTTTTCCAACCGCGTGCGAAGTGGTGAATGGAAGGGACACACCGGCAAGCGCATTCGTAACGTGATCAATGTCGGCATCGGGGGCTCCGACCTGGGTCCGGTCATGGCCTACGAGGCGCTGAAGCACTACGGCGATCGAGCCATGACGTTCCGCTTCGTATCCAACATTGATGGCACTGATTTCGCGGAGGCGGTCCGTGACCTCGATCCGTCGGAAACACTTTTCATCATCTCTTCGAAAACCTTCACCACCCTGGAAACGATGACCAATGCTCACACGGCTCGCGAGTGGTCGCTCGCTGGACTAGGCGGGGACGAAAAGTCGGTGGCAAAGCATTTTGTGGCGGTCTCGACGAATACGGCCGAGGTTACCAAGTTCGGAATCGATAGCGCCAACATGTTCGAGTTCTGGGACTGGGTTGGCGGACGCTACTCGATGGATTCCGCCATTGGCCTGTCCACCATGGTCGCGATTGGCCCTGAGAATTTTCAGGCGATGTTGGATGGTTTCCATCAGATGGATGAGCATTTTCGCACTGCTCCCTTCGAGCAAAATCTGCCCGTGCTGATGGGTCTTCTGGCGATCTGGTACAACGATTTCTTCGGGGCGCAGACGGTCGCCGTCCTGCCCTACGAGCAATACCTGAAACGTTTTCCCGCCTACCTCCAGCAACTGACGATGGAAAGCAACGGCAAGCACGTCACGCTTAAAGGAAAAAAAGTCGCCCACGACACGGGTCCAATTTATTGGGGAGAACCGGGAACCAACGGCCAACACTCTTTCTACCAGCTGATTCATCAGGGAACCAGGCTCATTCCCTGCGACTTCATCGCTTTTTCGCAGCCGCTCAACCCGCTGGGGCGCCACCACGACATGCTCGTCGCCAATGTTTGCGCACAAACTGAAGCACTGGCCTTCGGCAAGACTCCGGCACAAGTCGAGGCGGAAGGCACTCCGAAGTGGCTCGTTCCGCACCGGGTTTTCGAAGGCAACCGTCCGTCGAATACGATCCTGGCTGAAAAACTCACACCGACCACCCTCGGAAAGCTAGTGGCGCTGTACGAACACTCCGTGTTTACCCAGGGCGCAATCTGGAATATCGATTCATTCGACCAATGGGGCGTCGAGCTGGGAAAGGTCCTCGCGCAACGCATCATCCCTGAACTGGAGAGCGTCACAGAACCGCAGCTTGCGCACGACAGTTCCACCAACAACCTGATCCGGTATTACCGTAAATCGAAGCAGTCATAAAGGACTGAGACCGAGGACACAGGTCGGGCCACCAGGCCGACAGTGCGAGCCCCGGGGATTTCGACGTTATCTCTGATAACAAGCTCGATTTCGCCGCAGAGATGGAAACTTGACAAGAGTCGCAAGGTTTCGTCGCATTCAGTCAACGGAAGCAATCATGTGAGCCTGTGACCCTCAACCTCAACTCATCACCGCGTAACGCTGTTAGGTCAAACCAATGCCGCGTTTGTGCCGGAACTAGGGTCTCGTGACCGAACAGCCCAGACGCGCAGACCGCGTGCAACGGCCCAAGCCACTGACCGATTTTTATGGAGAGGATCGTCATGAACTGGTGCAAAAACTCGCGTACCAGTACTGGGAAGAAAGAGGCAGTCCGCTTGGGTCACCGGAAATTGATTGGTTCGCGGCCGAAAAGGCCATGCGTGCGTACCTTTTAGCCTCAGGAATTCAGCTCGGGCCAGACGAGGATCTGTACTCTTGACTGGCGCGGCTTTGAATATTGATCACGAACCGTTCCACAATCTAGAAAGAGAACTAAGGATCATCTTATGAGCACGGCGCGCCCAAGCTCCGCAAAAGTCGCTCCCCTGACCTCCAGCGCAACCAATGTTTCAGATGTTCTGCAACGGTACGGGTACGGCGCCATGCCGTTTATCGGTACAGAGAACGCATTTTACGAGCGGCACCTGGTTTTTGACAGAGCGATCGATCCCAAAGTAGCGAGCGCGCGTGAGCGATTTGAGGCGTTCTCTCGTTCCGTGCGAGACATTCTCGCGCAGCGCTGGGTGCAAACCAAGAACACGTATGAGCGAGAGAATGCCAAACGCATCTATTACGTGTCCATGGAGTTTCTCATCGGACGTTCGTTGGCCAACAACATCACCAACCTGTTACTCGATCCGCTTTTGCCGGATGCAGCTCGAGCCCATGGTATCGACTGGCTCGAGTTGATTGAGCAGGAACCAGATGCGGGCCTAGGCAACGGAGGCTTGGGCCGCCTCGCGGCGTGCTTTCTCGACTCCATGGCGACCATGCAACTCCCGGGTACGGGCTATGGTCTCCGCTATGAGTACGGCATGTTCAAGCAGTCGATTGTAGATGGCTGGCAAAAAGAGAATCCCGACAACTGGCTCCGCTACGGCGATCCCTGGGAGATCGGCCGGCTTCACGAGAATGTGGAAATCAAGCTGAACGTCTCATTCAAGTTGCAAGAGGGTAACTTTCAAGTAATCCCCGACCGACCGTCAAGCCTGATCGGTATCCCGTTTGATCGTCCCGTGGTGGGCTATGGTGGAAAGACGGTCAACACGCTCCGGCTCTGGGCCGCGGCGGCGCCCGATTATTTCGATTTTGAGAAGTTTGGCGCCGGAGACTTCGTGGGCGCACTGGGCGAAACTCTCCAAGCGGAGTCGCTGACCCGCGTCCTGTATCCTGACGATTCTACGACGAAGGGGCAGGGACTGCGCTTTCTGCAAGAGTATTTCCTGGTCGCCTGTTCCATGGCCGACCTGGTGCGCCGTTTCCAGCGCCACAACTCGGATTGGGAAAAGTTGCCGGAAAAAGCCGCAATTCAACTCAATGATACGCATCCTTCCATGTCGGTCCCGGAACTGATGCGAATCCTGCTCGACGATGTGCACTTGGGATGGGACCAGGCCTGGGACCTGACGAAGAAGACGCTCGGGTACACAAATCACACTTTGCTGCCTGAGGCTCTGGAGAAATGGCCGGTGGCGTGGTTTGAGACACTGATTCCCCGCCACCTGGAGCTCATCTACGAGATCAACCGTCGGCTGCTCGATGAAGTTCGGGTTCGCTTCCCGGGCGACGAGGGGCGCGTCGAGCGCATGAGCCTGGTGGAAGAAAGCAGCCCGCGCAAAATCCGGATGGCCAACCTTGCCATTGTTGGCTCGCATAGCACCAACGGAGTGTCTGCGGTCCACTCCAAGCTACTGCGAACCACAACGGTCAAGGATCTCGCGGAAATGTTTCCCGAGCGTTTTAGCAACAAGACAAACGGAGTGACACCACGGCGCTGGTTGCTCGAGGCCAATCCCGCGCTAGCCCGCGAAATCACGCAAGTCATCGGAGATCGCTGGATCACGGATCTGAGCCTACTCAAACAGCTCAAGCCATTCGCGGAGGATTCCAATGCTCGCGAACGCTTCCTCAAGTCCAAGCGAGAGGCCAAAGTGCAGTTTGCCAATTGGCTCAAGTCAACGTCGGGGCGTGTCGTCGATCCCGATACCATCTTCGACTGCCACATTAAGCGTATTCACGAATATAAGAGGCAATTGATGAATGCGCTGCGGATTGTGATCGTTTATAACCGGCTGCGGGAAAATCCCGGCATGAAGGCAGTGCCTCGGACATTTTTCTTCGCTGGTAAGGCGGCGCCAGCTTACAAGCTGGCCAAGCTCATCATAAAGTTCATCAACAACCTGGCGGGCACGATTGACGGGGACCCGGCGGCGCGCGGCCGGCTCAACGTCGTCTTTCTCCCTGAGTACAACGTTTCGTTGGCGGAACGGCTGATTCCAGCCAG